>Ga0194056_10000257_pt1 | contig 27383 bp, 19 predicted proteins | sample SepL4413m_MetaG_FD_155458 | JGI IMG/M metagenome (GOLD analysis project Ga0194056, IMG submission 155458) | Anoxic zone freshwater microbial communities from boreal shield lake in IISD Experimental Lakes Area, Ontario, Canada - Sep2016-L442-13m | ecosystem: Environmental > Aquatic > Freshwater... | reverse complement strand
GCCTTGAACGTCGAATCATATCGCTTACGACTCCGTCGTTTCGCCATTGCTGAATCCTTTCTGAAACTTGGTTAAGGACATCCATTTTACACCTTAACCGTGCGCCCAGTTTTCCGGGTCCCGCGCAGGTATCTGGCCGGAATTATGAGAGTGGGAGTTGTGCCAATGTCATTCAAGATGGAATGCCCCCGTTGTATGAAGACTCTGAACGTAACCGAAAAGGCGTTTGGGACGACGGCTCCTTGTCCTGGATGCAACCAGCCGATCAAGGTTCCCCACCCAACCGTGATCTCGTCTTCCGCACGCCCCATCGAACGTTCCGCGCCGCGGGTTATTCAAGATAACCGTACAGCACGAGCCTCACCCGCGCACTTGCCGTCAGGGATGCCACCGATACCGTCATTACCGGTGGGAATGCCGCCAGTGCCGGATGCCTGTAGCTTATCTGCTTCACCCAAGGTGAAGGCCGCCAACAAGCCTGGTTTCGTTTTCAATCTGGGAAGTGAGAGGACGCGACAGTTGTTGCTGGTTCGTGGGGCGGCTGGTGGGCTGCTTCTACTTTGTCTGCTCGTATTGCCGATTCTTTCAGGCGGCATAGGTGGCAACGGGGCCAAGAAAGTGCCTCAGCCCGCCCCCGTTGGCGAGGCGGCGGATAGAGGTTTTCAGGAGTTGCGACAGGCCACGGCTCAAGTGCATCTGCCGCCGGCCTTTGTCGGCATAATCGCCGCAATAAGCATTGTCGGCGGTCTGGTCGAATGTTTCTTTGGATACCGTCTCTTTATGGTTACCCTTGCGATTGTTGGTTTCCTTTTTGGTGCCGTCCTGGCTGGCGCGATTGGTGCTGCTCAATCGCACGAAGCAGTGGTCGCTCTGTTGAGTGCCATCCTGGGCGGATTCATTGGGGCAGTCCTTATGATCGTGCTCCATTTCGTTGGTGTCTTCGTCCTTGGTGCCGCATTGGGCGGGATTATCGGGGCTCTCCTTTGCGCGGCAGCAAACAGCAACCCCGAGCCTGTGATGCTGATGATCCCCGCTATCGTGGGAGGGATCGTGGCCTTACTCGTGCGAAAGTTTATGATTATTGTGGCTACGGCGTTTACCGGCGCTTGGAGCGTCGTCACCGGAATAGCCTACTTCACGGCAATTACGATTGATCGGAGCAACATTTTGGAGGTTTTCTGGCCAGGCGGCGGGTATCTATTTCCTCGGGTGCTTTGTTGGCTGGCACTCGGTATCTTTGGAGTGATTGTTCAGTACAAGGTCGTTCCACTGTCGCCACCGGAACCCAACGAAAGGAGATAAGACATGACGCGCGCGTTTCGTTTCGGATCGGGTGTGTGTATTCTGTTAGCTGCCATCGGCGTTTTCCCGAACGCTGGCAGCGCGCAGGGTCAAGAGGCCCCGCAGAACGGACAGCTCCAAGGAATGTTTCTCGATTCGGGCGGGAGCCCGATGAACGGATCGAACTGCACCATACGAGTCTTCTTGGGTGGACAGCAGCTCAACATTCGACCTCGGTTTGAAGCGGGCGGTTTGTACCGCATTGACCTGAAGCCGGAGATTTACGAAGCGATTTTCAGCAGCGGCCTGGACAACCGCCCCCAACGAATCCTTGGCGTCGTTGTGAATGCTGGCGAGGTGGTTCGACTCGACGTAACTTTGAAACCCGGAAGGAGGATGGATGTGGTCGGCAAGCCCCTCATTAACATCCCGCCCGCAATAATCGTCTCGGAGGCGTTGGAGAAGTTCCAGAAGCAGATCGACGACCTCAAGAAAGAGAACAGTGAATTGAGAGCGGAAATCGTGAAATTGAAGAGCCGTTGATCCATGATAGGCGTCATAAGTTTGCGATCATCTCGAATGTATACCTCGCTAGCTTGGCGATTTGGGTTAGTGTCGGTCGCAACCGCGAGGAGTATAATGGATGAGAAGGTACTCGGTGGGACATAGCTGTGCAAGACGGGAGGCTTCGGTGTCCAAATAATGCGTACAAGGGAAAAAGGGCCGCGAAGCACAAGCAGCCGCTTCAACGAAGACGCTGACGAACCGCGCGCTACCGGTGCAAAAAGCGGTGCAAAAAGCGGTGCAGCAGCCTGCCGCACGGTTTCGTTTTAACTCGCAAGAAACACTACAAGCCCATACGGAGTACGAGTTGGTGCGCACCCTTGCTTCAGTGCATAAGAGTGTCCAATGGCCCCTAGGGAGCAAGGGCGAAAACACACAAGTCTATAAATGGCAATGACTTGTGATGATACTCACCCAACAATAACCCGCCCAAATTGCCCACCGCCTTCTTCATCGCGGACATTCAAAATGTCCACCACGGACGCTTCCACAAACCGCCGGTTAGCTTCTGAATCTGGTGGCGGGTACGGACTGCCGGGCCTTGTGTGGCAGCGTAAACGACCACCACGACCACCACTAGGACGACGCCGATGGCAAAGAAAGGGGTGGTAGCGAATTTCTCAAAAGAGAACTCGCTAGTGAATAGCGTTTGGTTTCTTGCGCTCGGGTGGTTCATTCCAGTGATGAAAAGGATCACGGCGAGCGGGAGTCCAACTAACATCGCGGCCATCTGAGCAAGTGCCAGCTTGCGATAAGTAGCGACGAGGAGGTGAATGTCCCGTCGCCAATTCTGGCACGAGGCGCACTGGATCGCGTCCGCCGGCATGGGCTTTCGGCAAAATGCGCATATTTTTGTCTCTGAGGCACGCGATTGAGTTGGTGGATCATCGGACAGCGGGGGCGGCGTGGCGTGTGTTGGAAGGGTAGTTGAGCTAAATAACCCCCTGACTGAACCCGCGGGCGACCAAGCAGCCATTCCCTCCCTCCAAACCATGTCAGTCTGCAAGAGCTTACCGCTGACGGCAAGACGCTTCAACTCAGCCGCCGGAACGGGGCCGCATTGCCCCCCCCCGTGGCTATAGTGCCATTGATCGCTCATATAATACTCTCCGCTTTGCCAAACGACGAAGTAGGTTGGCTATATGCTCAGTTTCGGATCAAAGCCAGACTTCGCACATGTCCTTTGCCCCTCGTCAATGTCGAGCATTTATCGCAACTGGTGGCACGCGATGCCACGATTCTTGCTGGAAATAATAACCGAGGTTTCTGGGGGTTGCAAGCCCACTACCCTCCACTACCCTCCCCTATTTCTGCGCAACCATAGCCAGTGAGAAGCTCAAAGTCAACGACGGACGATGGCTCGCCTTGCCCACACTGGCACAGAAAGATTCGGCGTGGGTGTTTTCTATTCTCTCTTCGGGCTAGGGATGACTGGCGACTTTCCTATACTTCCGCACTTCTTGATAACAACCTGTCAGCGACATAGTATCTCCCTCAAACTTCACAGGCTCTTGATTGGCCCTGCCGGGCACCTCTGTTTCGAGTCGCCCGTCATCTAAGAATCGCCACTTGCCCTGCACGGCCTCTCCATGTTCGATGAAGATCGCCGAACCGTCCTCCAAGAAGTTAAACCAGTCGCCCGTGCCTGTTTTGTCGATCCGCTCCCACTTTCCCACGATCGGTTGTCCTGGCTTTTGCCCGCAACCGACGATGGCGAAGAGCAGCAACGACAGAACCGGAACCAATCGTTTCATGACACTTCTCCTTGAACTAATGGTCCTAGAGGAACTACCTACTAATCGTCGGCAGATCGATTGACCACACGATCTCCTGCCCATCAATATACCCAGGCTGTGGCAGACTACAAGATGGCAGACGATGGCGGGCTTGAACGATGAACGTCCTGGTGTCTCTTACTACTTTTCTGGTAGCTCTTGCAAGCCTGTGTACACCGGGCGTGTCCACTCCCTTTTCACCCCCTGTTCATCGATTATGACCAGCTTATCCTTGGTAATACTCCCAATCTTGCTATACTGCTTGAATGTTCCGATTTCATACTCGATGCGGGTATCATCGACAAATCGATATTTGGCCTCGAAACGGGTTGCCGCCGCGTAGTTCTTTGCAGGGCCCTGCACTATCTTCACGACTCCATCGGGTGTGAAGCTATTCACGACGGTAGTTGCTTTTCCCTCGAAGGGTCCCGTCCACGTCCACTCGCCAAGGATCAAATCCTGCGGTCTGGGCCTGGAACGACTTTTTTCACAGCCACTCACAAATGCAAGTATCGCACAACACGCAAAGGACATCGCAATAACCCAAATCCGCTTTTGGCAGAGGCAAGACATCGTTATCCTCCAGAAAGAGTAACCGATCGGAAAGTGATACGGAGTTGGCTCATCCGTTTCCAGGTGAGCCGGTAGTTGCAGAGCGTTAGTTGTCCTTCGGCGGCATGACATTGTCGCCATTGTCCTCATCGGTCTTGGCCGGCTTATCGGCCTTGCCTGGCTTTTTCTTGTCGTCACCGAGGTCTTTTTCAACTGTTTTATTATCACCGGCGTTGCTCTCGCTTGTGGGGCTTGGTTCTTTCGCCGGATGCGAAGCCACCTTGAAACTCCACTCGCGCAAATTCGCCTCAACCTGCCGACCAACAGCATGGATCTCGTCAGTATTGATCTTGCGCGGCCGGTAAACTGCGTAACCTTTGCCATAGCTACGTACCGCACAACAAACCCAAAACTTCGTGTCTCTGGGATTGCGAGTTTGGCGATCGACGAGGCCAAACAACGGAGTGACTTGCTGGCGGATTTCACTCAATGTCCCGGCAAGCATGAGGCCGTCGGTGGATAGCTCAAATTCAATGAAGGCTGGATCGCGATCACCGAACAAGTTCATCTTTTCGACGACGGGATGGCGGCTCAGTACGCCTGCTTTGCCGTTGATCTCGCCGGATGGATATGCCCGAAGACGGAAACCAAACTCTCGCGCAAGATCGGTATCGAGCCACACTACGCCTCCGTCGTTAGTCCACGCTTGCAACTTGGTGAGGGTGTCCTTTAACACCTTGTCCCTCGGCAATTGGACCCACAAAACCTGAGGGTGACATTTTTCGGACAAAGCCGCGTCCAATTCCGGCAAAGATCTTACGACCAGTTCACTTTTCTCCGGCGGCGGGATTACCTGTGGTTTCGGAGGCTGTGGCGAGATCGGCTTTGGTCCCGATTCTCTCGTTGGAACAACCATCTCTTGCTCAAAGTCCACGAATTTGAGGTGGTCCTTGCTGAAAAATAATCTTCCCTTCACCGAGTACCGGTCACCAGATCTGAATATGGGATCCTTGCCACCGGACTGGCGATCTGTGCTGCGCCTGATCAACTCCTCGTTCGTCGGCAGGGGATAGATATTGACGATGTGCTGTTGCGCTACCATCAAGCAGTTCCGCAGAGCCGTAGACTGCTGCTTATCGCACTTTACACCGCCGATCCAGACCTCATAGTCGCTGAACACAACCGGAAGATTTCCTTCCTTGCACAGAGAAACCTCAATGCCACCTAGCCTATACTCCCCCGTTGTGTCAACAGCATAAGAGTACGCGTGTAGGAGAATCCTCACATCTGCGGCAGCCACCTTTCCGTCTACCCAGGTGAACACCGCCTTACAGACCGTCTGCTCCGGATTGAAGGTCTTCAGCGCGAGTGTGTACGCCCCCGGCCCTGGCCCTGGCTCCAAAGGGAAACTGGTCACTGCAAGGCCATCAACACAGCGGATCTTGTGGCGTTCTTCACGAGAAAGCCGTTCCAGAAGGCGGATGCTGTGAACCTCTGACTTCCCGCTGGGATCCGTTAGCGTCACGACGGCAATCACAGGGTCATCCCGAACGATTTCCACCTGTTTTTCAGCCTCTATGTTCCTGACATCAATCTTTTCCCCGCCGGAATGCGAGACCACCACGGCCGGCCCTCTCACGAGCACGCAGAGGCTTGGGGACGGGACTTCAGAGAGATCTCGGAGGCCGAAGGTGAACGCGTTGGGTTGCACGAAACACTGCATTTGGAATCCTTCCCTCCCTGGAATCGCACAAGAGAATGCCTCGTCAGGCCGACTCGTCTCCTCGGCATTGTCACTAACGCCAGTGGATGTGACGGTCACGCCAGTCGGGGCCACTGGCCCGGTACCCTCAGGTTCTCCAAGACTCACCTGAAACTTCACAGTGGGGATTTTTCCAGGGGGCTCGATTCTCGTTCCTGAATCCTTCGCTACGGCAACCGCAATGCTAGTGACATCAACGGGAATTCCTTCATGCCGGCTTTCGCCGCCGTTCTTGGCTGCAACCGGCGGTTCAGAACGTTCAGGCTTCGATCTTGCTGACAGGACGGCCACTGTGATTGCCAACAACGCCAGAGTGCCTGCAGTGCCAAGCACGATCACCACAGCCCTCGACGGTCTTGGCGACGGTCCCTTTGTGCCCGGCAATGAAGACGAAGCGTCGGGCAATGCCGCAGACTCAGCAGTTTCCGCCCTCGCTTGCCTCGAAACTCCCTCCGACCGCATAGCCGATGCAAATGGTTCAACCTGCGACAGGGGAAGCCATTGCGGCATCCCCTCTTGCCAACACATGGTTGTGTCACTGAACTTTCCCGCGCGCCATGACTGAAGAAGCTGCTCAGCCGTGAACGGGCCAGCCGGTTGCTTTCCTTCCCCCGGAATGTACCAGGAAGCGGATTGTTTGCCCATTTTTCACCTCTTATTCGCAATAGTGCCCGGCCTAAAGGTCAACTCGCCTCGTGGATTACTCGCCAAGGAAGGTGTGAACTCGCAGCAAGTTGAACCTACCCACTGAGCAGGTAACATTCTTCGATACTGGAACGGCAATCGTATGGGGGATTCCCAAGTTGCGCATCCCGAACCCAGCAGTAACGCTATCCTTTGAGTTCGGCCATACCTGGATGGCGACACAATCGGTTGCACCGAGAGAGCTACCCTGAATGTACGATACCGGACCTCGGATTGTTATCGGGTCGCCCTTTTGGATTGAAAGGGCGTCCTTCTTCTCCAATTCGATCCAAACTTTGCTTCCAAAGATGCATGCGCCGTCGCGAGACAGGGGCTCGAATTCTGGCGGCATGTTCATGGAGATTCCCCAACGGCTTCTTGTCTCCCAATTGAACGATCCGGAGTATTTTGCCCCCTCTGGAATGATTTCCGCCACGGTTCCAGTAAATGAAACTGTCCTGCACTTTTCTACGCTTGTCTTGAGTTCTTCCACCGCGGCAGCGATCGCATCCTGGCGTTGAATGTCGGTCTGCGGGGAGTTGTACGCCTGCTTCAGCCGAGTTGCGTAATTGGCAATAACGTCGGCCACACCGGCAGCATCTCCACGGACACGATTCCCGGCCCCCCCGCCGCTCTTGCTGAAGTGACCACCGCGGCCTAGAGACAGGGCGATGGCCAGCAGGATGCCTAATACGCCAATAACGCCAACACAGGTCAGTGGGACGAGCAGTCGCGGTGGTAAAAACGGTCGGCCGACCGACGACAGGTGCGCGCGCATCGAAGGCTGCGTTGTTTTATCTTGCGAGTTGACCGCCGCGCGGCGAATAGCCGATGCAAACGGCTCAATCTGCGTCAGCGGAATCCATTGCGGCATCCCCTCGCGCCAGCAAATGGCATTGTCGTCCACTCGGCCTGCGGACAAGGACTGGAGTAATTCGTTGGTGGTGAAGGGGCCAGCGGGCTGGTTGTCTTCGCCGCGGATGTACCAAAGGTTCGCTTGACTGCTCATGACCATTCTCCAATTGCGAAGGTATCGACATTCACGGTCGCATGGTTCAATTCGAGCCGACGGCGGTTATTCGTACTCTTGCCATGTTTGGCCACTGACGTTACGGACACGAGAGAATACCTGCTGCACACGTTCCGACAGGTTAAGACTACTGAAGAGATAGACCACGATGCCGACCGAGATGACTAACCCGACTAAATTGGCTACAATTCCCGTTCGCGTTACGAGTGCCATCACGATGCCGATTGAACTACTGATGGCTTGCAGCACGGCCAGGATCTTTGCCAACGAAAGCCCCCATCTGCGATAGGTCCAAAGGCCGTAGCAAGCCAACTCCAGGAGAAGCCCGTAGTGGAACAGCAGCAGGCCGCCGAGTGACATCAGTTCCGTGGCTATGAACGACCCTTCCGGTCGCCGGAAGTAAAGCGTATTCTCTATCCCCTGTGACAGGCCGCCGAGGAAAGAAGCGACAATGTAAAGCCCCAAGCCCACAACGATCGAGACCAAGCCGCCAAGGCTGTAGTAGAAAACGATCCACACGATTCCAGCGGACCTTTTCGCCGCGCCAACAGGCTCGCTCGGCTCGTGTCTGCTTGTCTTGTTCCGATCGAAGGGACTAGGAATGTCCTCCGATTGCAGGAAATCCAACGGATTGCTCGGCGACTGTGCTGGCGGGCGGCCATCAGGCATAGGCGGCATTCCGGCTGGCAATGGCTGCGGAACCTTGATGGGTTGGCTACATCCGGGACAAGAGACTGTCTTCCCGAACGCTGGCTCGGTTACGTTGAGAGCCCTCTTGCAGTGATGACAATTGATCGTGAAAGACATCGACGTACTCCCGAGTTCCTAACCCTGTCGGACAAATCACCACCGTCTAGCGTGGGAGCCATTGTCCCATAGTTCGGTCCCGCTGTCAATATTCCCAGCGGGCTTCCCAGCGGGCTTGGCTCAACTGGTTGGCTCACGTATCGCACGCGGCGGCCATCGGATCAGCACCGACTTGCAATCACCTGCCGCCTGACATTTCCTTCGGGCAAAAAGCGGAGAATTGGGGAAAGAAAGGCCAGAATTATGGTTCTTCCGGTTCTAGGTGCGAAATGTGAACAATTGTAGGGACGGTTGAACTGCAATCGACGCCCTATTCTTTGAAGGAGAAAAGGTGCCATCGACAAAAAATGGTGCGGATGCACAACATGGGAACTTATAGTTTTGCCTGTTTTCTCTGTGATCTCTGGGGCCTCTGTGGCTAAATAAAAGAAGGAGAGGACGGAGGGAGAAGGGGCCACGGAGGAAACACGGATAAGATAAGAGACAGGAAGATGGATGACAGTATTCTCAGTCGTCCCTTACCAATCGTGCACACTGCGCCACAAGTGATCCGCGCTACCCGCCCAGCAAGCGTTCAATGTCGCGGATCTCGGCGTCGATTTCTTCGTCGGACGCGACCTGGCTGGCAACCGCCTCGCGAAAGAGCCGGGCAAATTCCTGGTTCGTCTGTTCCAATGCGTAGCGGATCTGATCGCGCGACGAGCGGAACCGCTCGGCCAGCGCGTGTTGCGTCAGGCCCTCGCACCCGGCTGCGGGAAAATGATGGGCGGTGAAGATCGCGGACCAGTCGGGCCGTCCCCGCTGCCGGCACCATGCATCCAACTCACCGCGAACCTCCTCGACCAGGGCCTGGGCCCAGTACCTCATGAAGATGTCTTCGGGCTGTTCCTTGTGCGGTGGGTCAAACGAGCGTTCCTCGTCGCGCACGAGGGCCGAGACAGGCACGAGGCCCTGGTCGAATGTCTTCTGCCGCGGCGCGCGGCCGGAACTCTCGTCCGCCAGAAACCGCTTCAAAATGACCAGCAAGTAGTTACGGAACCGCCCTCGCGATGCATCCGCCTTGGAGAGCCAGTCGTGGTCCAGGAACTTCAAGAGAAATTCCTGGGTCAGATCCTCGGCTACGTCATGGCGGCGGCCTTTGGCACGAATGAAGCGGTAGATGGGCCGCCAATAGCCGACGATGAAGCGATTCATCGCCGTCAGTCGTTCGGCCGGCTGCTGCCCTTTGACATCGTCGATCATCGACCAGGCCGTGGTGGGAAAACTCATTGCATTGACCTCTCGTCTTGAAACGCATCAAAGCAGCTACCACCGGAACCCGTGACAATGGTGCAGTTCGGCAAAACTTGAATTGCATTTCGCACTTCCGTAAACTGCCCATCCTAACACGTCCGCTATCCAAATGCGCCAGGGCTACGCCCTGAACCCGGGGTTCTCATTCGCTGGGGGAACACCTTGACTCGTGTCCCTTGGCTCGCTACGCCTCTGCTTGCCCAACTCCGTCCCGGCCGCGCTTCGGAACCTCGCTCGGGCTGCGCTCGTGTCCCTTGACTCGACTAGTCCGCCGGAACTCGGGCGACACGCAAGCCAAGGGTGCCGCACCGGCACCCAGGCTCGAAGTAGTTGCGGTACGCCGACGTTGCTGCCCTATCGAATAACTCAAAACCAATTATCCGGTCCCCAGGCTCGCCGTCGTCGAGGAGGTGCGCCGACTGGCCGCGGTCGCTCCAGCTCCCGCCGCGATATACGCGGTTCGTGCCCGTTGTAGGCCCTCTCGGATCGTCCACCGTTTCAGCATTATACGCTCCATACCAGTCCTGGCACCACTCCCGTACATTCCCGTGAATGTCATACAGTCCAAAAGCGTTCGGCTTCTTCTCACCTACAGGATGCGTCTTACTGTCAGAGTTCTTATCGTACCATGCGTACTCGCCAAGTTGTTCTTCCTCGTTGCCAAAACAAAACTTGCCCGTGCCTCCCGCTCGACACGCATATTCCCATTGCGCCTCCGTAGGCAATACGAACTTGCCCCCACGCCCGCCTGTCTTTGCATTAAGCTCGACAAGGAACTGCTGGCAGTCGTCCCAACTAACACATTCTACCGGGTTCTTCGGCCCCTTGAAGATGCTTGGGTTGTTGCCCATGACCGCCTCCCACTGCTCCTGAGTCACCTCGTACTTGCCAAGGTAAAATGGCTTCGTAATGGTCACCTTGTAGACAGGCTTCTCGCTATCGTCGCCCATCGTGAAGGAACCGGCGGGGATCAAGACCATATCCAGCTTCACGTCGTTGCCGAGGTCAAGCGTAGTTTCTTCAAGCACTGGCTTCACGGTGATTACAAAGGTCGTCTGCGCCTTCTGACCGCCCGTTGCTTGGACCGATACAGTCACATTGTAATTGCCGGTGGCTTGGTCCGGCGGCGGTGTCCAGGAAAACTCGCCCGACTGCGGGTTGATAGTCGTGCCGGGCGGCGGCTGACGGGCCAAACCATAGCGCAACTTCCCCCGCCAAGAATCGTGATTTTCTAGCGTCATGGCCAGTTGCAACCGCTTTCCCGCTTCAACGGTCTGCGGGGGGATCGGCTTGATTTTGAGCTGCTCCGTCAACCGTGGCTCGTTGCCCGTGTCCGCCGGAACTCGGGCGACACGCAAGCCTAGGTAGTAGATACGGTGCCCAGGCGCGGACCCGTAACGGTCCGCCGACCGGCAGAGCCCGGCGCTGAAGTACCAGCCGCCGCCACGCTGCCCGCGGCTCGAGCCCGTTGTAGGACCACTAGGATCTGTCACCCCCGCCCCATACGTACCATTCCAATCCTGGCACCACTCCAATACGTTCCCGTGCATGTCATATAGCCCAAAGGCATTCGGCTTCTTCTCACCTACCGGATGCGTCTTGCTGCCCGAGTTCTCACTGTACCATGCATAGTCTCCCAGCCGGGCCTCATCATCCCCAAAACAAAACTTGCCCGTGCCTCCCGCTCGACACGCATATTCCCATTGCGCCTCCGTAGGCAATACGAATTTGCCCCCTTGTCCGCCTGCCTTCGCGTTGAGCTTGACAAGGAACTGCTGGCAGTCGTCCCAACTAACACATTCTACCGGGTTCTTCGGACCCTTGAAGTTGCTGGGGTTGTTGCCCATCACCGCTTCCCACTGCTCCTGCGTTACCTCATACTTGCCCAGGTAAAACGGTTTTGTAATCGTCACCTTGTGGGCGGGCTTATCGCTCGCGTCGCCCATCGTGAAGGAACCGGCGGGGATCAAGACGAGATCCAGCTTCAGGTCAAGCGTAGTTTCTTCAAGCACTGGCACTGGCGTTAGTTGGTAGGGCGTTGCCTTGTCACCACCCGTTATCCAACCGATGATGGCTATCAGGATCATACCAGCCGAGGTCAGGCTTATTAGGATCTTCATCCCGAGCCAGATCCAGTTCCCGAGCCAATCCAATTCCGTTTCCACCGGCGCAGATGTTTCCTCCGGCACTTGGCTGTGCCGAGCGGATTGCTGGGGTCTGCCATTCGTTGGAGCGAATCGAACGCACGCCGGCACTTGGCTGTGCCGAGCGGACTGCTGGGGTGCCACAGTCTGCCACTCGCTTGCCAGCGGATCTTTGGGGGCCGTCGCGCCCGAGGCCGGGTTGACTATCCCCGCCTCGTCGATTATCTCGTCGAAGTTCGGTGGCGAGAATACCAGCGGCTGCCACTTGCTTGCCGGCTGTTCTTCGTGTGCCGTCGGACGGGCTATCTCCTGTAGGTCGAGGATTTCGTCAAAGCACACCTGCACGTCGAGGATCTCGTCAAGGCACACCTGCGACGCTATTGCAGGCTGCGGCTCGCTGGCTGGCCGTTCTTCGGGCACCGTAGCGTCCAAAATCTTCTCTCGATCGAGCAACTCCTCATATTCCTCCTCGACCTTCATGGCCAACAACTCATCCATCGCCGCGATCAACTCCGCCGCTGTTTGAAACCGTGCCACGGGCTCTTTCTCCGTGCCTCGGGCCAAAATGCGGCAAGCGGCCGTGGGAAGATCGGAGACGAGCTTCCGGGCATCGGGAAACGGCTCGTAGCGGTGCTGGTAGCCCAATGCCGGAATGGAAGCCGCCGCGAACGGCTCCTGACCGGTCAAGAGATAGTAATACGTGCAAACCAACGAGTACAAGTCGCTACGGGCATTGGCTTCCTGGCCCGTCCATTGCTCGGGAGCCATATAGGTTGGCGTACCCAGGATCGTCCCCAGTTGCGTGAGCTGTGAGGTGCTTTGCATCGCGCGGACCAGGCCGAAATCGACGACCTTGACGGTCCCCTTGCAAGTGCGCATTAGGTTGGCCGGTTTGACGTCGCGATGCACCAGGCCCATCTCATGGGCGGCACCCAGGCCGGCAGCGGCGTCACGAATCGTTCGGGTAGCCTCCCGCCACGGCATCGGGCCCTGCTTTTCGACGATATCGTCCAGCGAGCCGCCATCCACCAGTTCCATCGCAATCGAGGCCAGCCCCTCTTCCACCATGACTTGATAGATGACCACCGTGTTGGGATGCTGGACCTTGGCGGTCAGCCGGGCCTCGCGGAGGAAGCGGCTGACCCGCTCCTCGTCGTCGGTTAACCCGCTGGGCAGAACCTTGATGGCTACGTCGCGATCGAGGTGCGGGTCGTGGGCCAGGTAGACACGCCCCATCGCGCCAGCCCCCAACAGACGCTTGATCTGGTACTGGCCGATCTTGGCGGGCAGTTCCACTGCGGCGGCCTGTCGACGGCCGGCAGACCCGCCGGCCGGCTTGGGTGGCGGGCTTTCTAGCGGCGCGGCCCATAAAAGGCTTTTATTGGGTGAAGGTACTGCCGCGGGAACTCTTCTATTGGGCGCAGCGGTTTCGTCAGCCGAAATGAGCTGCGTGAACGTCAGCCCGCACTGGCTGCACTTGGCACTTTTGCCCAGCCGATCCTGCGGAACCTGATACTCCGCTTTACAATCGGGGTTCGGACATGCGACTTTGATTGGCATCGCGCTACCTTCTGCCGTTATCCATCCCCTATATACTTCGGTCATACAGGCAGGTTTTGTGGAAATTCCCCAAAAAACCGAGGGGGTTCTCGAATGAAAGTCAAGGCGGCGAGCTAAGTCGTGTTGGCTTTGCCCATCCTTTGCCGGACACTCTTCCACTGATTATACATTGCAACGCACTTTTGATATAGTAGAGGGGCAGTCCAGCAAGAATCGCCCCTCTGCAAGAATTTGGCCGATTCCGTGTCCGCCAAAGTCGTTCTGCAATTGATTTCCTGGCCGATTCAAGAAAAGTGGGAAAGTTCATCATGGCGACTTAGTGATGTGCGCAGGAAGCGATGATTTGGTTTTTCTCTTTCTCGAAATCGAGGGGGAAATACGAACTTAGAAGCTTTGGTATAACAGGAATTCGCTCTTTGGCCCGGGCGACATCCGCGAGGCGGTCGGGTCCACGTTTTATCTGCGCAATTCGTTTATTCCCCTTTGCGACTGGCCCACCTTTGGCGACAAGAGGCTGCTGACCGGGGCTGGCACTTGACAGAAGCTGTTGTCGTGATTGGCGAACCACATTGATCTGGTCGCTTATGCTAGTTGCACGACGATTCGCTACTTCAAGTTTGTGTCTTGCCGCGGGGACATCGCGTGGCTGAAGGGCTTGACTTATAACGGTGACGGCATCGTTGGCTTGCTTAAGGCACTCGGCATACTGATTCGCTAGGTTCAGAAGTTGCACATCGAAGGTCGCCAATCGGCGCTGAAATGCCTCATCACGCGAGCCCTTCACTCCTTGGGCCTTGTGATTTTTTTCGGAAGCGATTGCTTCCGCGCGCGCAGCCCTCTCCGTTTCTCGCTGTTGCTGCGTCTTGGGTTCGGTCTTGCCCAAACCTGGCGGCTGGGGGTGCTGGCCTGTAACCGCTCCTCTGTATTGCAGCAACTGTCGCTTGCCCTCGCCGTAAGCGGCCAACAATTGGTCATCGAGAATAACGACAATTCGAGCATCGTATTTCACAACGGGCTCGGGGAGGGCCTGCGGAGGGTCAAGCAATTGCTGTAGGTAGGCAATCATGCGGCCCATCCAGGCGGCGCTGCTCCTTCGCATCGATTCGTCTGCCTGCCTGGACTCAGGTTCGTCCAAACGCTCTGCCAATCGAACGAGATCTTCCAGGGCAGCCGGATACTCTTGGTTCGCAACTTGGGCTCGAATCAGAGCCTCCCATGCCGGCGGCCAGAGCATCTTGCGGGATTTCGCCGCAAGGCGGAACTGCTCTAATGCTTCTTTGTCCTCTGCGTGCTTCAGACAAACTAGTCCCCAGGCGTGGTGCAGTCTAGGGCCGGCGTCCGCGACTTTAATGGTTGCGTAAAGCCGACGGGCGGTCTCCAACGGCTCATCCCCGGGCTTCAGCCCCTCGTCCAGTAGATCGCCCATTTTCTCCACCTCGGGTTCGGTGGCTCCGGCATGATTGCCAGGACTGGATATGCGGTTCACGGATGAAAGCAACAAGAACGCCAAGGCCCCGAGGAAGGCTGGCGACGTATGGCAGTATCTCTTTCGCATCGTGAGAAGTCCTCGCATGTAAGGTTGGTGAGCCGAAGTTTAAGCGTAGTAGATCCCGTCACATTCCGCAGAAACTCGCGCTGCAAAGGCCGTGCTTCACGCATCATTCCGGCTTGCAGGGCTTATTCTGCTCGTACGATTTCAGGCGTTCTTTTAACAGGGTCCGAAACTGGGGAGGGGCGCAATCAATGGACTTTCGCGCCCAACCAGCCGCTAACTTGAAATCCTCGTTTGCCGCACAAGCGATGGCTAGCGTGTCGAGGTATACCCACTCTCGATATTCGGTCAATTTGCAAGCGGTCATTGCGTCCTGTATCGCGCGCCTCCGGCTCCCGCCGTCAATTGCACGCCGAGTAGCCAGAAAGAATGCCAGGGACTCATAGGCCTGTGGGCAGCTTTTGTCCATGACTACCGCACGGCGAAAAGACTGCTCGGCGGCAGTATCGTGGCCTTGTGCGGCGGCTACATGTCCCAAAAACAAATCGCCGATGGCCAGCTTAAGCTTGAACGCCTTTTTCGCCTTGGCAAACTCGGTGGTTGCCCGTGGTGACTTGGAGCGAGCAAATACCAATGCTCTGCCACCGGCAACGAACGCAGCAAGTCGCGGCTCAAGTTGTCCTGCCTTGTCTAGATCCTGTATCGCCAACTCGTGCTCTCCCACGTCCGCATAGGCAAAGCCTCGCGCCAGGAATGGCAGCCAATGAGACTGGTCCACGGCAATCCATAGCGAGCAGAGCCTTCTGCATTGCAGATGTGATTGGCGGGGAAATCGGCCGAAAGGATCACAGAGCCAGAGTATTTCAGGAATTGATCGTTCGAGATCTTTTTCTAATTCTTGCATGAGTTTCTTGATTACTGCGAGCTTAGCCTCCACCTGGTCTAAACTGTTTCTGAGGGTTGGAATCGGTGCCTCGATGACCAACCCTTGCGCCATCAAAACCTGTAGACGCTGGTCTAACTGCGGCGTGACTGGCGGCTGGATCGATTGCGGCGAGACCGCTTGGTTGCGCATCGCCTGGTAGAATTGGGCCACCCGCGCACTCTTCTCCGCGTTAATCGCATCGATTTGCGAGCGGATATTCTGTATCCCTATATCGCGCTGGATTAGATTTGCCTGCAATTGTTTCTGCTCACCATCCAATTCGGCCAGCCGCTTCGCCCCAGTCTTCCGGTCCGCTAACATTTTCTTTTGTTGACCGTAGAGTTCTGTGAGCCGGGCCAGCCGTTGCTCAAGTTCCTCACTCTCGGTGTCCGGAGGTAGTGGATCCCGAGGTTTCGGCACTATTTCTTTCGCCAACTCCGGCGGATGAACGGGTTCTTTAATTGAAACGATTTGCGAACTTTTACGGCTGGCCAGATCCTGTCGGGGAGGCTCGGCCTGTGCTTTCTTTGACGCAGCGTCCGCTACGTTCAAAACGGCCTCACTGCCGCTGCGCTTAGGTAGCTGCTGCCTTTTTGCGCCCTCAATAGCCTCCTTGGAAGTCTTGACCGGGATTTCGGGAGGCTGGCCAGTCGGAGATGCTCCGGCTGAACGCGAATTTGCGTCACCCTTTTCCGCTGCGCTTTCAGGCATCGAGACGTTCCCATTTGCGGTCTCTTCCTCCTTGCCATCAACCCCTTCTTCGCCGACAAGGCCACCGCCACCAGTATTCATACCATGGAATACCAGCACCGTGCAGAAAGCCGCCGCCAGGAGACCGACCAAGAGGACATAGGGCATCCTGCCAAAGAGACCAAGAAATCGAAGGGCGGGCGATTCCGCTACGTTGGCAGGAACGGCTAACGGTGCGATTGCCATTGTCTGCACCTCACTCACCGCCAGAGTTACCGCGCCGCTGGGTACGCGAATAGCGGCGGTTACGGTGGATTGCGAATACGTCGTGGGAGTGTCACGCGCGGTATCGCCGAAAAGCCCTTTAACTCTGCTCGCCAGTCCCCAAGGCCCTTGATCGTCCCGTCGCACCCAATCATCTGGAGCGATGTGCCCGTTGACCACCAATTTCCGCAACTCTGTGGCCGAGTACGGTCCGGCTGTTGTGCCTTCTCGCAGAAGATACCAGTCGTTAGTCATTTCATGCCCTCCTGGTCTTATAATCCTGATTTTGCCTTGCTGGGAGCAAGCCCGAGGATATTTGCCGGTTGTGTTCGCCAGATGCGGATGTCGCCGTCTCGGCCACCCGAAGCAAGGGTCGTTCCGTCGGTAGAAAAAGCAAGGGAAAGCACCCCGCTTTCGTGCCCCTTGAGAGTGAACCGTTCGATGCCTGTCACCGCATCCCAAATCTTGATGGTTCCGTCTTCACTGGCCGTGACAAAGCACTTTCCGTCGGGAGCAAAAACCCCGGCGCGAACCACGTAGCGATGCCCGCTGAGAACCGCTCGCATCTCTTTTCGAGCGACATCCCATAATTGGACGGAACAATGCGATTGCAACGCCAGTTCTTTCTTGGCCGCAGCGCGTTCACGGGGCGCACGTTTGTTGTTGTCCGACGGCTCCACTTCATTCTCCAGGTCTGCAAAGGAGAATCCGTGCCAGGCAGCCAAGACAGTACCATCGGCAGATAGTTCGACCCTGTTGCCATCGAACCCGACCAACTCCTTGGTCGTATCGTTGGCTGAGTTCCAAATGTAGCCTTTTCCATCCTTTGTACAACCGATAAATACATCACCGTTAGGCGAGAAGACACCTGCCTCAATACGGAACGGAAGCATGCCAAGTCTCTCTGGCGGACCGTGGGCGTCTGCCACTCGCCAAAATACGGTTGATCCACCTACCACTTCGGTATCTGATCGGTCGCCCTTGCCTGTCTTATTATGTGATTGCGAACCTTTTTTGCTAGGGCTTGATGGATAACATTCCACAACGGCCAGCATACGGCTGTCACGGGATAAGAGTACCTCCGATACCATGCAACCATCGACTGGAACATGGGTCTGCTTTTGGCCAGTCGCAGCGTTCAAGAGTACGACACGACAGGGATGGGATTTCTTCCCGTTCCTCTCCAACTCTGGTTTCAAAAACTCTGTCGCTACAAGCCACTTCCCGTCGGGTGAGAAGACCAGGGGCGGCGTGTAATAGGGCAGAGCGGCAACCTCTCGGGCAGCATTGACGTCCCACAGAAATACCCGTGGGTTTGCCGGGTGATCTTTTTCTTTATAATCAACTACTACTACTACTACTGGAAAGGCATTTCGCTCTGTCGCCTTTTTCTGAATTAGTAGGGTGGCGGCAGCCAACCGCGTACAGTCCGGCGAAAGTACGAACGGTGTAACTTCAAGTTGGACTTCAAGTTGGATGTCATGCGGGAGTTCTTTGGGGGCAATAGTGACAAATGGTGTCACCAAGTCAAATTTTTGGTGGCTCCCACCCCCCGTCCACTTGAGATCTTTGGGCAAAACACACAATCCCTTTTGGTGCAGCGTCTTGAGATCCCATACTCTGGCAATTTTGTCGCGTCCCAGAGAGATGGCGGTTTCGCCGTCGGCGGAGACTGCCACATGGTAAACCGGGCTGCGGTGATGGAGGATATTGGCCTTAATGGGGCTCTTTGAACGACCCCGAAAGCCCACTTGTGCCGCCAGATAGTGCCAGTCAAAGGCACGCAGGTCCTCTAGTGCTGGCGACTTGGGCACTTGCCTGGCTAGCATCTGCTCCACACGGGCAAGGTCGCCACTATCCCACGCCTGTTGGGCCTGCTGCATTTCGGCTGCGTAGAGGTGTCGGCGACTTTTGCGTTCGTCTTTTTGCGCTTGCGCACGCTGGGCATCGGCATCCAGTAGGTTCTTTTCAGCGACCTTCTCGGCGGCTATTGCTTCATTAGACGACTTCGTCGCTCGGTCGCCTTCTTTGATCGCAATCAGCTTTTGCTCCTCTGCCTGCTTGAGTGCCACGGTCTCCTTTGTTCTGGCCTGCTCTGCTGCATCGCGCTGCTTGATAGCGATCTCCTTTTGCTGCTCCACCTCTTTCAACGCCACGGACAGATTTTTTCTGGCTTCCTCGGCGGCATCACGTTCCCTGATTGCCACCTTTCGCTCGCGTTCGGCATCCCGGAGTGCCACGGCCTCATTTTTTCCGGCCAACTCCGCGGCATCCAGTGCCGCCTGGGTATTGTGGTGTAGCTCCACCTCTCGAAAATAGGCGATCGTGGTGACCGTGACGGCCAGTACCAACAAAAGTCCGGCGGAAACCGAAAGTGCGGCCACGGCAGGATTCCGTCGGCACCAACGCCAGCAGCGTTCCATCTGTCCGATCGGCCTCGCGGCAATCGGCTCGTCGCGTAGCCAGCGGCCGAGATCCTCCGCAAGGTGCCTGCAAGAGGCATGGCGATTCCCCGGTTCCTTCTGCAAACATTTCAGACAGATCGTCTCCAGGTCCCTGGGGATGCTCTTTTCGAGACTGCGAGGCCGCTCCGGCTCGGTCTCCCGCACGGCGTACGACATCTGAATCACGCTGGGGGCCTGGAAGGGCCGCTGGCCCGCGAGCATTTCATAGAGCATCACCCCCAAGGCCCATTGGTCGCTGCGGGCGTCCGCCAGGTGGCTCTTGCCCGCATGCTGCTCGGGGCTCATGTAGGCCGGTGTGCCCAGATGAACGCCTTCCATCGTCCGCAGTACCTCGCCCTCATAGCGGCGGGCCATGCCAAAATCCATCACCAGCGGCTCGTTGTCGCTGTCGATCATCACATTGGCTGGTTTGATGTCGCGGTGGATGATTCGCTTGCTATGAGCATAATGCAGCGCCAGTGCCAACTTCTGGATCAACTCGGCCGCTTCCCGCTGCGGCAGCTTCTCTTCGTCGTCAATCCGTTTGGCCAGCGTTTGCCCTTCAATGAAGCCGCTGGCGATAAAGCACGAATCGCCGAGCCGGCCGGCATCGTAAATGGGTACGATGTTGGGGTGTCGAAGATTGCCCGCCGCGCGGGCCTCGCGCAGGAACCGCTGGGCATCGGCCTCCGAACTGAGTACTCCCAGCCGTGGGGTCTTCAAGGCGACGAGCCGATCCAATTGGTTATCGCGGGCCTTATAGACAGTGCCGTACGCCCCGGAGCCCAACTCACCGAGGATCTCGAAACGATCGAGAGGGGCGGTTGCCGTTCCAGTTTTCGACATCCCCGGGGGTGGCGTGGCTGCCAGAGGCACCAAGGGGCTCTGCCGGCCAGCCATCTCACTTTCCTCGGAAGGAGTGCAAGTCGTTTGATCGGCCGCCATTGCTAGCGTGAATGTCTGGCTACAGTTCTTGCATTGAGCCTTCTGGCCCAAGCGGCTCTCCGACACGCGATAGGTCTTGTGACAATTCGGACAGCGAGTCTGAATACCTGACATCTGACAGTCCTCCATCCGGTCATGCACCCGACATGTATTTCGAGAGTGAGCCGCCGTTTTGGGGAAAATTTCCCCCAGAATGCGTCTCGGTCCCGAATACAGTAAGGCGTGGCGAGGTCGTCTGAAGCGAGCACCCCCTTAAAGTGTGGTAGCCGCTCATGTTCACCAATATACTCTTTGCAGAACTTCTGGTAAAGTGGATGCGATCCTTGTGGCAATTAAATGATTCGTGATTGAGGAGGTAGCCGTGTCCGCCAAAGTCGTTCTACAGGTGATTTCCGGGCCGATTCAAGGAAAAGTATTCGAGTTTGAGAATCACGACACGTTTATTTTCGGCCGTGGCGAGGAATGCCACGCGAAGCTGCCCGAGGATCGTTACGTCTCTCGACATCACTTTCTTCTGGAGGTCAACCCACCCACGGCTTCGATTCGAGATCTGGGTAGCCTCAACGGGACACACGTCAACGGAGTGCGCTACGGTGGTCGCAAGGCCCGTCCGGCATCGACGAGCGGCAACCCGAACCTGGGGCCGGAGACGGAATTGAGAGACCGCGACGTGATTTTCGTCGGAAAGACCAAGATTCGCGTCCGCATCAAGATTCCCCAAACAGATGCGAATCCTGCGCCAACTTCTTCTTCGCCTGTCGCTGGCCAGGCAGAGCCAGCGACTAACAAGCGATTGTATGTGCCCACACAGACGGAATCGTTCCCCGGGGGGCCGCGTGACGTGCCGTCACACGAACAACGGCCATCGCCACGGGCGGCTATTCACCCACATTCAACGTCTCGCCCTGCCGATAGTGCCGCTGGCCAGCCCGCGGCGTCCACGCCAGACGAGGCGAGTGGAGCGCGCGCCCTGATCCGGCAAGCGGCCAAGGATATTCAATCTCGGCAAAAGATTGAAGTCGACGGCTATGAATTGGGGGAGATTCTCGGGCAGGGCGGCGCGGGAGTGGTCTATAAGGCTGTACGGAAGTTCGATCAGTTCCCCGTTGCAGTGAAAGTGATGCTTGCCAAAGTTGCCATCCGAGATAAGGCGAGGAAGCGATTCCTCCGCGAGATCGACGCCATTCGGGAGTTGAGCCATGCCAACATCGTGTCGTTAATTACCAGCGGTGCCGTCGAGAACGCCTTCTATTTTGTCAGTGAGTATTGCAGCGGTGGCAGCTTGGCGGAGTTGACTTGCCGTCAAGGGGGCCGAGTTCCGTTGCCGGTGCTGGCTCCCATCATCTTGCAAAGCCTGGAGGCATTGGCACACGCCCACAAACACGGATTCGTCCATCGCGACATTAAACCGGCGAACATCCTCTTGCACCAACAGCAGCGAGGTTGGGCGGCAAAACTCAGTGATTTCGGACTGGCCAAGCAGTTCGAGCAGGCCGGATTTTCGGGCATGACGCTCACCGGCGCCATCGGCGGCACGTACGACTATATGCCGCGGGAACAACTGACGGACTTCAAGAATACCCTGCCGGTCAGTGACGTGTGGAGCCTGGGGGCGACGTTCTATCTCGTACTCACGGGCACATGCCCGCGTCCCCGTGCTGAAGGCAGAGACCCCATGGAGGTCGTGCTTCGCGATGAACACGTTCCAGTTCGCCAACGCGATCCGGGCCTGACACCGGCTCTGGCTCGTGTTATTGACAAGTCGCTTGCCATCAATGTTGCCGATCGGTATCAGGATGGCGGCGAAATGTATCGCGCCCTTAACGAGGTCTTGTCGAAATTATCATGCTAAAGGCCATCACGATCGACTTTGCCGCCGTCACCGATGTAGGAAGGGTCCGAAGCGAAAACCAGGACCGTTGGTTTGCCGATCCGGAACTTGGGCTATTTATGGTCGCTGACGGGCTGGGTGGCCATGCCGCCGGTGCTTTGGCGGCTCAATTGGTGGTCGATATCTTGCCGAGGCTCGTGCGCCGCACGCTTTTGACAATGGCGAACGCATTTCCCCACACCACCGGCTCCTCTCCTTCAGGTAGCAAAGGGGAGTTGTGCTTGGCGATTGCAGAGCAGGTAAAGGTTCTCGGCGACTTCGTCTATAAAGAGACGCGTGGGCAGCCCGGTGTCAATGGCACTGGAACGACTCTTGCTCTGGCACTCGTTGATTCAGCCCACGCCACGATTATCCATGCAGGCGACAGCAGGGTCTATCTGCTCCGGCAGGGACAGTTGCACCAAGTTACGCAAGATCACACGCTCGGGCAATTCCTCGTCAGGAGCCATGAACTCTCCGAATCCGCGGTTGCACAACACCCCGCCGCGCGCAGACTAACGCGATACATCGGTATGCCGGGTAACGTCCTGCCGGACTCGCAAACAGTCGATTTTGCCGCAAGTGACCTTCTGTTGCTGTGCAGCGACGGTCTTCATGGGCAAATCGACGACAGCGAGGTCTCTAGGATTCTCCGCTCCTACAAGAACATCGAAGAAATGGGCCATGAGTTGGTTGCCGCAGCCAACCGTGCCGGGGGCTGCGACAACGTAACGGTTTTGTTGATTAAGCGAATGGAGTAGCCTGAATGCAAATCAAATTCAAAGTGATCCTGTCCAACGGCTCCTCCTACGACTGGAGTTATCGGGGGGCCACGCTATCGATTGGTCGCGATCCTGATTGTGGCATGGCGATTGAAGATAGCGAAGACCGGCTCGTTTCCTGGATGCACGCGCGGATAGAATGTGATGGCGACGCAACACGGATACGCGACTTCCGATCAAAAAACGGAACGTATGTCAACAAAAAGCCGGTCGATGGAACTCGGCCCATTCAGATTGGAGATACGATCCAGCTTGGGCGGAAAGGCCCGAAACTCATCGTCCTGGAACTGGATATTGATCGAGACGATGCATTACCAGTTCCGCCGAGCAATCCCACCGATTCCTCCGGTCTCGCCATCGTGGATATTGATCGAAACGATGCATTGCCAGTTTCGCCCCCCTTTATTGCGATTTCATCGGCACCGGTTGGATTGTTTAGGCATGTCAGAGCGTGGGGGATCCAGGAAGGGAGATGGATCGTCGTCGGCTCGCTGACGGCGGCGATCATGCTGTTGCTCCTGCTGCTGGTCAGTATGGCATGGCGCGGGGATCGCGAAATTGCACAAGATCCGCCGCCTAGCCATGGGAAGGTGGAAAGCGTGGGCGGTTCTCCAAAATCGTCGGGAAAGAAGGCCGAAGACAACACAGCACCGCCGCCCATTCTTACAACCGAGGAATTGAAGAAAAGGCATTCGGGTGCGGTGGTGTGGCTAGGTGCGGAGTTCGACAAGCGCCGGCTACCGCTTTGCAGCGGATTTGCCGTGGATCGAACCAAGATCATTTGCACGGCCCGTGAGATCGTCCAATTGAAAAGGTATCAGCAGGAAGGAAAGCCCGTTTTCGTTTACAGCGAAGGGTGTTCGCCAAAGTTCCTTCGCGTCCTGGAATTGAAAGTCCACCCAGCCTACGACCAGAAGAATCTGACAAGCAGCGAGAGCCTACTCCACAACGTGGGAGTAGCGATTGTCGAGTCGCCCCTGCCAAACTCTGTCGATCTACTGCCATCTTGCGAGTTGCCGAGGCCACCGAAGGACATGAAAGTCACCGTGGCCGGCTATTCTATCCAATATGAGCCGGAATTGAAGCCTTATGATCCGCTCGATCCGCCGAAGCAAGTGTGGCCGAGAGGTCAAGTCCTCGGCACGAAGACTTTCCCCGGCGGTGGCGAAGAACTCCCCGTGCTGGAGTTGGCAATCAGCGTTGCCGACGGCACGGACGGCGGGCCCGTGTTCTCCGATGCCGGCAAGGTCATTGGCGTCCTATTACGTTATGGTGATCAGTGCTATGTGGTCCTGTCGGATCAATTGTCCGATCTGATTCGCTAAGTGACACCATCCACAACATGTTCGAGATTTCAAGGAGTCGTTCGATGTCATCATCAATTCACTTGGAAGATTGGGGACGGCAAACCAGCCAATGTCGCCAAGCCATCAAAATTATCATCTTTTTGCTGGCGGCGATCCTTGTGGGGCGCGGTGGACTTCATGCCTTGGCTGCCGATCCACCCAATCTCGAAGCGGAAAATCAGCGACTGATTTTCCATGAAGCGGCAGAACAGGCCCGGGCACTGGCCGACCAACAGCGGTATCTTCTCGTGCAGCAAGCACTGGTAATCCAGGAAAGAGAGAAACTTCAGGCGACCAAGGAGTTGGGCCGACTAGCCGTGGCTAGGGAGCGTATCGAACATCTCCGCAATACTCAGGCTTGGGCTTTGGGGAACGCGTTTGAGGGAGGCCGCCGAGGAATCCTGTACGAGCCGGAACACCTCTCCAAAACACTCATTCGATGGCAGAATGCCCGAGACAATTCACTGCGAGCCTACCTGGAGTTTCCCGAACACTCCCGCGGGGCGATAAAGGACGGCCGGGCACTCAACTTCTTTTTCGACCTTTGTGCCGATATTTCCATGAGCCACGAACTGTGGCGGTCACAACTTCAGGACGAGTTCCGACGCTTGGATGCTCGTATCCGGGAGTTGAAAGAGCATCCCGTCGGCGCGACGTTGCTGCAAGAAGAGGCCCAGAAAGAACTCGCGGCATTGGAGAAAGAATGTGGTAAGACGAAGGCGCAATTATCGATTCTTGCCACTCTTGGGGGCAAACCGCTTCTTAACCGGGAACATTTGGCACATCTGCGGTTTCGTAAAGGGCTTGTTGGGCCTGCATTAGTCATAAGTCGCGATGATGTCATGCCGTTGACCTGGCCCTATGTCTTGGCTGTCGACGAAGAATTCACCGATGTTCGCAATGCTTTGGAAATTGCCAAGGGGAAGGCATTGGACGAACTAAAGGGCAACCAGGGAATCTCTCCCCCGACTCAAGCTAGCTTGATGTCAGCCGCCGACGACCTGCGGAACACCTTTGAAGGCGCGAAATCGCGTCTACTCGAAAAATCCACGGGTGATGGAGTTCGCGTACAGCAGTACCTTGATGCCAGGCATTTTATGCAGGAAGTTCGCGCCAGCGTGTACCGTTTGGTTGCCGCGCGGCAACTTGCCGATGTGATGCCAACAGAATCTTTTTCGGGCCAGACCGTCGATCAGTTGTTGAGCTACATGGCACGGCAAGGGCTGCGGTTCGCACCTGCGGAAGTGAACGGCGACGCAGCCTATGAGATGGTCTTTCGGCTGATGACGGACTATTACACCGGCCTCCACAGTTTGGCGATGGCGGTCGATCAGAACGACCGCAATCTCGCTAACATCGATGCCGAAGCCAGCCAACTTATGGACGTGCGGAATCGCGACACTCTGGCCGCCCTAAAGGAGGTATTGGAAGCTCGCCCGAAATGCGATCCGTTCGCGAAGTTTTGCGACGTTGCGGAGGGCATTGCAGCGATTCGGGATACGCTCTTTCCCGCAGGACAGCCGTTGGGTGCCGTGGCACCGTTTCCTGCCGCCGGAATGCCTACATTCCAGCCGGGCGCGGCCGTTTGCGAAAACTACTTAGGTGAGCGCCAATGGCGAGGTGTCGTTACCCGAGTTGACGGCCCAAATTATTGGGTGAGAATCTTGTATTCCCACAAAAAGGATTGCCATGTGGGACGAGAATATGCTTTCCGTAAACATCTTCTGAAGCCATGCCAGAGTACGAACACGGTTGAGGTTCCTCGCCTTTACTGGCTAGGCCACCAACCGTCTGTAAAACCATCACCAAAACCTGCACCTGGACGGTCGTACTTCCGGCCGCCGAGCCAGCCGAATCAACCGTCTGCAAAGCCATCGCCAAGACCTACACCTCGCCCCAAAATTCCAGGTCCGATTCCAAGTCACTAACGAATTCCTACGCTGGCTGCTTTGGCGCATGGCCCATTCTCATGCACTGCGAACTGTCAAAATACGTTCATCTTGCAGCACCCAAACGACTGTTCGCCTTTTTTGCCTGATTTCCCCACGGGGAGACTCCGAGATCGTCACTCGGTATCCAAATGCCGCCCGGAATCTCGTTTCCAACAACGTGCTGATCTGCTTTCCGCCAAGCCGACTGCTCCTTCGTTCGCAGATCCTTTTGTGCTCATGCCCGCGCACCCATCACGCCGCCAGGGCCCGATCCAGCACCAGGACGACCTGGAAGCCGGCCTGTGGAGCTCTTCACCCGCACTACTTCGCCTTGCACCCATCCCGCACCAGCCGCCGGACTGGACCGAAAACCCCGCTCCCACAACCCGATCCCGGAAAAACTGGCATTCGCACTGGAGCATCTCGCGGCCGTCGTCGGAATAGACGAACCGGAACCAGGGCGGCTGGCAGTTGCGGAAGATCTCGACCGGGGCGAACCAGAAGGTCGTGTGGAAGGAATTTGCTAGGATCCACGCGGTCGGTGTTCGCCATCCGGCAGTGGCACGATCACAGGTCGCCATTGAGGCCTCGCAGCCCGTCCTTGCACACCGCATCATCCAACAGCATTGGAATGCATTATCCCGGCGATGCCTTTGACGGAGATTTAGGGCTTCTCCTAAGATACAGCCATCATGGTTGCAAGTTTCGCACGCGGATTCTGTTTGGCCCTCGACAATATCGCCAAGGCGATACCAGCCGGCGGCGACCAACTAAAGCCCGTGCGTTTTGTCAACGGCGAGCCGGTTTACAAATTCCGCGTGGAGGCGATTCGTTGTGGCAATTACTTGACTGCCGACGGCGAATCCTTCCAGGTCACACCAACCACGTTGAAGCATTGGTCAGACACGTTCCAGGAGTTCAAGGGCCGGAAGATCCCGGTCCCCGTTCCGTCCGGAACCCACTTCCAGGTGGACGGCGAACACAACCGCGGCAACGTCATCGGCCTGACGAGCGACGGCAAGAGTCTGTGGGCCGATGTCGAGCTGATCGGCAAGGACGCTCCGCGCATCGCAGCCAGTAACGGCGTGAGCATTTATGCCGAGCCCGAGTGGCAGGACACCCACGGCAACAAGTACCAGTGGCCGATCCGCCACGTGCTCTTGACGCCCGATCCGAGAATTCCCGGCCTGAAAGGTTTTATGCCGATCGCGGCCAACAATACAACAATTCACGTCCCCGTAC
>Ga0194056_10000256_pt1 | contig 27415 bp, 18 predicted proteins | sample SepL4413m_MetaG_FD_155458 | JGI IMG/M metagenome (GOLD analysis project Ga0194056, IMG submission 155458) | Anoxic zone freshwater microbial communities from boreal shield lake in IISD Experimental Lakes Area, Ontario, Canada - Sep2016-L442-13m | ecosystem: Environmental > Aquatic > Freshwater... | reverse complement strand
GCCGAAACAAGACCGGTTTTACCGACAGTCACTGCGGGTATGGCACCAAAGGTCAAGACTTGTGCGCCTTTACCGACCGGGATGTTCTGAGTCATCTGAATAGCCGGATTGTAATTGGCGTTACCCGCCTGATTGGCGGCAATAATACAAGTGCCGGTTGCTTTGCCGGTGATGGTAGCGCCGCTAACCGAACAAATACCGGCAGTGGTAGTGCTAAAACTGACTGCACCTGCGGCATTGCCGGTAGCCGAAACAAGACCGGTTTTACCGACAGTCACTGCGGGTATGGCACCAAAGGTCAAGACTTGTGCGCCTTTACCGACCGGGATGCTCTGAGTCATCTGAATAGCCGGATTGTAATTGGCGTTACCCGCCTGATTGGCAGCAATAATACAGGTTCCGGTTGCTTTACCGGTGATGGTAGCGCCGCTAACCGAACAAATACCGGCAGTGGTGGTGCTAAAACTGACTGCACCTGCGGCATTGCCGGTAGCCGAAACAAGACCGGTTTTACCGACAGTCACTGCGGGTATGGCACCAAAGGTCAAGACTTGTGCGCCCTTGCCGATAATGAAGGACTGTGTTTTTTGAAGCGCCGGATTGTAATTGGCGTTACCCGCCTGATTGGCGGCAATAATACAGGTTCCGGTTGCTTTACCGGTGACGGTAGCGCCGCTAACCGAACAAATACCGGCAGTGGTAGTGCTAAAACTGACTACACCTGCGGCATTGCCGGTAGCCGAAACAAGACCGGTTTTACCGACAGTCACTGCGGGTATGGCACCAAAGGTCAAGACTTGTGCGCCTTTACCGACCGGGATGTTCTGAGTCATCTGAATAGCCGGATTGTAATTGGCGTTACCCGCCTGATTGGCGGCAATAATACAAGTGCCGGTTGCTTTGCCGGTGATGGTAGCGCCGCTAACCGAACAAATACCGGCAGTGGTAGTGCTAAAACTGACTGCACCTGCGGCATTGCCGGTAGCCGAAACAAGACCGGTTTTACCGACAGTCACTGCGGGTATGGCACCAAAGGTCAAGACTTGTGCGCCTTTACCGACCGGGATGCTCTGAGTCATCTGAATAGCCGGATTGTAATTGGCGTTACCCGCCTGATTGGCAGCAATAATACAGGTTCCGGTTGCTTTACCGGTGATGGTAGCGCCGCTAACCGAACAAATACCGGCAGTGGTGGTGCTAAAACTGACTGCACCTGCGGCATTGCCGGTAGCCGAAACAAGACCGGTTTTACCGACAGTCACTGCGGGTATGGCACCAAAGGTCAAGACTTGTGCGCCCTTGCCGATAATGAAGGACTGTGTTTTTTGAAGCGCCGGATTGTAATTGGCGTTACCCGCCTGATTGGCGGCAATAATACAGGTTCCGGTTGCTTTACCGGTGACAACACTGCCACTAACCGTACAAACAGTCGGCGTAGTTGAAGTGAAGCTGGCGACAAGACCGGAATTGGCTGTTGCTGTAACCGTACCGGTTTTACCCACGGTAATCGCCGGTACAGTCCCAAAGGTCAAAGCTTGTGCGCCTTTGCCGATAGTGATGTCCTGCGTTATTGCAGTAGCGGCATTGTAATTCGCATTTCCTGCCTGATTGGCGGCAATGATGCAGGTGCCGGTTGCTTTACCGGTGACGGTAGCACCGCTAACCGTACAGACATCTGCCGTACTTGAGCTGAAGCTGGCGGCAAGCCCGGAGTTGGCTGTTGCTGTAACCGTACCGGTTTTACCCACGGTAATCGCCGGTGCAGCCCCAAAGGTCAAAGCTTGTGCGCCTTTGCCAATAGTGATGTCCTGCGTTATTGCAGTAGCGGCGTTGTAATTTATGTCCCCGTCTTGGTTTGCGGCAATGGTGCAGGTGCCGGTTGCTTTGCCGGTGACGGTATTACCACTGACAGTACAGACATCCGTCGTGCTTGAACTAAATATGGCGACAAGTCCGGAGTTGGCTGTTGCTGTAATCGTACCGGTTTTACCTACGGTAATCGCCGGTGCAGCCCCAAAGATCAAAGCTTGTGCGCCTTTGCTAATAGTGATGTCCTGCGTTATTGCAGTAGCGGCGTTGTAATTTATGTCCCCGTCTTGGTTTGCGGCAATGGTGCAGGTGCCGGTTGCTTTGCCGGTGACGGTAGCACCGCTAACCGTACAGACATCTGCCGTACTTGAGCTGAAGCTGGCAACAAGCCCGGAGTTGGCTGTTGCTGTAACCGTACCGATTTTACCCACGGTAATCGCTGGCGCAGTCCCAAAGATCAAAGCTTGTGCGCCTTTGCCGATAGTGACTGTCTGCGTTACCTGAGCCGCTGGATTGTAATTGGCATTGCCGGCCTGAGTGGCGGCAATAGTGCAGATACCCGCAGTAATACCTGTCACGGTACTGCCACTGACAGTGCAGATATCGGTTGTGTCAGAACTGAAGCTCACCTCTGTACCGATGGCATTGCCGGTAACCGAAACAACACCGGCATTGCCCACCGTAATTGCTGGCGGTGTACCAAAGATCAGGACTTGTGAACCCTTGCCGACCGTGACAGACTGCTTCACCTGGACAGCCGCTGTGTAACTGTCGTTGCCGACTTGGTCGGCAACAAGGGTGCAGGTGCCGACAGCAATGCCAGTCACCGTGTCACCACTGACTGTGCAAGTGTCCAACGTAGAAGAGTTTAAACTCACCGCAAGCTTGGAATCAGCGCTAACCGCGACAACAACGCTGTCACCTACGGTTATATTTGGCATTGGGCCAAAGTTTATTGTTTGGCTGCTCATATTGCTGGTAATTTCGAAGGACTGTGTCACCGGAGTAGCTGCCGTGTAATTGTCGCTGCCCGCCTGACTCGCTGTGATACTGCAAGTACCCACCTTAATGCCGGCAATAGTGTTGCCCGTGACGGTGCAAATATCGGTTGTAGTGGAACTGAAGATCAACGGAAGCCCTGAAGTGGCACTCGCTAAAATGCCACTGGTTTTGCCCACAACGATGTTGGGTACCGGATCAAAATTTATGACTTGACTGCCAACGCCAATAGTAACGCTTTTCGCTACCGGATCGGCAGCCAGGTAATTATCATTGCCGGACTGATTGGCGACAATGGTACAGTTGCCCACCGCAATGCCGGTCACATTACTGCCACTGACCGTACAGATATTGGTTGTGTCAGAACCAAAGCTCACCTCTGTACCAGCGGCATTGCCGGTTGCCGTAACAGCACCGGTACTGCCCACCGTAATTGCCGGCACCTCACCAAAGGTTAAAGTTTGTACGCCTTTGCCAATACTAATGTTCTTCGCTACCGGATCGGCAGCCAGGTAATTATCATTGCCGGACTGATTGGCGACAATGGTACAGTTACCCGCAGCAATACCGGTCACATTACTGCCACTGACCGTACAGACAGTCGGCGTATTTGAACTAAAGCTGGCGGCAAGGCCGGAGTTGGCTGTTGCTGTAACCGTATCGGTACTACCCACCGTAATGACCGGTACTTCACCAAAGGTCAGGGTTTGTGCGCCTTTGCCGATAATGATGTTCTGCGTCAAGGCAGTTGCGGCGCTGTAATTGGCATCACCCGCCTGATTGGCGGCAATGGTGCAGGTGCCGGTTGCTTTGCCGGTGACAACACTGCCACTAACCGTACAAACAGTCGGTGTACTTGAACTAAAGCTGGCGGCAAGTCCGGAGTTGGCTGTTGCTGTGACCGTATCGGTACTACCCACCGTAATGACCGGTACTTCACCAAAGATCAAAGTTTGTGCGCCTTTGCCGATAGTGATGGACTGCGTCATTGCTGTCGCGGCGTTGTAATTCGCATTTCCTGCCTGATTGGCGGCAATGGTACAGGTGCCGGTTGCTTTGCCGGTGACAACACTGCCACTAACCGTACAAACAGTCGGTGTACTTGAACTAAAGCTGGCGGCAAGGCCGGAGTTGGCTGTTGCTGTAACCGTACCTGTTTTACCCACCGTAATCGTCGGAGCAGTCCCAAAGGTCAAAGTTTGTGAGACCTTGTCGATAGTAATGGACTGTGTCACCGGAGTAGCCGCTGTGTAGTTGGCATTACCCGCCTGATTGGCTGCAATGATACAGACGCCCGCTGTAATGGAGGTAACGGTACTACCAGTGACAGTGCAAATAGCGGTTGTGGTGGAACTAAAGATCAATGGAATCCCGGAACCGGAGGAGGAGTTAGCCGAAATATTGCTGGTTCCACCCAAAATAAGGCTGGTTGCCCCACTAAAAGTGATTATTTGATTTGCTTTGGTAATGGTGACGTTCAGGATTTTTTGGGGAGCTGGCGAGTAATTACTATTGCCGGCCTGATTAGCCATAATGGTACAGGTGCCGACCGCATTGCCGGTAATGGTAGTGCCATTGATAGTACATACAGCAGGTGTGCTTGAGGTAAATGTTACATCAAGATTCGAAGTGGCAGTCGCACTCACTGTGGCGGTGTCGTCCACTGTCAGAGTGCTTGGAATCAGACTGATTTCACCAATAGTCTGAACAGCTTTAGCACTAAAGGTTAATTGGCCGTGGAGATTGGTTTGGCCAAAAGTTTCAACAGCCCCTAAAGTACCTGCGCTTAAATTAGCAATTGCACCCAAAGCACCCGAGGCAGCGATGGTGTAATTCCCCGCATCCAAGGTAATGGCAAGCGTTTCCAGAGTATCGCCGGCATTAACGGCATATCCGTCAACAGAACCGGCATTGCCATTAACCGCTTGAATAAACGCTACGTTACTCCAGTTACCGGACACGTTGGCTTGACCCCAGTTAGCCAGCGCATTGAACTGCCCAACGTAAGCACCTGGGCCGGTTGCTGTTGTATTGCGATACGAAGAAGTAATGCCTTGAACGTCTGCGGGTGCGGTTAAACCGTCCAGTACATCCTGAACCTTGGTGACAGGGCCGTTTTTTGGATTCAATTTCTCGTTAGCATCATCATGACCCTGGTATTGCAGAAGGCCGCTATACAGTGTGAAGCCATTGTCAAAAAAGTTACCCTCGCCATCATAAACGTTCCAACTGATAGTAACATTGGATCTCTGAGACAAACGGAAGTTGAACATACCCACCTTGTGACTATCGCCCAAAGTAGTTTTGGTGCCATTACCCCAGCCAAAATCGGTCACGTCATTAACATCGACCGTTGCGCTACTTAAAGTCGGCGTATAAGTGACGCCGGTAAAACTGCCAACGCCGGTATAAGATTGGTTGGTTGCATTCCATTGGCTTGGGTTACTTAAAGCCAAATCTTGTTGCGTTGATATTACACCCAGGCCATTGGCAACTTTACCGCCCAGAGCGACAACACCGGCAGGCGTGGAGCCATATTGTGCGGTAGAAGCCGTTTTACCCGCCGCCGTCAAATCGCCAATCTGCTTACCTTGGTTAAGATCGTAATACTCTACATGCGCCAGCACTTGTTGACTAAAACCCAGAAATGCCGCAATAAGGATCAGTACGTATTTTTTATTTAAGCAGAAGTCTGCGCTAGCAAAAAAGGTTGTTTGATTTTTATAGGTCATTTGGTTTATCTATAGTTGTAAAGAAGTTACGATTCCATTAACAGGCCAAGCTTTACTCCATAAATCAAACACAGGAGATTTAACGCTTTGATTATTGCAATTATCAGGCCAATAACTAAAGTCATTGTTATTAAAAGAATTTATAATATTTTGAGACTTTTCATTTAATTAAACTATGTTATTTAACACACTTAGTGCGTCATTTGACGTATTCGAGTGAATTAGGATAGTTAGTAATTATTCAGTCCCCCTGTTTAACAAAGAGGGGTTAGGGGAGATTTTATTAGATAAATCCCCCTCAATCCCCCTTTTTCAAAGGGGGAAGTGAATACTTACGATGGTTATCGTTGACACTTGCATAAGCCCTAATTGCAGGCGTAGGCCGGAATAAGGCTTTTCGAGCGCAAGCGAGAATAAGCGTTTCCGGCACTCGGTACGAATCTGCCGTAAACCCGTAGGTCATGAAGGGTAGGGTCAGGTTATCCATGCCGAGTGGATTACGGCAATTCATGCCGGTTGGTGATATTATTTCAAGTACCTTTTTGAGTCTTAAGCGAGTTTCAATTTGAAAAATTTAAGTTATTACCGTTATTCGTTTCAGGCGATGGGGTCACCTTGCGAAATTCAGCTTTTTGCCGAAACCGGATTGAAGGCAAAGCGGGTTGCAGATGCTGCCATTGCTGATGTCCATAAGCTGGAAGCACGTTATTCGCGCTATCGTACTGACAGTTTTTTATCCGATATCAATCGTGTGGCGAGTACCGGTGGAAGTATTGAAGTCGATGAGGTGACGGCAGGATTACTTAATTACGCCGCCATCTGTTACGAACAAAGCGATGGTTTGTTTGATATTACTTCCGGCCTCTTGCGTCGCGCGTGGAATTTTAATTCGGCCGCACTGCCGGATCAGGCGCAAATCCAGGAACTGCTTAAGCACATCGGCTGGCATAAACTTAGCTGGAAGTCACCGGTACTGACATTTCCAACAGCAGGAATGGAGATTGATTTTGGCGGTGTGGTTAAGGAATATGCTGTCGATAGAGCGGCTGCACTGTGCCGGTCAGCCGGCATTCGTCATGGCGTGATAAATTTGGGCGGCGATATTAAAGTGATCGGGCCGCGTGGTGATGGTAACCCTTGGCGTGTTGGGATACGTCATCCCCGCCAAAAAGAGGGTTTACTGGATACCGTATTATTAAGTGAGGGTGCGCTGGCCAGTAGCGGCGACTACGAGCGTTGTATTTTGCTGGACGGTGTTCGCTACGGGCATGTGCTTAATCCGAAAACCGGTTGGCCGGTGCGCTATCTGTCTTCGGTGAGTGTGGTTGGAGATTTTTGTGTAGTGGCCGGCAGTGCGTCTACTATCGCCATGCTTAAGGAGGATAAAGGCCCGGCTTGGCTGGATGCGATGGGATTGCCCCATTTATGGGTGGATGTAAACGGCATGATGGGTGGTTCTCTGGTAAAAGAGAAAAACCCTAATGCCGTTAAGTTAAGCATACAACCTGAGTAAAACAGCTTTAGGAATAGGCATGAAATAACTTAGGCATCTTGCTCCCTCTCCCACCGGGAGAGGGTTGGGGTGAGGGGATATAAATGGTCAAATTATTTCATGTGCGTTCATTAGCTGTTTTTACCGGCAATAGCTGAAGCTATTGCACTCCGGTTTTTAAACAACTTGAACTGATTGCCGCCGCTTTGCCGCGACTTTCATTGACTTTGGACAACAACGCCAAGCCGATGATAAAAAACGCTAACGTCGACAGCAATGATAACCGGTGATTGCCATCGCTTAAATAATTTATCAAGCCGTAGCTTAAGGGCCCGACTATAGCCGACAAGCGATTGACCAAACCCCATAAACCTAAAAATTCACCGGCCCGTTCAGTCGGTGAAAACTTGCTGACCAAAGCCCGACCGACTGCCTGACTGGCACCCATGGCCACACCTATGATATTTCCGGCTATCCACATGTCGACACGATCAGTCGCGAATAAAGCCACCAGCACCGCAATGATCCAAATAACCAGCGTAATTGCCAGCGTGGGAACCGAGCCCATGCGGTCTTGCAAATGGCCGCAAATAAAAGCGCCCACAGCTGCCGTCACGTTAACCACCATAATCAGTATAATCAATGACTGAGTATCAAAGCCCATCACTTCCTGCGCATAAATAGCCGCCAAAACCACCACCGTGCTAACGCCCGATTGGTAAACACCCAAGGTTATCAAAAACCAAAGCAGATCACGAAAGCGTGCCGCTTCTTTAAAGGTATGCGCCAAACGGGCATAACTGACTTGTAGATTGGACAGACTCTTGTCCCGGATAACGGGTATCGCACGCTCACGCAACCAGATAAAAGTAGGCGCAGCCGCCAAAGCAAACAGGGCGGCGGTGATAAGCAAGGTAACCGGAACAAAATGCGTATCCGGCAACCCGTGTTGCTTGGCCCAGGTGATGTAGGCCAGACAAATGCCCAAGGTTAGCAAGCCGCCAAAATAACCCAGACTCCAACCATAACCGGACATTCTGCCCATATTTTCCTCAGGCACCAGCTCTGGTAAAAATGCGGCAATCAGATTTTCGCCACTGGCAAACATAATGGCTGAAAGAGTAACCAGCACCATGCCCAAGCCTATATCACCGGGCCCGACCAGCGCCAATAACGCGGTTGCAATGATGCAACCCACCGAGGAAATCAGCAGAAACATTTTTTTGCAAGCCCGATGATCGGCAATTGCGCCGATTAACGGCCCGCTAATCATGACGATAAAATTGGCGATGCCGATAGCCAGCGACCATAGCAGCGTCGACATCCCCGGTGTAACGCCTTGCGCGGCACCGGCAACCACACCAACGAAATAAGCACTGAAGATGGTGGTTTGCACCACGGTGGTATAACCCGAGTTGGCAAAATCATATAAAGCCCAAGCCAGTAATTCCCTACGCCCTGCCCTGCCAAGGTGTGGAGTTTTTTCAGGCAATGATTTATTCTGGGTGCTATTCATAGTAGGTAAGCCTGTAAAAGGGTTAATAGTTGGGATTGGTCACGATTTAGGTTGTTTAGGTTACCTGCTTAAGTCGGGACAGTTTAAGGTTAAATCGTTCGCTGAGCGGAGTCGAAGCGAGTTGTCCGCTTCGACTCCGCTCAGCGAACGGTTCTGAAGCGTGACGGGATTTGTAACCCCGTTACTCACGTTTTGAAAGCTATTAAAGCCATCAAACGTTTCGGGCGGCGTTACAAACCCCGACCAGCATCAAATAGTTTTTAAAAACCCTCACCCCAACCCTCTCCCAGAGGGAGAGGGAGCAAGATGCCAAAGTTATTTCATGCGCATTCCTAAGGAGAGGGAGTCAATCCGTGCATAAAATTTTTGACCAATAAAGCCAGCGTTTCTTCTATATCATCAATATCAGCCTTATCGCTCTGACCCTTTAGCGAAAGCGCACAGACTCCATGAACTCCGAACCACAAAGCTCGCACCGCACGCTTTCTATGATCCTCGGAGAGTGCTGGCGCAAATTCTAAAAACGGCACTTCAAGGAGAGCAAAAACTTTGTCAACTTTCTCCTGATACCAAGCGGTTATTTTGGAATCTACCGATAATGAATAATCAAAAACAGCGTGCCAACGATTAAAATTCTGGCTGGCATAACGTAAATAACTGCGGGCCAATATTTGAATTGACTGCTCTGCGCCGCCCTCTTTTTGCACTTGCTCTAACTGCGTTGCAATAGCATCCAGTGTTCCGGCATTAATGTGCATGATTAAATCCGCCATATTGGTAAATACCATGTAAATACTGCCAACGGTATAACCAATTTCCATAGCAATCGTGCGTACTTTTAATGCGGAAAAACCCTCTTCAACGACAATGGTTTCTGCCGCAGACAAAACCAATACCTTTAATTCTTCCAAACTGTGTTCACTTCGTCTTGCCATAATTAACCATTTCTGTTTCTTTAAAAAGAGTGTCGCATTGAAATCTGTCTATTACTGTGTCTCAAACTCTGTAAAGTATTTAACCATACAATCAACAAACATCGTTAACTTGTAGCGCAGAAAGCACCTTGACCGATAAATACCCGGTAATGGAATATGAAATTGCTGTTTGAAAGCTGATTTTATTAGGGTAAACTTTAGCTTCAAGGTAATTATTACCCGTTTGGTTCTTCAAGTTTAATGACAGAACCAAACGGTTTTTTATTGCCCGATGACCCCATAATAATAAGAGGTAGTTATGAGTAAAATTCTTAATGAAGTTTTATCAGCAAACAGAGATTACGTAAATGATTTTGGCGATAAAGGGGACTTGTCGCTACCACCAGCAAGACATTTTGCCATCCTGACCTGTATGGATGCGCGTTTAGACCCTGCAAAATACGCCGGTTTATCCGAAGGCGATGCGCATGTAATTAGAAACGCCGGAGGCCGCGCCAGTGATGACGCTATCCGCTCACTGGTTATCTCTTACAAATTGCTAGGCACACGGGAATGGTTTGTTATTCACCATACCAACTGCGGCATGGAGCTTTTTAACGATGAGATTATGCGTGATTTGTTGGCTAGCAGTTTAACAACGGCATCCCTTGATGATAAAGGCTTGTGGTATGACACCGGCGCAGGCCCTGGCTCACACGAAGCTCAACATATCAGCTGGCTGACCATTAAAGATCAGGAACAAAGTGTGCTGGAAGATGTACTGCGTATTAAAAGCCACCCACTGGTTCCTGCCAACATTCCGGTTTATGGGTATATCTACGACTGCTCAACCGGCCGGTTAATCGAAGTTCCGGCTGCCTCGGAAGCGGGTCAAGCAAGCTAGCAATAATCCAACCCTGCCCTCATCATCAGAAACGGGCAGGGTTGAATTTTAAGACTGACTCTATTATTAGCCGGCTGTTGCCTTCAAAAGTGATGATGCCCTATTCTTGTGTTGTACCTCGCATGAGTAAGCGGCCATAAAATATGGAACATAGCCGTAACCGCAAATTGCAAGCGTGACAAAAACACAGGATCTTGCAAGATTGTCATAGACAGGTTTCTCGCTGTGTTTACACGCCCCCGATATTTGCCTGCCAAGGCGAATCCGCTACCTGAATATCTGGATTAATCGCCAGGTTTTAAGAGCATTTTGCGTACATCACCCACATGAGTTTCTTCTAAAGCGCACATACGACGCGCATATTCCTCAAGCATCACGTTACGACCGTTTACCAGCTCAAGCAAACGATGGTATTCCGCTAAAGCCGACGTTTCATGTTCCAGAGATTCACGCAAAATATCACCAATATCGTGGCGATGCGATTCCAGCAATGGGCCGATGCCCAATGAAGGATGACCGCCCAAATGAGTGATCATTTCACCGGCCTCATTGGCATGAGCCAAGGACTCGCTGGCTTGGCTGCGCATCCAGGAAACAATGGGAATACGGTTGTAGCCGAAAACCATTAAGGCATAATGTGTATAGCAAACAACCCCGGCCAGCTCGGCTTCCAGAATTTTATTCAGAACGTTAATAACGGCATCTTGATCAATTACGTTGTTAGTCATGAGAGTCTCCGGCATCAGAATGAAATAGAGCCAACTATAATACTTTCGTGTTATTAAATAAACCGATTAAATCGTCGTGGCGGTAAAAATTCGTCGACAATAATTTTACAAGCACTACTTTTGACGTATTTTTGTTTAGCATAATCCAGTAACCTAATGCCAAGGAAGGACAATAGCCAGTTACCCAAACTTCCACCGGGTTGTGAGCGGATGAATACGTATCTAAAGAGGCTCAACTTATTTCATGCGCGTTCCATACGTTAAAAGAAATGAAGGTCATAAAATCGTTTGCCAAACCTGCTCAGGAAATAACTGACTGATAGCATATAAGTGAAACACTTTTTTGTACGGTAGCAATCTATTTCTATGTCCCCTCTTTCCAGGATGATAAATAAGCTCGCTGTTCAGGACTTAAACTATCAATGTTAATGCCCATGGCCGCCAACTTCATGGTGGCCACTTGGTGATCAATGGCTGTTGGCACCGGATGCACAAGGGTTTCAAGATTGACACCTTGTTGCCACAAATAAGCAATGCTCAACGCCTGATTGGCAAAACTCATATCCATGACCGTTGCCGGATGGCCTTCTGCGGCAGCCAGATTAACCAGTCGCCCTTCAGCCAGCAACCTAATCTCCCGGCCATCTTTAAGCTGATAAGATTCTACATGGTTACGTGGGCAGTGTTTGTTTAGGGTCATTTTTTCCAGCGCCGGAATATTGATTTCAACATTAAAATGACCGGAATTGGCGATTACGCAGCCATCTTTCATAACTGCAAAGTGCGGCTGATCCAGTACATTTTTGTCGCCGGTTGCCGTGATAATAAAATCCGAACAGGCGGCAGCTACCAACATGGGCAGGACTCGAAAGCCGTCCATGGCGGCTTCCAGTGCTTTTAGCGGATCGACTTCGGTGATGATGACATGGGCACCATGACCTTTGGCCCGCATGGCAATTCCCCGACCACACCAGCCATAACCGGCAACCGTAAAGATTTTACCGGCCAGCAATATGTTGGTTGCGCGAATAATCCCGTCCAGTGTGCTTTGGCCGGTGCCATAACGGTTATCAAACAGGTGTTTGGTCATGGCATCATTGACGGCAATCACCGGAAATTTAAGTGCCTTATCCGCTGCCATGGCACGCAACCTTATCACACCGGTAGTGGTTTCTTCAGTGCCGCCAATAACCTCAGCCAATAATTCATAGCGGTTTTTGTGCAACTCGCTAACCAGATCGGCACCATCGTCCATGGTCAGTTGCGGCCGGTGATCCAGGGCTTTTGCGATATGCCGGTAATAAGTGTCGGCATCTTCGCCGCGTATGGCAAAGGTGGGGATATGATAATGCTGCACCAGCGCCGCCGCGACATCATCTTGAGTGCTAAGAGGATTGCTGGCGCATAATACCAGCTCAGCGCCGCCTGCTTTGAGGGTACGTGCCAGATTTGCCGTCTCTGTAGTGATATGTAGACAACCACTGATTCGCGCACCTGCTAACGGCCGGTCTTTGGCGAAACGCTCATATATTTCACGCAGTACCGGCATTTCGGTAAGCGCCCACTCAACACGCTCACGTCCTTGATCTGCCAGCGCAATATCTTTAATGTCATGGTTGTTATTAATCATAGTCTGGGTAGCGGGTCAGTAGATTATTAAGAGGAGGGTTGTGGGTGATGTTCACCGGTGAGCGGAACAAAGCTGACGCCAAGAATCTTCCGGGTTTCGATGTCACCATTCGCTTTTTTTTCTACCACCATCAACGTCTGATAATCAAAAGGCAAACCAACGGGTATAACGAGACGGGCACCTGGCCGCAATTGATGAATCAAGGGTTGGGGAATATAAGGCGCAGCGGCGGTGACGATTATGCCGTTGTATGGCGCATGTTCCGGCCAGCCAAAATAACCGTCCTCGTTGCGAACTTCTACATTGTTATAACCGAGTTTGTGGAGGCGTTTGCGTGCGGTTGTCGCCAGATCCGTAATTATTTCAACGGAATAAACGTGTTTTACCAGCCCGGAGAGGATAGCCGTCTGATAACCTGATCCGGTACCGATTTCCAGAATAATATCCGCAGATTTCGTCATTAACAAGTCACTCATCAAGGCGACCATATAGGGCTGGGAAATGGTTTGCCCCGAACCAATAGGCACCGGGCCGTTAGAGTAAGCGCAATAAAGTAAATCAGCCGGTAAAAACTCATGGCGCGGCACTTGTTTCATTGCGGCCATAACCCTGTCGTCCAATGCGTTTTTGCCGATAAGATGGCGAGTCAAGTGAACCTCCATGTCAATATCGTCCAGCATACGTTGCAGCTCTTTCATGGATTATTCTCCGCACATATTTCATGGTTCGACAGACTCTCACGGACGAAGCCGAAAGAATCACCACTTAGGAATGCGTATGAAATAACTATAGGCATCTTGCTCCCTCTCCCGCTGGGAGAGGGTTGGGGTGAGGGAATATAAATGGTCAAGTTATTTCATGCACGTTCCTTACCACCTAATCTTAAACTCCCCTGTCTTGAGATGAAAGCTGTTTAGACAAAAAAACATTGTAAATCAAAAATTCCGCTATAACATTGAGCCATTATAAATTGAAGCCTAAGGGTGACAGCCATGAAAGCGATGGTCTTGAACAAGCTCTGCAACCTTACCGACAATCAAACGCCGCTGGCGCTTATGGAACTGCCCGTACCGGTTCCGTGTGATAAAGAGCTTTTGTTAAAAGTTTCAGTCTGCGGGGTTTGCCATACCGAGCTCGATGAAATTGAGGGGCGCACGCCACCGTCGCAATTACCCAGAGTGCCGGGACATCAAGTGGTTGGTCGAGTTGAAGCTATTGGCAGCAAAGTAAGCAACATCAAAATAGGTGGCCGGGTTGGCGTCGCCTGGATTTTTTCCGCTTGCGAAACCTGTAAATTCTGTCTGGCCGGCAATGAAAATCTGTGTGAATCTTTCGAGGCGACCGGTCGTGATGCCAATGGCGGATATGCTCAGTATATGACCGTTGCCGAAAATTTCGCTTATCCCATACCGGCAGTTTTTTCCGATGCTCAGGCAGCGCCTTTACTTTGCGCCGGGGCAATCGGCTATCGGTCGCTACAATTAACGGGGCTAAAAGATGGCCAACGTTTAGGCTTGACGGGTTTTGGCGCATCCGCTCATCTGGTTTTGAAGATGGTCAAATATCAGTATCCCAATACCGACGTTTATGTTTTTGCCCGAAGCGCCGAGGAAAGAGCGTTTGCCAGGGAACTGGGCGCTGATTGGACGGGAGATACCACCGATCATCCGCCGCATAAACTGGACAGCATTATTGATACGACACCGGCATGGGCACCCATTGTTGAGGGGTTGGCCAATCTGGAGCCAGGCGGCCGACTGGTAATTAATGCGATCCGCAAAGAAAACGACAAGCGCAGTTTGCTGAATCTTGATTATCCCGCTCACCTCTGGCAAGAGAAAGAGCTAAAGAGTGTTGCCAATATTACTCGTCGCGATGTAAAAGAGTTTTTGAGTCTGGCAGCGGAAATGAATATCAAGCCCGAGGTTCAGATATTTGCATTAGAGCAGGCAAACGAAGCCTTGCTGGAATTGAAAGCAGGCAAGATACGCGGAGCCAAGGTGCTAAAAATAGAGTGATCAAATTAGAATTGATCACATAGAGTGGCTTAGAAGTAAAGCAACATTAAGCTCCCTCTCCCTCCGGGAGAGGGCTGGGGTGAGGGTGATCGAATGTCGCTTTACTTCTATAGGGTTCTATAACTCTACATGAAAAATCACCCGCGCATCAGAGGGTGATATACAATTGCCATCCTACACGATGACATTCCACAGTTGACGCCAACTATTTTTACCTTAAGAGGAAAACTCAATGAACGAAAGAATTATTATGCGCACAGGCGAAGCCTTGATTGCTGGCGGACCACCCGGAACAGCAGCCGAACCTGAAATCATTATCGGTGAACTTGATGGCCCCGTCGGTACCGCCATTGCCACCATGACTGCCGGTCAAGTTAATGGTCATACACGGGTATTTGCCCTTTTAAACACCGACATTCAAGTCAGACCTGTGACCTTGATGGTCAGTAAAGTCACCGTTAAAAATACTCGTTACACCAATATTTTAATGGGTACGGTACAAGCTGCGATTGCCAATGGTGTTTTAGATGCCGTCCGCGCAGGCGACATTCCCAAAGAAAAAGCCAACGATTTAGGCATTATCGTTTCGGTGTGGCTCAATCCAAGCGTCGCGACTGACGACAATCTGGATCATAAAATCTTGTTCGATATTCACCGAAAAGCTATGGCAACCGCTATCCATAAAGCGATGAATAACCAACCGAATATCGATTGGTTACTGGAAAATCAGGATAAAATTATCCATAAATACTTCCAGATGGGGCTCGATGGAAAAATTTAGACACCAGAACGTAGTGTTCTTGGCGGTGTTGTAATGGATGAATTATAAAGAAGCTTCTCTTATACCAAGCTCCTCCGAGGGTGTTGATTTGTTATAGCGGACACTTGGCATGATCGGCTGAAAAGGACAAAATTCACCCCCTTTTAGACATTCGGATATGGATTTAAGCTTCCCGATACGGAGCATTGGTAAAGTAATGCGAACCCCGGTATTGATGTTGGTTAACGCTGAGTTTCATTGCATTCTACCCAGCCTTTAATATAATTTTGCAATACCTGACCTATTGCTTTCTTTGGCTTATTATGCGAATTTCTCGAGGAATTAACAAAATACCTCAAGGAATTGTGCTAATTGCTTAAGGAATCAACAAAATACCTCAAGGAATTGTGCTAATTGTTTAAGGTATTAACAAGATACCTTAAGTAATTGTGCTAATTGTTTAAGGAATTAACAAGATTCCTTAAGTAATTGTGCTAATTGTTTAAGGAATTAACAAGATTCCTTAAGTAATTGTGCTAATTGTTTAAGGAATTAACAAAATTCCTTAAGTAATTGTGCTAATTGTTTAAGGAATTAACAAGATTCCTTAAGTAATTGTGCTAATTGTTTAAGGAATTAACAAGATTCCTTAAGTAATTGTGCTAATTGTTTAAGGAATTAACAAGCTACCTCAAGCAATCAGCCCGATTTTTTAAGCTATAAATACAAAACAATGCACCTTAAACAGGAGTGCTTAAGCTATAGTGAAACACACGCCAAGTGAAGGAGATCAGGCTTTTCCTGACTATTAACTTGCTTGTCAGGGTCGTTAAATAACGTTTGCAAGAAATAATCCAAGATGAATATCGGATGAAATGTTGCCGATATCCATTGTTACCTCCTCTTTATCAAGTAGAATACTGCAAATCTGCGACGTCGCCATCCCTTTGAAAAATAAATCCAATGACGGTAACCACCACGCTTTATAACCAGCTCAAACAAGCCCACAGCGAAGAAGATGTTAAAGATATTTACATCAAAGCCTTGGGGCTAAAAAGTTACACCAAAGGTTTGATTGACATTCGCACCGATGAAATCTGGTTTGAAGCGAAAGACACCGGCAAGCATTCCAGCTATGCCATGTTTACCCAGCTCTTGCATTACGTCCAAGACGGACTTAACAAAGGTGAAATTATCCCGCCGTTTTTAGCGGTGATCGACACCGAAAAAGCCGCCTTTATGAAAACGGCTGACGTGCTGCCGTTCTTAAAAAAGAAGACGGTCAAGTGGGGGAAATCGGCCAGCCAATATCCCAAAGAAGCGTTAGACGAAGTGTCTGCCCACATCGGTACCCATTTTGTTTCGTTTAAGATGTCTACGCACGAAGACGAATTTATCAGTACCGTTAAAGCCGCGATAAAATCCGGCGACATTATCCGCACCCCGATTACGCCGGATAATCTTAAACAAGTATTCGATAAATGGGTGATTATGATCGGGCGCGAAATTAACGGCGTCACTGAAGATGATTACGCGCTGCTGTTTTTTGCCGACATTATGCACGATGGCACGGTGTCCACCCATGCCAATCTGCCTGCCGAATTACTGCATAAAAACAACGCGCCGGTATTTAGTTTGGGCGGCAAGCTCTATGATCTGGGTAATAAAGAAGGCTACCGCCAGTTTTGGGCGATTTATCACAAGCCGCCCAAAGCCGAATACCGCGATTACTTGCTGGAACGCCGCGACAGTTTAATTCCTCTGGACGAACGCAGCTTTAAAGGCGCGTATTACACGCCACTGGCCGTCGTTGATAAAGCCTACGACAAACTAACAGAAACCTTGGGCAAGAACTGGCAAAAAGATTACATCGTCTGGGATATGTGTTGTGGTGTGGGTAATCTGGAAGTCAAACACAGCAATCCGCGTAATATTTATATGAGCACTTTGGATCAAGCGGATGTCGATGTGATGAAAGCCACCAAAACCTGTGTGGCGGCACAACGTTTTCAATATGATTATTTGAACGATGATATTACCGATCCTTCGACAGGCTCAGGACAGGCAGGGCAGATTGACTATAGCCTGACCAACAAAGTGCCCGAAGGTCTACGCAAAGCCATTGCCGAAGGCAAGAAGATTTTGGTGTTGATTAATCCGCCGTATGCGGAGGCAACAAATCGCGGCAATACAGAAATTAAATTAGGTACAGAAAATAAAACGGGAGTGGCTACCACGCGAACCGGTAAGGGGATGATGGATTATGGGCATGCTTCCCGCGAATTATTTTCCCAGTTTCTAGCAAGAATTGCCTTGGAAATACCGACAGCCACCGTAGCTATATTTAGCACGATGAAATACATCAATGCGCCAAACTTTGAAAAATTTAGACAAGCATGGAATGCTCAATTTTTAGGTGGTTTTGTAGTTCATAACCAAGCCTTTGATGGTTTGAGTGGAAAATTTCCTATTGGCTTCTTGATATGGAAAACTGATCAAAATGCCACGATTAAAACACCGATTACAGAAATAGCGGTGGAGGTATTAGATAAAAATGCGCAAGCGATAGGTGAAAAAACTTTTTACAACTTACCAAACTCTCAATTACTTTCTGGTTGGATTGGTCGGCAAAAATCCAATAAAATAGATGCATTACCATTAATCAACGCCATCACGCCAACAACAAAAACCAATGGTGTGCGCCGCACAAAATGGGCTGATGATGCAATTGCTCATATCTTGAATGGCGGTAATGATTTGCAGCATGCGGAGCAACAAACCGCCGTATTTTCTTCTGTTCATAGTATCGGGCATGCGGGAGGTTTTTTTGTCACGCCCGCAAATCTTTGGCAAGCTGTCATCGTTTTTTCAGTGAGAAAATTGATAAGACCCACCTGGCTAAATGATCGCGATCAATTCTTACAACCCACCGCACTTATCTCTGACGAGTTCAAAATCGACTGTCTGATTTGGATGTTGTTTAATCGAGGTAACCTCACTGCCAGTGCCAACAACCTCGAATGGAACGGCAAAAAGTGGAGCATCGTCAATCACTTCATCCCTTTCACCGAAACCGAAGTTAACGCTCCCGACCGTTTTGAATCCGATTTTATGGTGCAGTATTTAGCCGAAAAGAAACTTTGCACAGAAGCCAAAGCGGTATTGGATGCAGGCCGGACATTGTGGCAAGCTTATTTTGCCGAAACCGATGTGCGCAATGTTCGTGATGATTTAAAGTTGAATCGCCCGGATGTCGGTTGGTATCAAATACGCAACGCCCTAAAAGCCCGCAACACCAACAACGATTCTGCGCCCGTAGATTTCAGCTTGTTTGAAACAGCCTATAAAGCCTTGAGCGAAAAACTGCAACCGCAAGTCTTTGAGTTAGGTTTTTTACGTGCCTAAAATTGGCTATAACAAGTAGCCTCGATGTAATGGAGTGAAATCGAGGTATTCCGAGTTAACAAATCCTCGATTCCGCTTTGCTGCATCGAGGCTCCTTGCTTCATCCCAATAAGCACATAAATAACCGGGTATTTAATTGCGCTGCTTTCAACTCGATATATACGCGTTGGCCTAAAGCCGCCGCTATGTTCACCAAAGCATCCAGTGAAAACCGTGATACACGTCCACGCAACAGATCATTAATTCGCGGTTGGGTAACACCACAATGAACGGCTGCATCGGCTTGCTTCCAATCGTTGGCTTTGATGATAATGGTGATTTGCTGAATTAATTCGGCTCGTGCTTGAAGATTAGCTGCCTGTTCAGGGGTGTCGGCAATCGCATCCCATACGCTATTAAAAGTGTTTGTTTCGATCATATTAAGAACCTCTCATTAGTTCGGCGTATCTTTTACTGACAAGCTCAATATCGCGTTTGGACGTGGCTTGTGTTTTTTTGACTCTATGTGATTTACAGTGAGTAACTCAAACACATGATTAAAAATCCAAGCTTGTTACACGATAAGTTGATATTAACACAAATCGTAGAGCCGTCATTCCGGCATGGACTGCCGGAATCCAGAGTACAAGGATGTACTCATCGAGCAGCCCATTGCATCCAATAAAATTGAGTATAAAAAATCAGTGAATGGATGCGTTACGAATGCCATCCATGGCAACTGGATCCCGGCAATCCCTGCCGGGATGACGGCTTGAGCGTTTTTAGCCGCTTATAAGATTTGTATTTATCAGTATTTTTTATTATTTACCCACTAGGATTCCTATAGAGCCATTTTTTCATGGTTCAAATTATATCTGTTCGGATATAACAATTCCATTCTGCCTTCACCTATCAACACACTTTAAAAAGCTTGTTCTTATCCGTGCTTATCCGTTTAATCCGTGTCATCTGTGTTCTATTTTTTAATTGACGAGATTTTAAATTTCTCAACCGATTGTTTGAAGCGTTTAAAATCATCCAAACCGGCATTTTTGCCGTAATGTAACTTGATAAATAAATGGGTAATTTGGTCTATGGACGCGGCTTGTTCGGGTAATGTTATTTTGATTCTCTCGGCAAAATCTTTTGCGCCTTCACCTTGCCCTTTTGGTAGTCCGTATTTGGCCAGTTTTTTACAAAACCGGTTATAAATACGCAAGACCGGATCGATGGCGGGTTGTTTTTGATATAACAATAGCCAACTTAACAGGGCGGTTATCAAGCCAATGCTGCCAATCATCCAGTACATCATCGCTTTGATGTCAGTGATGCCTAAGGATGACAAGAAGCTGGATTGGTTTTTGTTATCGTAGTTGATCACCCAGCGTTGCCAGTTATAATCAATATTGCTCCACAATTGACGGGTCTGTTTTAGCCAATTAAAAGCCGTTTGTGCAGCGGCACCGGTGGGTGCAAAACTAATAATACCGCCGGGCATCAGCTGGTCTATATTGATATTTCGCTCGATTCTTTCCGGTGCAATAGCGGCCGTGGGGTCAAAGCGAACCCAGCCTTTATTTTCCAGCCAGACTTCTGCCCAAGCATGGGCATCCGCTTGGCGTATTTCCAAAAAATTGCCGACTTTGTTCCACTCTCCCCCCTGATAACCGGTGACCACACGGGCCGGAATGTTGGCAACCCGCATCAAATACACAAAGGCGGCGGCGTAATGGCTGCAAAAGCCGTAACGGGTTGCAAACAAGAAGGTTTCAATCGGGTTTTCTTCCATCAAGGGTGGCGTTAAGGTGTAATGAAAATCTTCCTGTCTAAAATGAGTTAACAACTGCTTAATAAAATCATCGGGTGTGCTGTCAAAGCCGTGCAATTGTTTGACCAGTTGTTTGATTTTAGCGGATGGCGGGCTGGGTAATTGCGTTGAGTCCTTATATTCGGTAGGGGTAATAAAGCCGGTGTTGTAGTTGAGATAAGAGGTGATTTTGTACTCGGTTCGTTTATCCGGACTTTCTGAGGTAAGCAGTTGATAGCTGGCATTTTGGCTTAACGGTAAGGCATAGTCTGCCGGCATCTCCAGTGCAAAAACCCAGTTTTTATTCTGCGGCTCCATTAAAAGAGTGTATTGATAGGGCGATCCGGTAAAAACAGGTTTGTCTAAAAACGGCTTGAACCGCAAATCCTTTATCTGCGTCCACTTTTTGCCATCGGTATACGACAAAACCGGCCCGCGCCAATAACGTTGACTGGGCGGCGGCAAGGCTGCCGTAAATTTAACCCTGAAAACCAGTTCATCCGACATCCCCAAGTCACTGATAGAGCCGGGTTCCATGCTATCGCTCAAGCCCGCTTTCGCTTGATGTTGCTCGTTAAAGAACATCCATTTGGGCGGATCAATCCGGGGGAACAATATAAATAAAACCACCGCCATGGGGATGGCCTGAAGCAGAATAATACCGGCCGTTTTTAAGGCGGCGAAGGGCTGCGGCTTGCTGCTGTTGATACAAACCAGGGTCGCCAACAGCACGCAACAAACAAACAAAATATAAGCGGCCATCAGTAGACTTTGCTCATATAAAAACTGTGAAGCCGCAACGATAAAAGCCAGATAGGTAATCAGATAAAGCTCACGCTCTGATTTAATCTCCAATAACTTAAGGCCCAAGGCGGTGACAAACAGGCGGGTTCCGGCATCGCGTCCCAAAAATCCGTGATGCTGGCTATAAATCAAGACCAGTCCGCAGACGGTCAGAAAAAAAAGCGTCAATTTATTGGGTAGCCAGTTTTGTTTCCAGATACCGATAAAACGCCAGCTTAACAGCAGATAAAAAAAGGCGAACAAGGGTATCGGAATATTTTTGATATGCGGAAAGGCAATCAGTCCGATAGACGCCAGCAAAAAAATTAAAATACTTTTGTTTGGGTCACTGTTCATATTTTTAAAACAGAGCCAGTGCTTCCAGGCACTTTCTGCCGTGACTTATCCCCGTATCGGGCAACAGCTTTAATCCGGGCAAAGAAAAACCATAAGCGACGCCGATACGTTCGGCATCAATCACCCAGCGGCATAACTGGCTTAAACGCTCTTCGGTATTATGTCCGGGGGCTTTATCGTAATCCAGCCAAATTTCTGCTGAACTGTCGCCGCCATAGTGTTTGCTAAATAACCCCAGTCCTTTGGCAAAGGACTTCCAGTGTATTTGTTTGATGGAATCACCTGGCAGATATTCCTTTAAGCCGTAGAAATCATCAACGCCCTTCTGGCTAACGCCTTGCTTGGCTTGGGCTGAAGGCGTTTCCGGAAAGGGCAGTTCCTGCAAAGACGGTTTTGGATAAACCAGCGCTTTAAGCGTAAACCGGATCGGTGACCAGACCCGAAATAAACCCAACGGATACGTACTGGACAAGGTGATTGTACCTGCCGTGTGCCAGCCTCTTTTTTGGGTGAGCGAATACAGGGTTACGCAGGTTTTGCTTTGCGGCTTTATCGTCAGGCTTTCGGGTTGTTCCAATTTAATTTGTAAATTAAAGCGCTCAACATTGACCGGATTATTGATATAAACAGTAAAACCGGCCGCTTCTCCGGCAAAAACCGCCTTAGTCTGGCCTTTTTGTAATACCAGACCCGCCAACGCTTTATAGCTATGTAAAATGGTAATAAAAAAAATGCCGGCTAATAGAAAAGCCAGTAAATAGACCAGGTTATTGTTATAAACAAAGGCAATCAATAATAATAAAGCCGTTAGTATGGCAAAGTTAACGCCACGATAAGTGGGTAAAATAAAGATTCGCCGATGCGTTAATGTTATCGGTTCATCTGTCGCTTGCTCGCCGCTAATAAAACGGCTAATTCGGAAGCGTTCTTTTAACGGCAAGGTATTCAATGGACGGGCACTTTGGCTAGAATGGGCGCGACGATGGCCGCTGAATCATTGTTGCCTGACCTTAACCTATGTCCGGCGACAGCCGCCAACACGGCTTGCAAGTCCTCGGGAATAACGGCGTCACGCTGATCCATAAAGGCCCAGGCTTTGGCGGCGTTAAGCAAAGCCAAGCCGGCTCGGGGTGAAAGTCCGCAATGATAGTCTGATGACGTCCGCGTAAAGTTAATGATGGCCTGGCAATAATCCAACACGGCGTTGGATACATAAATGCCGGTCGCCGCCTCCTGCATCTTTAGCAGTTGTTCTGGCGGCAATTTTACCGGCAGCGATTCAATCAACGTATGTCGGTTTTGCCCCTTAAGCAATAATCTTTCGGCCTCATAATCAGGATAACCCAGTTCAAGGCGCATTAAAAACCGGTCTAATTGCGACTCCGGCAAAGGAAATGTGCCTATTTGATGGGACGGGTTTTGGGTAGCAATAACAAAAAAAGGCTTGGGCAACGGATAGGTTTTTCCTTCAACGGAAATAGTGTGCTCTTCCATGGCCTCCAACAACGCACTTTGTGCTTTGGGAGACGCGCGATTAATTTCATCCGCCAATACCATTTGATTAAAGATGGGGCCGGGATGAAATTTAAAAGTGAGGTTTTTAGCATCAAAAATAGACGCGCCTATAATGTCTGCCGGTAAAATATCACTGGTAAATTGAATCCGCTGATACTTTAATCCCAGTAATTTTGCCAACGTATACGCTAACGTTGTTTTGCCTACGCCGGGAATATCTTCTATCAGTAAATGACCCCGCGCAATCAGGCAGCACAGGGCAAGACGAATTTTATGCGCTTTACCCAGAATGATTTGATTGGCGGCATCCAACAGATGATGTGTGTCATTTTGCATAAGGAATGATAGGATACCGAAAGTTATAGTGCTTCAGCTTGGTTTAAAAGCCGGATACAAAATTTAAGAATGACTCCATTTTACAAAAAGAGCAATAGCCTAATGAATGAATATGAAGAAGTCCGCAACCATTTAGTCGCCATGCTGGAAGATTTGAATCTTAGATTGTCCAGAATTACTGATAATCTCAGGCATTCTGACACGCCTTTGGAAAAAGACTTTGCGGAGCAGGCGACACAAAACGAGAACAATGAGGTGATGGATTACTTGGGTAATTCCGCCCGAACAGAAATAGACTTGATCAATCAGGCGATTGCCAAAATAGACAGCGGCCACTACGGTATTTGTCAGGTTTGCGATGAGCCGATTAATAAAGAGCGTTTAAAAGCCATGCCCCATTCTGTTATGTGTGTTAAATGTGCCAGTAAAGCGGGGCATTAACAATCGGCAAGTATTCACCTCTCCCCTTTGAAAAAGGGGGATCGAGGGGGATTTATCTAATAAAATCTCCCCTAACCCCTCTTTTTCAAAGAGGGGGACTGAATAGTTACAACAATCAAGCCCTTATGTTGTATTATGCGAAAACTTTTATACGCCCGTCAATAACCTGTTTAAGCCCCTGATAAGGAATCTCTTAAATTGCGCCAGAGATAATGTGAAGAGAAACCTATGCTAAAAATATTTTTACGCTGGCTACTGATTTTGTTGTACAAGGTTGAGGTTACCGGCCTGGATAATTACACTAAAGCCGGAAAACGGGTGCTGATTATAACGAATCACACCTCTTTTTTAGACCCCTTGCTACTGGGGGTGTTTTTACCCGATGACATAACGTTTGCCATCAATACGCAGGTTTCTCAACGTTGGTGGTTAAAACCTTTTTTGAGGTTGTCGAAAGTATTCCCGATGGATCCCACGCATCCATTATCCTTAAAAGATTTGATTCATTATCTTGAAAATGACACCAAAACCGTTATTTTTCCGGAAGGTCGAATTACGGTGACCGGTTCATTAATGAAAATTTATGACGGCACGGGCATGGTCGCCGACAAATCCGGCGCTACCATTTTACCAATCCGCATATCGGGTGCCCAATATACGCATTTTTCAAAACTGCACCGAATCGTTCGCTTACGTTTATTTCCTAAAATAACCATTCAAATTTTACCGCCTACGCATATTTCTGCGCCCAAAAACCTCAGGGGTAAGGTGCGTCGTACTTACTGTGGTCACTTGTTGGCGGATATTATGACTAACATGATGTTTGCCACTGCTACTTACCGGCAAACCATTTTTGCCAGTTTACTTGAGGCACGCAAGGTGCATGGAGGCCCGCATAAAATAGCTGAAGACCTGGATCGTACCCTGCTGTCTTATAATGATTTAATCACGCGTAGCATTGCCATCGGTCATGCCTTAAAAAACATCACGGCAATCGGTGAAAATGTGGGCGTTTTTCTGCCCAATTCCAGCAAAACCCTCATGACTGTCCTGGGCTTGCAGTTGCACGGTCGCGTACCCGCCATGTTAAATTATTCAATGGGTTCGGAAGGTATGCCGTCTGCCTGTAAAATCGCTCAAGTTAACACCGTATTAACGTCTCGCCGTTTTATAGAGTTGGGTCATTTTAGTGACGAAGCGAACCAGTTAAGCAAGCAATGTAAATTGGTCTATCTGGAAGATTTGGCCAACAATATTTCTGCGCTGGATAAGTTGGCTGCACTGATAAAAAGCAGAACAACGGCTTTTTGGTATAACGACAAACAATTCAACCCGGATAGTCCGGCTGTGGTTTTATTTACCTCAGGATCGGAAGGAACCCCCAAAGGCGTCGTGCTTTCCCATGCCAATATCTTGGGCAATCTAAAACAATTGGAAGCCTGCATCAGCTTTAATGCCAAGGATATAGTGCTCAATTTTTTGCCGATGTTCCATTCTTTTGGCTTTACGGTAGGTACGGTACTACCGATAATTAGCGGTATGAAAACTTTCTTTTATCCAACGCCCCTGCATTTTAGCGTTATCCCTGAAATTGCTTATGAAATCCATGCCACTATTATGTTTGGCACCAATACTTTTTTTGCCGCTTATGCCAAACAAGCTCACCCTTATGACTTTTATAATATGCGCTATGTGGTTGCCGGAGCCGAAAAGCTACAGGAAAACACCCGCCAAATCTGGGCAGAAAAATTTGGAATTCGTATTTTGGAAGGTTATGGTGCCAGCGAAACCTCACCTATAATATCTGTTAACACACCGGTATATTATAAATCGGGTACTGTGGGTCGCTTTATGCCTTTTATAGAACATAAACTGGAACCCGTTCCTGGTATTGATGATGCCGGACAACTGCATGTCAAAGGCCCCAATATTATGTTGGGTTATCTGTTGGCCGACAACCCCGGCAAACTGGTTCCGCCTGAATCCGTTTATGGCAAGAACTGGTATGACACCGGTGATATTGTTCATGTCGATGATGATGGTTTTATCAGCATTCGCGGTCGTAGTAAACGTTTCGCTAAAATCGGCGGCGAAATGGTCTCCTTAACCGTAGTAGAACAACTGGCGATTAATGCCTGGCCGGCGGCACATCATGCAGCCATCAGCCTGCCCGATGCAAAAAAAGGCGAGCAGATTATTTTGGTGACCACTCAAAAACAGGCAACCCTTGGTAATTTGGTTGCGGCTTCGCCAGGAGTTGCCAATCTCTGTCTACCCAAGAAAATTTTAATCGTTGATGAAATTCCGGTCATGGCAACGGGCAAAGTGAATTACCCAGCCGTTACCGCACTGGTAACGGGCATGAAATAACGATGAGCTTTAAATCGTCGCTGTTAAGACAAAAACAAAAGATGTCATATCGTTATCAATGTGCCAAAATGGCACTTTAACAAGGAGACAAACATGGCAAGCACCTTACCCCGTATTACCGCAAGAGTCGATACCCATACCCAAGAGTTATTATCTCAAGCGGCTATAATTTCTGGCATGTCCAGTATTAATGCTTTTGTATTAAGTGCTGCCGTAGAAAAAGCAAAACAAATTATGGAGCGTGAGTGTTTGTTAAAACTCAGTCAACGTGACGCTATGGCGCTTATTAATGCCTTGAATAAGCCCACCCAGAGCCATTTACGATTACAGCAAGCGGCTAAACGCTACGACAGTAAAATCCAATCGTGATAACGGTGCAACTGGATAAGAAAAAACATAACAGGGAGGTTTTTGATTGTGGAGTTGATGCCCTGAATAATTATTTACGTGTAATAGCGGGGCAACAGTCAAGTAGAGACAATACCAGAACCTTTGTTTTGGAAGATGCCAACGTTTCTGAATCTATCATTGGATTCTATACCCTCACGATGACATCTTTTAATCTCAACGCTTTACCAGAGAAGCTACAAAAAAAACACAACAATGTAAAAGCTGGCGGTTTGATTGCCCGTTTAGCAGTCGACAAGCGTTATATTAAACAGGGTTTTGGCGAATGGTTATTGATTGATGCATTAAAAAAACTGCTCTTGGCCAGTCAAATCGTCGCCTTTCCAATTATCATCGTTGATGCAAAAGAAGGTGTGATTCAATTTTATAAGAAATTTGGTTTCACCGCCTTTCTGGACACTCCAGATAAATTGTTTATTACCCTTGCAGATGTACGGGCAAGCCTGGAATAAAAATTTTTAATTACCGGGCTTCAAGCTTTAATTTCCGGTAATTAATCTTTAGGCAATACT
>Ga0194056_10000255_pt1 | contig 27471 bp, 30 predicted proteins | sample SepL4413m_MetaG_FD_155458 | JGI IMG/M metagenome (GOLD analysis project Ga0194056, IMG submission 155458) | Anoxic zone freshwater microbial communities from boreal shield lake in IISD Experimental Lakes Area, Ontario, Canada - Sep2016-L442-13m | ecosystem: Environmental > Aquatic > Freshwater... | reverse complement strand
TGAAATTTAAGCGGCACAGAAATGGCTCTGGGCGGCACCAGATAGCCATCGGCAACCGCCTCATCCAAGGAATAAGCATCAGTAGGCACGCCGGTTTCAAGATCAAACAGCCCGTAGGTATTATGGTCAATCTCGTCTTTAGGTGTTGCGGTCAAACCGACCAGCAGCGAGTCGAAGTAGTCAAAGATGGCGCGATACTTTTGATACACCGAGCGGTGCGCCTCATCGATGATGATCAGATCAAAATGACCGACACCAAAACGGCGTTGCCCATCGACTTCGCTCAGGGTGCACCCTTTATTGTCGCCTGCACTGAGCGAAGTCGAAGTGTCAATCAGCCCCATCATGGTCGGGTAAGTAGAAACAAACACCCTGCCCTCGGTCTGTTTCTCGGTCACCAAATTAACCGGCGAAGAATCCGGCAGATGCTTTTTAAAGGCATTCACCGCCTGCCGAACCAGCGCCACCCGATCCGCCAAAAACAATACCCGTTTGGCACGGTTACAACGCATCAGCAAATCAGCAAGCGCGATGACGGTGCGCGTCTTGCCGGCACCGGTTGCCATCACCACCAAAGCCTTGCGCTGATTGTCCACTTCGATGGTTTCGGCTATCCTGCGCACGGCGCGGGTCTGGTAATAACGCTCGATAATGTCGGTATTAATGACGGCGTCTGCCAACGGCTTGTGACTGGTGCGGCGCTGAATTAACAGTTCCAGCTCCGGTTTCTTGTAAAAGCCCTGAACAGCCCGAGGCGGATAACCGACATCATCCCATAACCAGTGCTCGTAACCATTGGAATAAAAAATCACCGGACGCTGGCTATATTGCGCCTCCAGACAATCCGCATAGAGCTTGGCTTGCTGCTGCCCGACCTTGGCATTCTTTCGGGTACGCTTGGCTTCAATAAGTGCCAGCGGCTTGCCGTCATCGCCCCACAACACATAATCAACGTAACCGTTGCCCGCGTTATTGGGCATACCGCTCACTTCGATTTCAAAGTTGTTTTCAGTCAACTCCCAGCCCGCTTCTTTAAGCAACAGATCGATAAAGTAATCGCGGGTTTCAGCTTCGGAATAATCGTGGGTATCAGGCTGCGCTAAATTGGCTTTTTTGGCAGCGGCAAACGCTTCACGCAGGTCTTTTAATTCTTCATTGAGTGCGGTTTTATCGGATAACAAAACAGAAAGTTTTTCATCACGGTCACGAAGCCCTGCTTCCAGCTTTTTTAGTTGCTCCAGTGTTTGCAAAGGAACGGCCACAGCCTTGGGTAACCGCTCAAAGGAAAACCGTAATCCGGGATCGGGACGTGCTCTTTGTCCATAAGTTCGGGCCAGCCAATAACAAAAATGAAACAGCTCGCGAGTGGCGGTCAACGCATCGGCAGGCAGTATTTTACGATTGCCATGCACCGCCAGATTACCGAGATCCTTAATCAGCTTGGCTTTGGTGAACAGCGCATCGCCGACCACCTGCCGGAAACTGGGTTCATGAATCAAGGCACTCAGATGATCTTGATACGGCAATCTAAGTGCCGGGTCATATTTATACAGCCATGCCACCGCCATTTCCAGAGTCCGACGGGCATAAAAGCACGCCGTTCGCGCATCGGTGTTGGCCATGGCTTCCGCTTTGATAGCGGCCTCAAGCAGCAGGGGCCATTCGGTTTCGAGAAACTGGAAATGTGGGGAAGTCATGGTTAAATCAATCCAGTCGATCAATCAATTGCTGAACTTGCTCATGCAGTTTAGGTAAATCTTCATGAATGGTTTTCCAGACCAATTCAAAATCTACTTTGAAATAGCCATGAGCTACACGGTTACGCATGGCATAAATGAAAGTCCAGGGTACTTGCGGGTGAGATTCAGCATAATCCGAATGGTAACGCTCAATGTTGCGCGATGCCTCGCCAATAATTTCGAAATTTCTGACCACAGCATCTTGAGTCTTTTCATCATCAAGAAAACTGACTTCATCCATATCTTCGATATAGCGATGAATACGCTCAATCGCTTCGACTATGTGCCCGAGGTAATCGGGAATACGCAGAATGTCTTTTTTACTCATACTGGTCGGGCCTCATTTATCACCTGGTCACGAAATTTGTCTGGTAGCGCTCGGGGTGTCAGGACATCGACCGTGATGTTGAGTAATCGGGCAACTTCAACCTGAATCTTGGCAATATCGAACAACGTGGTTTCCGGCGTTGGGTCGACCAGTAAATCCAGATCGCTATCTTCTGTGTCATCACCATGCAATACCGAGCCGAACACCCGCACGTTTTTGACCCGGTGACTCAGTGCGATTTCGCGGATGGCATCGCGGTGGGTTTGCAGGGCTATTGATGGGCGCATTTACAGTTCTCCACGGAAGGCTCGGTGTTGGAGGGAGGCGAAAAGGGCATCGAGTTCGGATAAGGCGCGACGTTGAATGATTTGCTGACTTTCAATAACGCCTGCAACGCGAATAAAATCTTGTTGGAGCTCCATAGGAGGGAGTAGTAATGGAAAGCCCCGGAGCTGAGTCACGTTGATTGATGCGATTCCGGTTGTCTGCTTTGCGGAGCGAAGAAAGTATTTTTTTCCTCGTTGACTACCAACCAGCCAGTTCAGAAAAAGTGGTGTAATATTTTCGGTTATTAACCGCACTCGAAAAATATGGTTCTGATGAATACATTCGAGCAATTCATCATTCCAAAGCGTCCCTCGGCCCAACTTATCAGGGTCTCCCCCCTCAGTGAGTAGCAAATCATTCTTTTTCAACAGGTAACGTTGAATTTCATCTTCAGTGGCATCAATTTCTTTAACAGTAGACAGATTAAGGGCTTTGTCTTGAACGTTTGCAACTGCGAGATATGGAATCGTCCGAGCTGTTTTTCCATTGAGGTTTCTACCCTTTGTAATTCCTGAAACAATTTGTGCTACCTCACCCAACGTGGTCGATTCCGGCCATGCTTTAGAATTTGTAACCGGGTCACCAAACATCTCAATGAAAATAGACTGCGTGAAGCTATCCAGTTGCGCCAAGGCTTCCCGACGTTTTTCTCTAAGCGCATCGGCTTCGTCAAGAATGGCGGCGATGCGACATTGTTCGGGTATGGGTGGATAAGGTATTGACGAAGCTAACACTATTCGGACAGATACTGCCGGATAACTTGCACCGGTTGCCTTCTTCACCATATCAGAAACAAACTGAGGTGACTTTACCCAGTGAAACAGATAGTTACTATCCAGAACATTCGTAATGGGTCGTAGGACGCAAAAACCTGTTGAAGCGGTTGCATCACTTAGATCGGCAGTAATTTTTGCTACTCCATTAAGATTCGGTCGGACAGTGGAAACTAAAACGTCGTTTGTCTCGACAAGTTGGCGTGCCCTACTTGGTGCCTCGCAGCAGGCAACCTCGCGTATTCCAACAATCTCCTTTTTGTCTTGGTCGACAGCGCTTAAGTCTATGTATTGGAACGTCTCGTCCGAACCTGCCCGCAGAGGATTCCATGTTTTGGTCGTCTTGATCAAATCCCCAATCGGTCGGCATTCCCAGCTGTTCACGTGAGCATACCATCAAGCTTTTTCATCTCAACAATCACGACACTTGGAGCCGTCTGGCTGGGTTGTTGGAGCGATGCCCACGTCGCGACGTAGGCGTCGCTCCCACAAAATTTGTTATCGACTTTCATGACAACCTTCATCACCGAATCCACTCAAAAACATCAAACCCGGCTTGCTCGAAAGCATCAAACTCATGGTGATCTGCGGTGACCAGCTTGGCATCGCTGTCTAAAGCCAAGGCCAGCGCAATACTATCGGCCAGGGATATTCGACCTTGCGATTTGAATTCGGCAGCGCGTAGCAAAACTGCCGGTGTCATCGTCCATACGATTTCGATACCCAGCTTTTCCACACAATCCAGCACTTCTTTTGCAGCCTGCGTATCCTTTTGCCTGCGCACTGCGTCATAGGCAATTTCCAGCACATTAATAGCCGTAATACGAATGGGTAAGCCGGAAACAAAGACCCGCTCCAATACAACTTTACCTTCTTCACCATTAAACAGCGCAATTAGCGCACAGGCATCGAGTACATAACCGCTCATAACCGAATTCTTTCTTCGAGTGCCTTTTCCTCGGTTTTACGAGCCATGAATTCATCGCTACCGCTTAACTTTCCTCGCAACGCCCCAAACGCGGCCTGAAAAGCCAACGCACGATTGGCTTTTTCGCTGGGCTGTCCAGACGTATTCTGTGGATTAACGACAACCAACAACGGTGTTTCCGGTGGCAGGTCAAAGGGCTCGTCAAAAATGACCGCGTGACCGTCATAATGGGCTTTCAGTGCAATTAAAGGCATCTTATTTTCCTCAGTTTTTGGGTTTGGTAATTGTGACTTAGGATAACATTGAATCAAGCTCTTTCATCCCCGCCTGAATCTCGGTCTCCAACTCGGCCAACTTGGCCATAATCACTTTGGGCGGCAAATGCTCAACCACCTCATGTACGACTTCCTTGTAGCGGTTGATGGACAGGTCATAGCCATTGGCAACAATATCAGCCTTAGGCACACAAAAACTCTGCGCGGTACGAGGGCGTTCCAGCTCAATGGTTTCTCGTGAGCCCCATCGGGTCAGCACATCGGGCAAGTTATTCTTGCCATGTTCAGCTTCGGTTAAGGCTTCGGCAGGCGTTACCCCCAGCTTTTCCTCAGGCAACAGCGGTTGGCGTTTATCATCCAGGCTCCAACCATCGGCCAGCATATTGTAAAACCAGACGTTATTCGTGCCGCCGGAATTGGTTTTGGTAAAGATCAGAATCGCCGTCGACACTCCGGCATAGGGCTTGAACGCACCCGATGGCAGAGAAATAAGGGCATCCAGCTTTTGATCCTCAACCAGCATTTGCCGCAGTTGCTTGTGCGCCTTGGACGAGCCAAACAGTACGCCGTCCGGTACAATAACCGCCGCCCGACCACCGGGTTTGAGCAAACGCAGAAACAAGGCAAGAAACAGCAATTCGGTTTTCTTGGTTTTGACAATGGCCAGCAAGTCTTTGGCGGTGTTTTCGTAATCCAGTGATCCCGCAAAGGGCGGATTGGCTAAAATGAGCGAGTATTTTTCTTCATCACCGGCATGATCTTGGGCCAGTGAATCCTGATAACGAATGTCGGGGTTTTCAACGCCATGCAGCATCATGTTCATACTGCCGATGCGCAGCATGGTATTGTCAAAGTCATAACCGTGAAACATGTCGTGGTGGAAATGTTGGCTGGCTTGGGCATCGCGCAGAATTTCCGGATGCTTCTCGCGCAAGTACTCACCGGCGGCGACCAGAAAGCCGCAAGTGCCGCTGGCCGGATCGCAAATCACATCTTTGGCATTGGGCGCAGTCAATTCCACCATCAGGCGAATAATGTGGCGCGGGGTGCGAAACTGACCGTTCTGTCCGGCACTGGCAATCTTGCCGAGCATGTACTCGTAAAGATCGCCTTTGGTATCGCGGTCTTCCATCGGGACGTGATCAAGCAAATCCACCACCTTGGACAGCAAGGCGGGAGTCGGAATGGTAAAACGCGCATCCTTCATGTGATGGGCGTAAGTGGAACCATCACCACCCATGGTGCGCAGGAACGGGAAAACATGTTCATCGATGACAGAAAACATTTCTGCCGGAGCAAAATTCTTAAAACGTGACCAGCGCAGATCGTTGTAATCGCGGCCTTTGGCATCTTGCCCTTCCGGAAAAACTTCACGTTCCATCGGTTTGCCCAAACGCACGGATCTGTTTTCTTCGAGGGTATGCAGATCATCCAGACGACGCAGGAATAACAGGTAGGTAATTTGTTCCATCACCTCCAGCGGGTTGGAGATGCCGCCTGACCAAAAGGCGTTCCAGATTGAGTCGACTTGGCTACGAAGTTCGCCGGTGAGCATGTTTCAGTCCCTGTGTATTTTTGTTGCGCCGCCATTTTTGACGGGCAGAGTTGATTAAATAGCCGATACTATACAACAGTCAAACTGAACTACGGATTTTTTTGGGATACACGACGGCGATTTAGTTTGGGAGTCGATATTTACAGACTGCTTTTTTATAAAAACAGCCGGTTGCTGTCGTCATACCAGCATTTCAAACGCGTGGGGATTAAAAGCCAAGCAGCCCCTTTAACAAAAACATGGCAAAAACATGGGGTCAGGTCTTGAAAAATAATATTTTTATGTGTTACTGCAAGACCCAATCCTGATATTCTTTCAGTTATCCTCGACTCCATTTCGTTATGTCGAGGTTACTTGCTACGATTGAGATAAAGCCATTTATTTTTCATCTGTACCCACAAAATAGTGTTATTATTTATATTTGTGGGCACACAATAGCCATTATGATAAATAGAAGGTGATTTATGACTATCGAATTAAACAAACAAGATGTCCTAAAAGTCCGCATGGATGCAGTGACATTACAATTACTTGAACAAGCCAGGGGCTATGTTGAACTGGATAGAAGTAAATTTATTCGTCAAAGCATTCGAGAAAAAGCCGCAATCATTATTTCAGAACATGAAAAAACGCGCTTTAATCCCGATGATTGGGAGATGTTTTTTTCTATGCTGGATAATCCGCCAGAACCCACTGAGCGCATGAAAAAAGCCGCATTATCTTATCAAAGAATAATCGCCGCCGAATGAAGTTTGAACGTTTAGACACCCAAAAACATCATCGAAAAGACTTTGATTGTGGCGTTATCGCACTTAATTTATATCTGCAACAATTTGCCAATCAAGGTCAGAAGCGTGGCTTAACGCGCGTTTATGTGTTGGCAAAACAGCAACAGATTATCGGTTATTATTCAATCTGCGCTCATTCGGTGCCTACCGACCAGTTACCGGATAGCACCCGATTAGGCCGTTATTCTGAAGCACCCTTTTTGCTATTGAGGCGCTTAGCCGTTGATAAGCGCTATCAAGGTCAAGGCTTTGGAGATGCCCTGATTTTCCATGCGTTTAGTATCACAAACGAAGCTGCCGAAAAAATAGGCACCTTAGGTATTATAGTTGACGCCAAAAATGAAAAAGCAGCTGGTTTTTATGAAAAATTTGGCTTTAAAACCCTATCGGCAAGCAAAAATCGCTTGGTACTGCCTTTTTCAATGATTACAAAATTACTTTAAAAACGCCAGTCATGTCGGGCACGAACAGATGTGCCCTATAGACATCAACTTAAGACATTTCACCACGAAGACACGAAGAGCACGAAGATTTTTTCAATGCACAATAATTCGGTCTGATTTGCTTGAATCCCTATCCGCGTAGTTACGTAGCGGTGTTACTTGACCGGTTTCGCGATATTTTTTATAGTCAGCAAGCACTTGGGCATGATCGAACGCCAAGGGTTCGGGCAGCTCATCTACACTGAATACACGACAATTCTTGGCATCATCGGCGGCTATCGGCGTCCCTGCGGCTTCTGCGACATAAACCGCCGTCACTGTATGTCCACGGGTATCGCGAAGCGGGTCTGAATAAATGCCCAGCAACGCTGTCAGTTGCACAGCCAAACTCACCTCTTCCTGAGCCTCACGCACAGCTGCCTGTTCAACCATTTCACCCACATCCACAAAACCGCCGGGAATAGCCCAGCCATACGGTGGATTGGCACGTTCAATTAAGACAATCGGGCGACCTGGAAAATCAGTCAATTCAATAATAATGTCAGCGGCAAGCAAAGGAGTAATAGGTTTATACATGGTAAACTTCAGAAAATAAGGATGACAAATCAAAACACGGATTAACAACAACGTTGTAACCTACTCAGCCGTTAAAAAATAGAACACAGATCACACGGATTTGACGGATAGACACGGATAAGGAAGGTTTATAAGTTTATCAAATAAAATGAAATCCGTTGAAACCCGACTAATCAGTGTCATCCGTGTTCTATGATCAAAGCCAACATCGACTGGGTCGTTACAAAACGTTTTTATTAATCCTGATCATGACCATGTTTTTTGGTCAGTAAAGCCATTGTAACGGATATAAATAACCCAAACACCATTACGATGGTATTGATCGAAAATCCGGCATCAATCATCATGGCATAAGCTCCCAACATCAATAAAATACTAAGATTTTCGTTAAAGTTTTGCACCGCAATGGAATGTCCCGACCCCATCAGTTGATGGCCTCGGTGCTGTAACAAGGCATTCATTGGAATCAAAAAACTGCCGGCAAAAATACCAACCAGTACCAGCATCATGACTGCCACTCGCCAATCAGTGACCCAGAACATGCCTAACACAACCAGCCCCATCGCTATTCCCAAAGGCAATACTTTTACGGCATGTTCCAATAACACCGTCTTGGCAGCCACCACAGAACCGATAGCAAGGCCCACCGCAACAACGGCAGTTAATTGGGTGGCCTGCTCCAAATCAAGCTTTAACGCGACCGCAGACCAAGCCAGAATGATTAAACGCAAACTCGTTCCTGCCCCCCAAAACAGTGAGGTTACGGCAAGCGATATTTGCCCCAAAGGATCTTTCCATAACAACAGGAAACAGCGCCAGAAATCGGTGACTAAAAAACCTGGCGTTGGTTTTGACAAGGTATGCTCAATGGGCAGCTTGGGAATGTAATAATTAAGCAGGGCCGCCACGAAATAAAAACCCAGTATGACAAAAATTGCAAACTCGGGAGCCGTATCAATACCGCCATTGAACCGAAGTGCGCCCAGTTGCTGAACAACGTGATCCTCAACACGATGGCCAATCAATAATCCGCCACATATCGCACCCAAAATAATAGCTCCAACGGTCAAACCTTCCATCCAGCCGTTTGCCCATACCAAACGATGTGCGGGGAGACATTCGGTCAGAATGCCGTATTTGGCCGGCGAGTACAACGCCGCACCCATACCCACCAAGCCATAGGCAAGCAGCGGATGCAAGCCCAATAACATGGCCGCGCAACCCATTATCTTGATACTGTTACTGATGAACATAACCCGACCCTTGGGCAACGCATCGGAAAATGCGCCCACAAACGGGGCAAGCACGATAAAGGCGAACACGAAAAATTGCTGTAATACCGGAATTTGCCAAGAGGGTGCATTCAGGGATTTAAGTAGCGCAATAGCCGCGAACAGCAGTGCGTTATCACCCAATGATGAAAAGAACTGTGCCGCAAGAATGATATAGAAACTTCGATTCATACAATTATGTGTCTGGTGCCGCTCTTTAAAATACAGCGTCACTGCGCTATCAATGGGTGAGGTGATTTCCTGCGTTAACCTCAAGCGTCTCAATATCGGCGATACTCGCGTCAGTCATTTGCCACTTTAAAAGCTCCAATGTGCCATTAAAATGCTCTACGATGGCGGTACAGCTTTCCACAAAATCACCGGTATTGATATATAAAAATCCGTTGATATTTTTCATTTCTGCATGGTGTATATGCCCACAAATCACACCATCCAGATCTTTGTCGGTCAGCGTACTGACGATGGTTTCTTCGTAATCGGAAATAAACTGCACCACATTTTTGACTTTAAACTTAACATAGGCAGCGAGGGAGAAGTTTGATTGTATGCCAAGCCAACGCCTGATTATTCGAAGAAAACGATTGACCCAAATTAAAAAGTCATAACCTTCGCTCCCTATCTTGGCCATCCATTTGTAACATTGGGCAATGGTATCGTATTCATCGCCATGAACAACCAGAAATTGCTTGCCGTCAGCGGAGGTATGCACATCTGAATTTTTAACGACAATATCGCCAAAGACATAATTATCGTAATCCCTGACATTTTCGTCATGGTTACCCGGTATATAAATCACTTGAGTACCATGTCTGGCCTTACGCAAGATTTTTTGAATGATGGTATTGTGATCTCTCGGCCAATACATTTTCTTGGAAAGCGACCAAAAATCGATAATATCGCCCACCAAATAAAGCTTTTCACTCTCGTTGTACTTTAAAAAATCCAGTAAAACATCAGCTTGGCATTGAGTGGAACCCAAGTGCAAATCGGAAATCCAGATGGTTCGATAGGTATTATTCATAATCAATCTTTTAAGATGACAAAATAAGCAGGCCGGAAAACGTTAAGCACGCACACATTAAAGCGGTTACCCCGGATAAGCGTGCATAAGTTAAATGCTAACAGAAACACATGAACGTTATGTTACAAGCTAAAAAAATGCCTCGGTTAAACGATTAAAAACCTAAAAACCGGCCTTGCCCTGTTATAAAATCGGCAAAGGCGTCACTTACCGCTGACCGTTTGATGTTCTCAACGTAAAAGTAACCGGACCATTATTGACCAGTGCAACCTGCATATCGGCCCCAAACTGACCAAATTGAACCGTGGGATAAGTTATTGCTGCGTGCTGTTGCAGATAGTCAAACAGTTGCCGACCTTTTTCAGGAGATGCCCCGGAAGTAAAACCGGGGCGATTACCCGACCGCGTATCTGCGGCCAAGGTAAATTGCGGAATCAGTAACAAGCCACCGTTAATATCCCGCAAACTTAGATTCATGCGGTCATTGTCATCAGCAAAAATCCGATAATTGAGGATGCGTTCCAGTAAGCGTTCAGCCTCTTTTTGCGTATCTTCTTTTTCAACCGCAACCAGTGCCATAATGCCGGTATCGATTTGGCCGATAGCTTGATTATTGACTGTGACTTTTGCGGTGGTTACCCGTTGAATAATTGAGATCATAACTTCGGCTGATGTTGGCCGTTCATTCGCCCGTGCGTGCCATTAGCTCCTGCCACAACTCGTTATAAGCGTCTGTGGAACGGCTTTTATTAATAAAACCGCCCAACGGCATACGCTCCAAGCCCATACGTTCTATGTCACTGGCATAAGGAATCGCGGTATTTAAAATCTCCGGATGACTCTGGACTAAATTTTCCATAATATCTTTGTGCATATTTTTGCGACGGTCGGCCATCGAAAAAAAGGGTATCAGTGTCAAATTATCCAATTTATTATCTTTAATAAATTCTTTCAACTGCTCCAACGTTCTTAAAGACAGCGTAGTCGGAATAATGGGCGACAATAAAATATCAGCCGCTTCAAAAACAGCTTCAGAGAGTAATGAAATATTCGGTGGGCAGTCCAGAAAAATAAAGTCGTACTCTTCTGCCAAAGGTTTAAGTAATTTTTTAAGTTGTTGGGTAGGCTTTTTTTTGGTATCCAGTACCAGATCCAAATTTCTAAAAGAAAAATCGGCAGGCAACAAATCCAGATTTTCAAAATCAGTGCCTTTAATCAGCCCGTCCAGTTCGCGTTTTCCGGCGATTAAATCTTTACTGCCGCCCTTTACCTTGGGCTTGATACGAAAGTAATAACTGCTGGCACCCTGCGGATCCAAATCCCAAACCAAAGTGCGATAGCCTTTGCTGGCAGCAATATACGCCAAATTAACGGCACTTGAGGTTTTACCAACGCCACCTTTAATGCTGTACAAAGCCATTATTTTCATCATAGAGTCCTGTGCTAATAAATCTGTTTCTTAAATCCGGCAAGCAAGCACTTGATATTAACTCATACCATCGCTCATATTCCTGCTTAATGAGACATTTTAGCTTATTTAAGACCGCAGAGAGATGATTTTTCACGCTTTTATAATAAGCTGCATTCCCAAGGCAGAGGATAATCCATTGAATTTAAAATTAAATATTTTCCATCACCAAGTTGTGCATGAACGCAATCGGCTTATAGTTTATAATTACCCTCTTTTTTAAAGTTTTCATCGACCAATGCCGCTTTATAACGCGCTTGGTATCGACTGTCATTGGTTAAAATATCCCCCATGCAAGAAATAAACCCGATCAAAAATAAAATAGCCGACCTGAAAAGCCGTGGTGATGCCCTTAGGAGGTATCTTTGACTTTGATATTAAGCATGAACGCTTAGTCGAAGTTTTACGGGAACTGGAAAATCCAAAAATCTGGGATAATCCCGAACTGGCGCAAACCTTGGGCAAAGAACGCGGCCAGCTTGAAGTTATTGTTAATACCATTAATGACTTGGAGCGCGGCTTAACCGATGCCGAAGAATTGCTGCTGATGGCCATTGACGAGGACGATGAAGAAACCGTTGATACCGTTGTTGATGATTTGGCGCATTTTGAAAAAAGAGTAGCCGCCCTTGAATTTCGACGCATGTTTTCAGGTGAAATGGATCCCAACAATGCCTTTTTGGATATACAATCGGGTTCCGGTGGCACCGAAGCGCAAGATTGGGCCTCCATCATTGAGCGCATGTTTTTACGCTGGGGCGAACGCAAAGGCTTTAAAACCGAACTGATTGAAGAATCACAAGGCGATGTCGCCGGTATTAAAAGCGCCACCATCCGCTTTGAAGGTGAATATGCTTTTGGCTGGTTGCGCACTGAAACCGGCGTTCATCGCCTGGTCAGAAAATCACCGTTCGATTCCGGCAATCGTCGCCACACCTCGTTTGCTTCCGTATTCGTATCACCGGAAATTGATGACGATATTGACATAGATATTAACCCCGCCGATATTCGGGTGGATGTTTATCGTGCCAGCGGCGCGGGTGGTCAGCATATTAACAAAACCGAATCCGCCGTGCGGATGACCCATAACCCGACCGGTATTGTCGTGCAATGCCAAAGCGATCGCTCGCAGCATAAAAACCGCGCCACCGCGATGAAGCAATTGAAAGCCAAATTGTATGAACTGGAAATGCGTAAACGCAGCGAATCCGCCCAAGCCTTGGAAGACACCAAATCCGATATAGGCTGGGGCAGTCAAATCCGTTCTTATGTACTGGATCAATCGCGCATTAAAGATTTACGCACCGGCGTGGAAACCGGCAATACCCAAGCCGTTTTGGATGGCGACCTGGATCAGTTTATTGAGGCCAGTTTGAAGAGTGGTTTGTAGTATTTTTAAATTAATTATAATCAAAACCTCAGCTATTAACTAGAAACATAATTGCTAGATAAACGATAATAAGTGAATAAATATGTCCAATAATGAATCAATTGAAGTCACAGATAAAGTAAAGAAAAATGAATTGCTGGATCAAGAAATAAATACAACTAGAAATGGCTTATCAACAGATAGATTGGATATGTCTTTTGGTGAAATTATCAGTATGTATGAACGTGATGAAATTATTATCAATCCAGATTTTCAGCGTTTATTTCGATGGGATAATGAACAGCAAACCCGATTTATCGAATCATTATTATTAGGTATTCCTATACCGCCTATTTTTGTTGCAGAAATAAGTCAAGGCGATGACTCAGGTAAATGGGAGTTAGTAGATGGTTTACAAAGAGTTTCAACGGTCTTATCTTTTTTTGGAGAGCTTAAAACGTTACCCGATAAAAATAACTGGACATTATCAGAAGGTGGGCTAATAAAAGCGTTAAACGGTTACTCACTTAATTCACTTCCACTTAGATATCAATTAAATATTAGACGTGCAGCATGCAGAATTGAAATTATAAAATGGAATAGTATGATTGATATGCGATATGAATTATTTAAGCGTATTAATAGTTCTGGCGAACCCATTACAGAGCAAGAACTAAGGAACTGTATTTTTCGTCCACAATCTAATAAATTTAATGATTTTTTAAAAGACTTAGCTGCAACACCAAACTTTAAAGAATTAACGTCACCTACAGACAAACAAATAGAACAACTCTATTTGCAAGAGTTAGTGTTACGGTTTTTTGCTTTATATGAAATTGCAAAAAGTGATAGCCCTGCAAAGCAAAAAATAAATGAAGTTATTTCTTCTTATATGACATCCTATATGCAAGAGGCTATTAAAGACAATGCATTTGATTATGAGGGGAGTAAGCGGTTATTTGTTGAACTCATAGAATTATTATCGCCAATTGGAAAGAACTTATTCAAAGGAACAAATAATACAGGTCCATTTTCTACCAGCATTTACGATATTGTTATGGTGGGTATTGCATTAAGCTTAAATCACTATAAAGAAATGAATTCTGCTGATCTTGCCAAGTTTATAGAAGATACTAAAAATGACACTGAATTCACACAGTTAAGAGGTGCAGGGATAGCGACAAACAGCAAAGGAAGAGTAGCTAAACGTATTGAATTAACCAGGAAATTTTTTAAGCCAACAATCTAATGAGCTTTCTTAAAGAGAAAATAAGCCGTGAAATAAAATGGCGAACTGATGAAATAGCAACACTTAAATTTTTACCGTTTCATTCTCATCTTTCTGATGAGCAAAAGCAGATATTAAAAAAACACACCATTCCTGCCTTATATTCTTTATGGGAGGGTTTTGTTAAAGATGCATTTACTCATTATATTAAAGAGATTAATAGCTTAAATATTACGTTTGATAAAATTGCTCCAGAACTTTTAGCGCATAGTATCGATACTCATTACCTTAGAAATAACAACTATTTAAACGAAATACCTAAAGATTTTCAAAAAAGTATTAAACGGATAACCAATTTTGTTAACGACTTTAAAGAAAATGTAAGTAGAAATATAGTTGTAATTCCAGCAACATTGCCTACAGAATCAAACATTAACTATGATGTTATAACAAAACTTTTGATCCGGTTTAATTTAGATATTTTGCCAAAAGAGCCTTTTGAAAAAAACTTGAACAAACTGTTAATGTATAGAAATAGTTTCGCTCACGGGGATTTTAGCATTCCGATAAAAACACAAACCATAGATGAGTTTAGCCAATTAGTGATTGATTTAATGAGTGAAGTGTTGCTTAAAATAGACGATGGCTATACAAATCAGACTTACTTGGCAAAATAATTAATAACTAAAATTTTTTATCAACATGAATAGCATACCTATAACCAGAATTGTCAATATTGATAGGCAAGAAAAATATGATGTTTATATTGGCAGAGGTTCAGCTTGGGGAAACCCCTATGCGATAGGCATTGATGGAGATAGGGACGAAGTCATCAGAAAATATCAATATGACTTTGATCGAGGTTATCTCAAAAGCAGTAAAGAGCAGTTATTGAAATTACGCGGTAAAACTTTAGGTTGCCATTGCAAACCGGCTGCCTGTCACGGTGATGTTTTAGCCGACTACTTAAATTCACTTGATGATGGTAAGTAAGCTAAATACCCAAGCATAATTTTTCGGCATAACAACGTAGTCGGTACTTTGTATTCTAATAACTATTTATCATCTAATGCGACCCGCATTATTTTTTTAATTTAATATTTTAAATCCCATGTCAGAAATACAACAAGACGAACAAGAACAAATCAAACAGCGCCGCAGCAAATTAAATGAGTTGCGCGAAAGTGGCGGCATTCCTTTTCCTACTGATTTTCGCCGCAATGTAGTAGCCGGTGAGCTTTTAGCCGAATACGGCGAAAAGACCAAAGAACAACTGGAAGCAGAACCCGTCCGGGTAAAACTGGCAGGCAGGATTATGACACGTCGGGTAATGGGCAAAGCCAGTTTTGCGCATATTCAGGATATGTCGGGCAAAATTCAGCTGTATGTCACTAGAGACACGCTGCCTGAAGGTTTTTATAACGAACAGTTTAAAAAGTGGGATATTGGCGACATCATCGGCGCGGAAGGCGTGTTGTTTGTCACTCAAACCGGTGAGCTGAGTGTTAAGGTTGACGATATTCGCTTGCTAACCAAAGCCTTGCGTCCGTTGCCTGAAAAGTTTCATGGCATTGCCGATCAAGAAATCAAATATAGACAGCGTTATCTGGATTTGATTATGAGCGAGCAATCACGCAATACGTTTTTAATACGCTCAAAGGTTGTTGCCTATATTCGTCAGTTTCTGATTGAACGCCAATTTTTGGAAGTTGAAACCCCCATGATGCAAGTGATTCCAGGGGGAGCAACGGCGAGGCCTTTTACGACCTTTCATAATGCGCTGGACATGGACATGTTTTTGCGTATTGCCCCTGAGTTATATTTGAAACGCCTGGTTGTCGGTGGTTTTGAACGAGTATTTGAAATTAACCGTAACTTTAGAAACGAAGGTTTATCCACGCGTCATAACCCTGAATTTACCATGTTGGAGTTTTATCAGGCTTATGCCGAGTATCACGACTTGATGGATTTAACCGAAGAGATGTTGCGCGGCATTGCCATAGAAGTTCTTGGCCAAACAGAAGTTACCTATCAGGGCGAGCAATACGATTTTGGCAAGCCGTTTGACCGGATGACCGTGGTTGAGTCAATCCTGCATTTCAACCCAAATCTGACTGCCAGTGATCTTGAAACCCGCGAAGCCGCTGTTAAAGTCGCTGAAAACCTGCATATTCCTGTTAAGGAAGGTTACGGTTTAGGTAAAGTACAAATCGAGATTTTTGAGAAAACGGTAGAAAGTCGCTTGATGAATCCTACCTTTATTACCGCTTATCCGGTTGAAGTATCACCGCTGGCACGGCGTAATGACGACAACCCGCATGTGACCGATCGTTTTGAGTTTTTTGTTGGCGGCCGGGAAATTGCCAACGGTTTTACCGAGCTGAATGATGCCGAAGACCAAGCCGCTCGCTTTCAAAAACAAGTGGAAGAAAAAGAAGCCGGTGATGATGAGGCCATGCACTTTGACGCGGATTATATTGTCGCTTTGGAACACGGTATGCCGCCCACCGCTGGCGAAGGCATTGGTATCGATCGTTTGGTGATGTTGTTTACCGACGCGCCGTCAATTCGTGATGTGTTGCTGTTCCCGCACATGCGACCTAAAGGCTAACAATTTCATATTAAAGCAGGATGGGTAGAGGCGATAGCCGAAACCCATCGAAATCAACTGCCGATGGGTTTCGCGTTGCTCTACCCATCCTGCTTACTAAAAGCCAAGGAAAAACAGAGTCCACGAAAAGCACGAAAGACACGAAAAAAGAAGTCTATAGACTTTCAGAAATTAAATTTCCAGTTCACGTCGCTGTAAGTTCATACAGATAACATCCCTTGAAGGGATGGTATCTGAAGACAGAGAAATTATTTATCTGGAAATGTATAAAGATTTATTATTGTGAAATCTTTCGTGCTTTTCGTGTCTTTCGTGGACAATTTTTTAAATCAACAAGCAAATCATTATCAAAACAAATCTTTGCGTTTTCGAAGCTCTGTAAAGACCGACACCGGCGATTGATTCTCCAACCCCAGTTTTTTTTGCAGACTGCTACTATCTTCCCTAAAAAATGGATTGGTTGCCCTTTCCTCGCCGATAGTCGAAGGCACCGTAGATTTATTGTTCAACCTCAATTGCGCCACTTCACGCATTTTTTGTTGTGTGTACTTATTATCCGGCTCAACACTTAAAGCAAATCGACCGTTCGCTTGGGTATATTCATGCGTGCAATAAATTCGGGTTGACGGCGGCAAGGCTTTCAGCTTTTGCAATGATGTCCATAGTTGTTCTGCCGTACCTTCAAACAACCTGCCGCACCCCATCACAAACAAAGTATCTCCGCAAAACAGCGCGTCATCTTTGGCAAAGTAATAAACAACATGCCCACTGGTATGACCTGGCGTTGCAATAACCCTGGCCTGATTCTGTCCCAGCGAGATAATGTCACCTTCAACAACACCGCTATCAATACCGGGGATTCGCTCCCAATCTGCTTGTGCAGCAATAATTTGGCAACCGGTTTTTTGCTTTAATTCCAGATTACCGCCCACATGATCCCAGTGATGATGGGTATTTAGAAGGTACGTCAATTGCCAGCCATTTGCCGCCAGGACATCCAAAACCGGCTGTGCAAGGGCAGGATCTACGACAGCAGTTTCTCCCGATATTGAATCGTGAAGGACGTAGATATAATTATCGGTTAAAACGGGAATTTGTATAATAGTCAGCATATCAATCTCATTAAATTAAGCCGTTCGCTGAGCGGAGTCGAAGCGATTTTGCCGGCTTCGGCTCCGCTCAGCCAACGAAGCTCCGCTCAGCCAACAGTTTATCTTCCCAAGTGGCGCTTAACTTAACGACATTAGTCAGCATGTTTATGGCTCCAACGTGGACATGACGGTGGCTTCAAAATCGTCACAGAGTTTTTCAACCAAGTCTTCCGTTTCTTTAAAGAAATATTCACCGACCGCTTTTCGATTAAACGCTTTGTAGCTGCGATATAATTTTGCAAAATCGGCATAAATTTCCTCCTCAGAGGAGCGTGACTTAATCTTTACGATCAGCCGTTCGCCGTCTTTATCGGTACGAACATACTGGAAGAAACCCAAAATCTTGGCTTCAAAATCCTGAATCAGCGACCCTGTTTTGGCTTCCTGCTCATTACGCGCGGTGATGATGGCCAGCACATCAAATTTCCCACCCGGGCCAGGCGGTTTGCCTTCTGCGACTTTGTAAGATTTCTTGTTTTTGGCGGTTGGATAATCGGCAATCACTTCCACTATGCCGATTTGGTTATCAAAATACACATCAATCGGGTCTTTGACACCCTCACTGCGGTGCATCATGTTATAGAGCGTATTAAATTTTCGCCAGAAGAATAAAAACCCCGGCTCACTGTATTTGGTATCCAGTTCAAGCACATATTGGATGCAGTTAAGAATCGTAAAATACTGGGTGGCTTTGGCTTTGATATCCGCCGCAGGTTGCGGGTTAGCGTCGATGTAATCTTTTAAACTGCTTTCAAAGTCCAAAAAAATTTCAGGATTTTCGCGCTTAAGCGGTTCTTTATAAATTGCCATAAACACCTTGTAAAACGTGTCAAAGGTCTCTGACTTTTTCAGATCAACCAGCAGAATATCCAATACTTTTTTATCGCTAAACGGGTCAAAGTCACTCACCACCACATCAGAAAAATGCTCAAAGGCATCTTTAATGTTTTGCACATTGATGTTGTTATAAGAAAAATCCACAATCTTGCAATCATTCTTATACTTGGCCGTGCGATCAACTCGCGAAATGGTCTGAATGGCACTGATGCCCCTAATTTCTTTATCCAAAAACAAGGTATGCAATCTTTTATCGTTAAAGCCGGTTTGCAGTTTTGCCACCACAATCATTAAACCATTTTTACAGAGCGCAAAGCTTTCCAAGACTTTTTCTTCCGTCAAACCCGCATTCAAACCTGAAACACTTTGCTCGTCCTGTTTAGTTGAATACACGATATGAATCGGTGCTTCGGCATAGCGGGCAAATTTGGTTTCCTGCACCAAGGCATTAAAGTGCAAGGTAACCGCTTCTTTATAGGCAATCGCCGCTTTAATGGAATAGACCGCCAGCATGGCTTTACCGGTGCCACGAATTTGGCGATACACGTCTTTCACCAACAAGTCCGCGACATACTTGGCGATGGCATTAATACGCTCTCGGTGTTCATAGATTTGTTTTTTTTTGCGCGTCTTTGTAGTCTTTTTCAGTAAAGCCTTCCAGCAAGTTAGCGGGCAAGCCAAACAGCATTTTGGACGCCACCGGCACAATGTTTTTTAGCGGATTAAGAATATAGCCATCTTCAATCGCTTCTTTCATGGTGTAATTATCAAAAGGTCGCCAGAGTTTTTCGCTTTCGGCATAGCCACTAAACTCACCAAACCGTGCCAGTGAATGATCATCCGGGGTAGCGGTAAAACCGATAATCAGATTCTTTTTGGTTCGGGTGTTGGCGTACTCTGTATTATCAAACGGGCTTTGCAGTTCATCAAAAATACTGACCATTTCTTCATGTTGGTCGCCACTGTTGGAGCGATGAATTTCGTCAATTAAAAAAACAATACGCAACTTGGCCAATTTATGTAAAACCTCGCCATCCAGCATCTCACGCACCGCGCCGAATTTTTGCAGGTTGACAATCACCAAGCGGGTATCCGATGCCAGTGCCGCTTGAAACGTTTTTTTATTGGTGGCTTCCAGATACAGGCGATTATCGATATTCATGTTCAGCATCAACGAATCAATCTGGCTGCGCAGTTGCAATCTGTCCACCACAATCATAATTTTGTCGTAAACGTATTCGCCATTGCGCCGTAAATCTTTAAGTTGCAACGCCGACCAGCCAATAATATTGGACTTGCCAAACCCCGCCGCATATTGCATTAGCAAGGAATACACGTTTTTGTTATTGGAGTAGGCTTTGCGTTTTTCCAACAGCTCTTTTTTCTTGGCGTCGCTGACTCCGACCAATTGTTTTTCCAACAGCTTTTCAAAATAATCCGGCTCTTGTTCGTGCGCCAAAAACTCGTCAATCTTGGCCATAATTTTATCCGTACCAAACTTCTGTTTGGGACGCGGTGAAATTAACACTCCGACCTCGTTTTTAACTTCTTTAACGCCTTGATTAACGTAAACATCACGCTCGATAAAGTTGTAATACAAAATCTCTTTTTCGATAAAATACCGGCCATACAGCGTCGTAAACAACTCTTTCAATTTGTCTTTTTTATCGGCTTCCGGTTTTAATAGCGGATAGGGCTTAAACACCTCAACGACTTTTTTCTCAATCGCTTCGCGGTCAAATTTTCCGGCTCGACAGGTGGCCAGCATCTCGTCAAAATAATCGGCAAGGGTACGAATGACAAAGGTTTCACCAATATCCGTTGTGGTGATATGAATCGCTTTTTCAAATATCTTAAGAAAATCCTTACGACAACTTTGTTTTTCGTTATCACTCAGCAAGGCATTGTTATCAATATACTGGTGATACATTTTTACCGCCTCAAAGTAATCTTTAATCACTTTGCCACGACCATTCTTGGCAGCATTTTGGTTGGTATAGTTATTCTTTAATTCGCTATAACCCAAATAAATGCCGTTCACAAACAAGACAATATCCGGACGAAAAGAAAATATCGACTGGCCTTGGTAGCTGTATTTATAGGGTAGTTCCTGCACCACCGAAAAAATGTTCTCATCAAACAGGGTATTGTCGTGAATGACGCTGTCGCTGGTATAAAACAGATGCAGCTTAACGCCCTCCAAGGTGATGGATTTATTGGCATTAATAAACAAAGCCATATTTCGGCTACTGGCAATACGTTCCTGAATAAGCTCAATTAAATCTTTCAGCAAGCACTTTTTGTCGCCCTGATATTTTTTTAACAGGGTTTCGTAAGGTTTTTTGTTCTGCTTGGTTCCCGAAATAAACGCCTGCAAGTCTTCTTCAATAATCAGTGCTTGCGTTATCGTATTGGCTTTTACTTCCTTGTAACCCAAGCCATCACGAAAAAACGGGATCAAGAATTTGTCTTGCAGGTGGAGTTCATTCATGCGACTTGTTAACCTCTGACTTGACGGTAATATAACGTTGCTTGGGGTAAGATAGTTGAAGATAGTTTTCCCCAAATGTTGCATTATTTCTTTAACCCAATGCGGAATTGTACAAAATTGCAATAACTTGTCAACTTGGTCACTAGCTTGGTCACTAGCTTGGTCACTAGCTTGGTCGGTAACTTGTCCGGTAGCTTGATCAAAGCCCTCGGCAAAGGGTATCACCAGCCTAATAAAATTGCGGTAAAACGATAAATAGACCGTGGATAATGCGCCAAAATACGCGGTACGCCAGAGCCTAACTGCTCAATCCTATCCAACATCAGTGGTGTAGGCCGGAATAAGACCACCCAAGCGTAGCGCGTGGTGGCGTTTCCGGCATATTCGTAGAGCGTGCCGGAAACGCTTATTCTCGCTTGCGCTCGAAAAGCCTTATTCCGGCCTACAACTGGATGGTTTATCGGGGGTTATTGTAAGTCCCGGTTTCTTAATAACATCGCTTGCTGGCTAATTTCTTCAATCGTTAAATTTTCATCTAATCCTTGTCGCCATTTCGTATAATCAAATGGTTCGCGTTGAATTAAGGAGATAAACCTTTCAGCTTCAACGTCGCCCAGATATTCGCTAAGTAGATGAATGCCTTTTAGCTTAATTTCTGTATCGCTTATCACGGCATTATCTGTCTTATAACATGGGTAAATCGTTCACTACGATATTCTTCGGGTATTTCTTGAGTAACGGTGCCATCTGGCAGTTGAAAAAACAGCGTACCATTTTTGCTATATACATTAGCAATACCTTTTTGCAGGCTGTCTTTCTGCGCTTTTTTTACTGCTTCCGTAGCGATTTTTAAAATCTTTTTGTCTAGCTCACTCATGGTCAACCCCTTCAAAAAACAATTCCAATAATTCATTATCATAAATTTCATCGTTATCAGCTACGCGTTCAAACGTGTCATCACCGTTAAAAAACAGCAGCCATTTATCGACACTATCTTTATAAACCGTCCAAAACAGTTTTCTACTACGGTGGTAACGTCTAATAATGTCTTCAACGGGTACATTATGCCCACCTTGAAGCACTCTGTTTTCTACTCTGAAAATATTTTCTTTTTCTGTTTCCAGGAATAGATAAATCAAGACAATAGAAAATTCTTTTTCTTTGGCTTTTCTAATGACTTCGATAAGATATTTTCCGGACAGCGTGGTTTCTATAATGAAAGAATCACTTTCCTGTAAAGAGTTTTCAAGTTCTCGAAAAAAGGCTTTTCCAGCTTTAACTTTGTATTTTTGAATATCATTTGGATCGTATTGCTTTGCTATTTCATCCGCATTGATAAATTTGAGGTTTTCAACTTTGGCAAACACGCTGGCAAAAGTGGTTTTACCGCTACCATTTGCACCCGCCACGATATATAAGGTTTTCATAATGCCTGTGCCGTCTCGGATAATACGCAGATTTTCCCCGTGACCACATCGTTAATCAGGGCTTTGCGCAGTTCTTTGAGTTTATCAATTTGGGTATTGATGGTGGCGACAATGCTGGCGATGTGGGTAGTTTTTTCATCGAGGTAGGTGGCGATGGCTTGTTGTTCGGAATAATCTGGCGTAGCAAATAAAATTTTACTTAAAACATTTTGCGCCATACTCGGAACGGCAGAACCATATTGATAAAGACCAAATTTTATTGTTACGCATTGATAATAAAAAAACTTTGGATCAACATTATTTTTAATATCTGTATAAAACATTGTATCAACAGACCAAAATGGTTCTGTGACAAATAGAGGCTTATCTACCGTACCTTTTCTACCAAGCAGCACTGACGGCTTTTTATGCAGGTATTGGGATGCTCTCCCAAAGATACCACCAGAACCATAGACAGGATAACCACCATCTTCCAACTCAACTGCTTTGGAATCTTTACCACCTTTGATCTCTGCTAAATTCTTTAAATGTTTAATTTCCCAATGCGCTGGCACTTCACCTATCCACTCAATCCCGCTGTCTTTCATAGGCGCGGCTTTATCAAGTCCACGAGTGACAGTTTCGTTGATAAGAGATTGTTTTAGCTTGCCGTATTGTGCCGCCTTTTGGCTGAGCAAATCTAGTTTTCGGTCAATCTGCGCGGTTTTGGTGTCGAGGTAATTGGTGATAGCGAATTGTTCGGTAATTGGCGGTGTTGATACAGGCAAATTTGCGATGAAATTTGAACTGACTCGAGGCATTTTCGCGCCTGCTGTTGAACTGTTAATGACATCAATATACCCATCAGACAGCATTAAATACTGCGCGAAAATTGGCGTGACATTTTGTTTAGGTCGGTAAACAAAAATATCGCCCACGGCATTCCCGTTAAAATCTGCCAAATATACCTTGGCAAGGTACGGTCGTAATTTACCAAACAAAATATCATTTTTTATAAACTCGACACCATCACCTTCAAATTCACTTTCCGTAGTAATAAAACGCCCGGTTTTTCCTTCAATATTTTCAAGACCAACCTTCAGCAATAATAAATTTATGCATCTATCAGAAATAAAACTAAAGACATCCTTGTGTCTATTTAACGCCCAATGCGTAGGCACTTCACCAATCCACTCAACCCCGCTATTCTTGTAAGCCCCGTAGCGCTTCATACTCATATCACTCAAAACACCAACCCCATTTCCAACTCGCCAGCCGCTGCCTGTCGCCTCTCGCGGTTTAACTCATCGACCACGGAATCAGTCGTTGTGACATGCTGTTTGACCAAATCAAGCGCATGTTGCAATCGCTGTTTACGCGTGGCAATGCGTAACTCATGGATATCATCGAACCCACTTAATAACACTTTATCCCCATCGCTAATTACCATTTTCTGGCGTATCTCTGCCGGAATAACTATGCGTCCCCCTTTAGAGACTTGTACCGCTATCGGTGACATAACTTACCTCTGATGTTGGCTCGTTCCCAAGCTCCAGCTTGGGAATGCAGTCTTGGAAGCTCTAGCTTCCAGTCAATTGTGTAAATATTTGAGCACACGAAGCTGGAGCTTGGGTACGAGCATAAACCCAAGACAATTCGGGACACACTGTGCTTTAGTAATTATTCAGTCCCCTCTTTGAAAAAGAGGAGTTAGGGGAGATTTTATTAGATAAATCCCCCTCAATCCCCCTTTTTCAAAGGGGGAGGTGAATAAGTGCGTGCTTTGCCGACTATTTTTTATGTTTTGTTAATCTGGTTCAGCCAAAATCGTGCGGATGGTTTCAATTGTCATCATCAATGTCATCGGTTGCAGCGGTGATACAACAAATCCTCTCGAAATATAGAACTGCTTTGCCGGGTCTGACAGCGCATGTACCAATAGGGCGAACACGCCAGCATTACTTGCGACGTTAACCGCTCGTAGCATCGCATCACGCAGCAAAGCTTGGCCTATGCCTTGGTTGTGATACCGTTTATCGACAGCTAAGCGACCAAGCAGAAGGACTGGCAATGGGTCGGGCATGTTTCGCCGCAAATTCTTGGGTGCGGACTCATGACAGATCGCACCCGCTGACAGGCTATAGTAACCAATAACTGTCGCACTGGAACACACTACAAAGCACCGTGAAGCACCAGACGCATGATTTTTAAGTGCGCGTCGTTTTAGCCAATCGTTTAAAAAGGCTTCACCACAATCAAAAGTAGCCAGGTCATGGTCAGCGGTTATAGTGGAGGGTGGCTTTATTCCCATGGCGCTTTAGTCTTAAGTAATCTGCGGAGCTTGTCAGTGGGTGTCAGCGGGTTATCAAGAAGTGCCTGGAATTTAGCAAATGTACCTTGGTCGACGGTAAAGAAAGTTTGGTCAAGTAAAACGTTTTCAGCTTCACGGCAAGCTGCTTCAAGCATGAAGTCTGACCTGCTGCGTCCCAGGCGATCAGCGGCTTGGTCAATTAGATCGCGTTGTTTGGCTTTTGCGCGGATGTTTATGGAGACGGCTTCTTTTGACTGGGTTAGCTGCATGGGTATACTCCTTTGTGATTTTTTATCATACAACCACGTATAGAACATTGCAACACAAATGTCGGGTGACAGAAAAGAACTTGCCGACTTTTGGATCTTCTACCCGATAACCAGCCGATAAAGTGACCCGCTCAAAAGGCTACACACTGCGTAGCTTTTTCGTTTTCTATAAACTCAACCCAATTTCCAGCGCCTTAAGCTCGTCATCAAGCTCGGCAATCTCACTCAAAATTTCGCCCACTTCCCGCAACTTTTCGGGTTTGTAAAAAATCTTGTTAAAGTTTAACTCCACACCCACAACGTTTTCCAGATACACAAACGGCTTGCTGATGTATTGGGCCATAAAGGCTTCAATAGCCGCTTGGTTGTCGGCTTGGTCTTTATGAAAAGAAATAATCTCGTAATCTTTTTGGGTGTCGGGCGTCAGTTCCACGCTGATTTCAATGCGTTCTGCTTGTGTTTTACTTGCTTTTTTTAGACCGGCTTTGACGACGATTTTGCCACAACCCAAGGCTGTCTTGCTACCGTCTATTTCCTTAAGGAACGTGCATGAAGTAACTTGACCATTTATATTCCCTCACCCCAGCCCTCTCCCAGTGGGAGAGGGCGCCAGATGCCTAAGTTATTTCATGCGCATTCCTAAGCAAGGTTTCCTGTTCCGTATCAAAATAATAATTACCGTGCGGGGTGGAAATCACCAAGGGCTGTTCTTTATAATCCAGACTGGCGATAAAGGGTTTGATGTCTTTTTCAAAGCAGTCGGCGAGTGAGGCATAGTGTTCTTTATCGAAGGCCGTTATCGTAAATTCCGTAATTTTACGCTCGCCATTGCTCAAGCTTATCGGCGTTAGTTTTTCAGTGGCTTTGCCTTTTTCCAACTGCGCGGCAAAGCTGTTGCCGTGTGCATCGACGTTGGTGAGCAGGATGGCTTGTTTGTTGAAGTAGAAAAATTCCTTGGCAAATACGCGGGCGTAATCATTATCCTGAAAGGCGGTCAAGGTGGCGACAATATCAAGCCGGCTGGCTTCATCAATTTCTTTACGCTTGGAGCCTTTGCTTTTTTTAAGCGGTTTAAATTTGTTACTGGCATTAATCAGCATCACCTGGTCTTTTTGGTGGGGCTGTTTGTTTTTATTCAGTATCCATAAATAGGTGTAAATACCGGTGTTAAAAAATTCATCGGTGGGCAGTTGAATGACGGCTTCGACAATATCGCTATCCAGCATCCATTTACGAATATTACTTTCTGCTGAACCGGCATCACCGCTAAACAAGGTTGAGCCGTTGTGTACCACCACGCCCGTGCCGACATTATCCAGCTTGGAAATAAGGTGCTGCATAAACAGTAATTGTCCGTCCGAGATAGATGGCAAAAATTTAAAACGTCCGGTTTTATCGTTAATAATATCTTTGTCGTAGCCTTTCCAACTGACGCCATAGGGTGGATTGGCAATGACCACATCAAATTCTTCGTTATAAAATTTGTCATCCACCAAGGTGTTGCCGTGTTCGATTTTGGAATCCGGGCGAAAGCGGCTTTCAATTTTAGCCAGCGCATACAGCGCGTCGTTCCAATCTTGGCCAAAGGTTTGGGTGAAACGTTTAAATTTTTGGTTGATGCGATCTTCAACACCGTACACCAAATTGCCGCCACCACAAGTGCAGTCGTAGATTTTGAGCAGGGTATCGGATTCCTGGATTTTGGAAGTGACAATCTCGGCAATCAAGGCGATGACGTCGTCAGGCGTAAATTGCTCGCCTGCCGTTTCCGCTGATATGTCCGCCCATTTGCGTTTGATGTGTTCTTCAAGCGTGGTTATTTCGGAGTTGTTAAACGGCTTAAGGTCAATCTCACTCCATTCTTGAGTGTAGCCCAACAAGACTTTTTTGGCTTTAAGCTTGGTAATGACGCCTTTAATATCCAGAAACTTTTCACCATCACCGGCATCCACTCCCAGCAAGTCTTTGGTTTCACCATCAAAACCGTGCAAATAAGCGTCAAAATCAATATCGAAGGCTTTGTCGTTGGCGCAAATATCCTTAAGCGTTTTATTATGCTGCTTCAAATTTCATATACAAAAATATTCATTTGATAATTCGCTCTCCGTTGATAGGCTTTTCAACCTGCAACTGGAGTCCTGGTTGAGCAGTTTCAACCGATTGGCACTGGTTCGCTGTAGCAATATGGCTTTAACCTGTTTATAGGCTAGCCATCGACTTATCTCTGAGTCGTGGAGTCTTGCTAATACGTTTCGTGCGGCATTTACATCTGCCTGCAACACCTC
>Ga0194056_10000251_pt1 | contig 27642 bp, 32 predicted proteins | sample SepL4413m_MetaG_FD_155458 | JGI IMG/M metagenome (GOLD analysis project Ga0194056, IMG submission 155458) | Anoxic zone freshwater microbial communities from boreal shield lake in IISD Experimental Lakes Area, Ontario, Canada - Sep2016-L442-13m | ecosystem: Environmental > Aquatic > Freshwater... | reverse complement strand
GTGTACTTGTTCGGGTTCCGGTCAACATGAAAGCGGTTTGGCACTGATCGACTCCCCAACGAAGTGAAGGCGTACCGTTCCATCTGCAAGGCCATGATGAAAGCCGGTTGGCTTCAGTACCTGCTTACCAGGCATGAAAGCGGTTTGGCTTCGGTGTCCTTGTGGGTGTGTAAATTAAGAATTTACAGAACAGCAAGGTCTAGTCTTAAATTGGATTTTAAATTGATTGTCTTTTATTTTTTCTATGAAAAAAGCCGCTTTATCTGTATCGCCTCTTAGTATGTATAGGCGGTATAGATCGGCATAAGCACTGTCTTGATCGAGTCCATAAAAGTATTCTTTTTGGGTTTCCTCGTAGCCATTGGCTAACGCTAGTAATTCAGCGGCGGTTATTTCATGATTAAAAATAGTTTCCAGTTGGTTTATTTTTAAAATAACGCTCATCAATAGACCTCTTTAGTTGAACAGCTTAAATATTCTATCAGTTGCCAGCAAAATCAAGGCTATTAACTCGCTAAAAATCGCTAAAACCCAATAAAACCCGCTAATAATAGAAGCTAGTGTTATGGATTATTTCAATGATTTTTACTATTTGTTAATACTTTACGCATAAGCGAGGTATTACTGTTCAAAAAACAAGCTCATTGATAGCGTTCTATGTGAGTGATTACGGATAATTTAAAATATTTCAAGGTTATTTCAATGACAATGGCTTATTAGGAATCTCAAGACAATCACCTCCGCACGCAATCTCTATAGAAGCCAGAATAGAATAATTATCCTCATTGGGAAGTGACTTTTTACACTGTTTAACCCACTCTTTTTCTGGGTATTTATCAATTATCCCCTTGATAATATCTATAATATCTTTTGTTTCGCTCATTCTAAGGGTGTCCGTAAACCTATATTGAAAATATTTCTCATGGTAATGTGAAAAATACGCCTAAACACCCGTAGATTTTTATCTTTTTCTACCCATAAAGCCTAGCAGGAATATAGCATATTAGCTTTTCACGCTGTTTTTAATACCATCCATTAAAATACTAATGAAAACATGGCTTGTATTTCGTTAATCCAAGGCTGTCTTTCATACGGTTCAACGCGACGTAATGAGTTACTAACACAGCGTTCCGTTACTTTATATTTTAAGGCTATTTGAGAAAGTGATAAATGTGAGCGCCTATCGCTTAACATTTTAATATCTCTCGATAGGGTGAAAATTCTTGTACATCTTGGCATGTCAAGCGTGCTACCTCCGTATATTTTAGCTAACGTCTTCAGGTCATCCATACCAATTAAACCAGTCAGGCAATGACAGGGTGTTACTTTTCTGGGTATCTGAATTCGCGTCCCGCCGTAATGTTGTATTAATTTGAGCAGAGAATCAAAGCTTATCATGGTGGATAAATAATTCAGACTATTAGGTAAATAATCCTGTATTTGTTGGGTGCTTGCTTTCATTAATGCCTCGTTTTAGTCGCTAAAATAAACCAAACCAAATTTTACATTAACCTATAACTACATGATATTTAATAAATAAAGCTGTTATCTTGTTTTATATCACCTGATACCGTACCGCACTAAAAAAGTATAAATATATTTTTACCCTGCCAATAGTAAGCACAAAAAAAGCCGCTTGGTTTCCCTTGCGGCTTATGTTGATTAGGTTGAATATACCCGCTTACAACGACTGTTTTAATGCCTCGTTCCAGTCCTTTTGTAAGGGTCTATCTTGAATAACCATTACGCCATTTAACGCCGCACTATCACTTAATATTTTATCGGCAATATTGCCCCCGTTATCATTATCAAAAGCAGACAACACAGGAATATTCTTTGCTTTGGCAATACCTACAGCTTGAGAAATCACTTTCTGATTGCCATTGCCAGCAATCGACACGGCAATAATATCACGGTGTAACTGTCGATAACTTAGCGCGTCAATCGCAGATTCAAGCAAGGCAATACCAACGGCGTTACGCGCGGGCAAAATAAAACCGTGGTCAATCGTACCGTAAACACTACGCCATTGCACCGCGCCTGTGCCTCGTAACTCTGCGCCGTTAGTGCCGTACCTAAACACACAATTACATCTTGAATCTGCATAAAATAAACCGTTGTCGATACACCACCGCACAAGGTTAGCGTTTAAGCCCCGCTTACCGGTTAAATATGCTGTTACCTCTGCCAGATTGTTTTTACTGGGTGCCGGTGGTCGTGTTGTTCTTGGTTGTGCAGATGCTTGGGTGGTGGTGTGGGTTATCGTCGATAGTTTGCCACTTGCACCGTTAAGGTAAATGCAGGCTTCCATAAACGAAAGTTTCATAATATGTCGGGTTAAATCAATCGCACCACCGCCGCCTTTTCCGGCGTTATGATCGAACCACTTTAAACCGGATAGACAAACTCTAAAGCTATCCGTTTTAAATTGCTTAAAGTCGTCTTTGTCTCGCTCCAAGCCCAACAAAGAACACACGGACGCTAAATCCAGCGCCCGTAAACTATCAATATCCATGCTGATACTCCAGGTAAAAGCCTACTAGGGAAAGAAAGAGGTTAAAAGCCACGCCTTAACCGTCCTTGCGTTTCTTGATGTCATAAACGCTTAAGCAATCGGACACGGTAATATTAAGCCCGTGCTTTATCTCCCCGGTGTTTTTGTCCGTCCACTGGTTAGGCTTTAATTGTCCGGTTACTGCTACAGCGTCGCCTTTTTTAAGTCGTGCGATTCTTTCAGCGGTTTCATTAAAGGCAATACCGGTTATTACTGTCGCAGTTGGTTCACCAATGCCCACCGATAACATAAAGTTGCAAAACGGGGTTGATTTGGCACTTACCCGAAGCTCGGTGTCTTTTAAAAGTTTTCCGCTTATCAATGATTCAATCATTTTTTTAGTCCTATTTGTTGAGGTTAACCAGGTGAAAAATGTTTCACGCTTTACCGTCTTTCTTTCCCTAGTAGGCTTTATATAAAATAAAAGTTGGGGTGTTTTGATGTGGGTCGTGTGGGTCGTAGCAATGACGCGGCCTAGAGGGTCAAAAAGTTACCCACATCACCCACACGACCCACATCAACCACCCACAGACCCACATCTAAACCCACATGTAAACCCACATCAAAAAAACTCTACAAGCCGCGCTATTACTCAATACCCACATCACCCACAGTAAAAAACCCAAAACATTTATTTTAATTGGAATTAGGGTAAAAAAAACGGCTTGAAATGTTTCAAACCGTGTTTCATTACTGTTTCAGTTACTCGCTTTTAAGGTCTTTTGTTATCCAGTACCCACGCTGATTACTGGTTGATTGAACGCACTTAAAACCGCTGCCCTCTAAAAATACCCGCGCCTGTCTAACGTGCTCTTTTGTGGGTGGATTTATACCGCACTCAATAACAATTTGAGTTGCTGATAAATGATTGAATCTTAAATCAACATAAAGCCGTTTAACAGGCTCATTCATATTAAATATATTGGCTATTAACTCACTAATGGGGCTTACTTCTGAGTGTTCTAGGTGAATTATTGTCAGCAATTTATCTAACTCATTGCTGCACCACCACTGATGACCGGCGCTGTATAAGTGCCAGGCTTGCGCCCATAGCTGCTGCATGTCGGTGTTAATGGGTAAGCATTGACTAACTGCCAACGGTAAAAATCTCCTGGCCCCGGTATCATCTACTAAAAACGTCTTAGGGTTAACAGTTGCGCCAAACGAGGTTCTACGCCTAAATGATGAATCTGACCGGCCATAAGGCAATCGGAAGTTATCCCGTTCCTTGGATAAAAAACCTTTCAGTTGGGCAATATCAGACTTTCTAAATGTTGCGTCTAGCTCTCCCAGCTCGCATATCCAGCAACTAATGCAACGCTTTACCGCGTCTTTGTCATCGGGGTTTAAATGTGCGCCGTCAACGATATAATCTTTCATGGATGCTGGAAGTAACGATTTAAACCAAGTCGTCTTCATTGCCCCTTGACTGCCCTGTAGCACCAACACTAATTCAAACTTGGCTATGGCATGTTTAAGCGGTGAATTTCTCGCACTATCTGCCGCCGCTACGCATTGTATTAACCAGGTCTTTACAGCCAAGTTGCGATAATGGGTGTCATGGCCTTCAATAACCAGACTGTTAAGAAATTCAGGTAAGCGGTCGGTTCCGTCCCAAGGCTTCGACCTGATAAAATCCAGCACCGGGTTAATGCGGTTCTGCTCCATTAATGCCGGGACTAAATCCACGCATCTTGTCGGAACATCATTAAGGGCTAATAAGCTTTGTATCTGTGAAAAGGTAGAGCTTTCACTTAAATCATTGTCATCAATGCTGTTATTTGCAAGGATGATAGTTTGTTTTTTTAGAATCTCGTCATACTGGCACTCAATACCGTATTGTTTAAAAACGTGCTTCAAATTGGGAATAGTGGCTTTTATCCTGCCCTTTTCGGTGGTGTGCGGAAAATCATTAAGGGAAAGCTGAGTATTAAAATCAATGTGGGCGGCGTTTTCGCTCATAAAGCACCCATTTTGATTTTAGCTAAATCAATCGCCACTCTATCAAGGGTTATTGTTTTATTGAGTCGGTTGGTAAAATATCTTAATAAAAGCGCTAGGTCATCCCGGTTAACGCCTTCCAAGCGGGTGGAGGGCACCATTAAATCAGCAATCGCAGACAAACAGGCTTGAATGTCGGCTATTTCATCAAGTTGATCGATGGTTAAGCGGTTCATTTCGCACCGCCTTTGTGAATCTGCATGGCAACGGCTGCAAGGTTTGCGGCTTCTTGGGATAGCCATTTAAAGCGGCTGTTTACGGTGTCTTTGTTGTCGTGGGCATGGGTTAAAATGCAGCTCCACATAAAAGAGACTTCGGCAAAAGCTTTAGTTAAGTCGTCAAGGTTTGGGGTTTGGGTGTCGGTTTGCTCTGGATTTTGAGCGGGGATATTTGTGTTATTGCTCATTGCGGTATTCCTTTGTATAGGGATAAGCCTCCGCCCATTGGGTCGAGTCGTTGGGCGGTGGAATGTATCAAGTTCGACCTACCGGCAAAGGAACCGGCCAACCTTTTAAGGGGCTGCTCAATACATCCCACCATAACAAAATTGAATTGTGTTTTTGATGGGCATAAAAAAACCACGTTTAATAGTGGCCTCTTATGGCCTTTGCGCGGGGGTCGAATCCCGGCTTCCAAATGTGTTGAAAGCGGGGTAATAATAAGGCGGTGCTGTGGTGTTGTCAAATAATCTGCTATACTTTGCATGAAATTAAAATTAAGTTGGTGAAAAGTAAGCCGTTGAAGATGGGGCATTTTCAACGGCTTTTTTGTGTCTTATGATGGGCTTTTATTGTTTCCCTGTTTCGGTTCCCAGCCTTCGGCCAGTGAATAATTAGCCATTCCGTTTCCATTGTCACACGCCGTCACAATCGGATAACCTTGATTACGCAAACGTTTAATAATCGCTGAAAGCCGCGTGATGTTCGCGTCAAACATCACGATTGAATTGCACGCTTCATGATTGAGAAGCGCGGCCTTTACCGTGTCAAGTTGGGTTATTTTGTCGCTGGTAGCCATAAGCTTATAACGGCTTATCGGTTGGTGTGCCAGCATAAGGAATTAGCCTGTTATCGGGCTTAGGTTGGCTGTTTTTATGAATGAGTTTATCTTTTTCCTTGTTTAGTTTACTGAGCAGGGCATTTGATAATTTTTTAAATAGCTTTGCTTCAAGTATCTTTTTGTTAATCTGTTCATAGCTGCTATTGCTTAAAGTTTCGCCCCCTCGCTCTTTAAGCTGCTGTGATATTGATTCGTATTTTTTAATCTGCTCACAATGAATACTAATAACCCCTTCAATGGCTTTAATACCCCGATTATTGATAAGCCATTCGGTTAATTCTGCCGGGGTGTATTTTTCCGACAAAATAAGACTATTAAGCGCCATAACAGTTCCATAAGGCATTTTTTTAATCATCGAATTGCAAGGTGGTGGTGTCATTACGCGGCCTCCTTGCTTGCCAGCCACGCCCGCACTTCTGCCGTTTTCCAGATAGTCACTTTATCAGACAATTTTACCGGCTTGGGGAACTTGCCTTCTCTGGATAACCGCCATATTGTATTTTTTGATACTGCAAGGCATACAGCCAATGCGGACACGCGAATATTTGTTGAAGTTTCGAGTAGGTTGGCTGGGGCTTTTACATTTTGATTATGGGGCATGGGTTTAATCCTGCTTGGTTTTCGTTGGTGTTGCTGTGTATTAGAAAGCAAAATAACACCATCAAACAGGGGTAACAGTTAGCTAGGTTTACAAGATAAGGGGTAGTTAGGTTCTCTGTAACGCCTGTATATTATGGGCTTATGGGGTGGTTAGGTTTTTTTAATATATTTTCGATACTAACTATTAATCTTTGCTTGAACCGGTTACGCCGCCGCTTTTGTCCGGGTTAATCATTGTGGCTATTCGTTCTTTGGCTGCATCTGACGCGCCTTTTCCAGTGAAATTAGCATCTAACCATTCTTTGATTAAATCTTTTCTTGAACCTATTTTGGGTCTTTTTGGATTGCTACATAAAACCGCTTCCCAAGCCTTAATAGCGACTCCCAATTCTTCACTAAACATGGGGTGTCTTTCATTAAGATACGGTGGCTTTATATCAGATAAAACAGACGCGTCTTGATTAGTGGGTTGTGGTTCTATTTCCATATTATTTGCTTGGTTATCTGTCCAGTGTTGATAAGGGCTGTCATTCAATAGGTCACTAAAAAAAGGCTCTGGATAGCCTTTTAAAATAGCAAATTCGGCGGCTTCTTTAAGGGTTAGCTTCCACTCCATATCAGGGAATTGCCTGTGCATAAATATGATTTCCCCGCCTATATCGGTGGGCTTTTTAGGCAGTTTTGAAAAGGGTATTTTTAAGCTTGGGTGCCTTGGGTCTATATGTCGGTTAACAATGGCATCAGTAAATAAACTTACGGATTGTATTAACATAGGTCGTGGGTCATTATCGATACGGTAGCCAATCAAGGCGGCAACCTCAAACAGAGAAATAAATTCATGATCGGTTATCTCCTTAATAGCTTCTAGGCTGTATGGAAGCGTTTGTAAATAATTAGCCGGGTTAAATTTTCGCCGCTCAATAGGCTTGCTTAGTTCATTGCAAAAAATTTCTATATCGCTGTCTGATAGCTGATTTTTTAACGCGCTACATAGGCTTTCTATGTCACTTTCTTCACATAGGCTTTTTATATCACTGTCTTCTAGTTGTTGGGGATTTAAAGCGGGGAAGTAAGCGCCCGTAATTAGGCAGTTACAGTAAGACTGATATAACTTTGCGAATATTGATTTATGGCTTAACTGCTCACACTTTAATAACGCGCCTTTAAAGTCATTTTCTTCTAATGCGTCCGTTATTATTTTTAAATCATTACTTATCATGCTCCGCCTCTCACGGCTTGCCCTCTCAAAAAAAGAAAGCCGCGCCAATGGGTGAAAGGTGTCCCATGTTCGCCCCGTCGGACTAGGTGCGGCTCATTCGGTTTAGCCAATTATTTACGGCTACTGATAAGATTAAAAATAATCTGTGCTGTGCTTATCGTTGGCTTATGCCTGTCTACTGATCGGAATAACATTCCAATCAGTGCCGGCCTCGCAAGCATCAAGAAAATTACCCAATTTTTTTAATGCCTCCCGGCGTTCGGGCAAATAGTCATATTGATTATAAATACCTTCTACGCCCTTTAACTTATGATTAAGGCATCTTTCAGCAATGTGTGAATCAACGCCCAACTTTGAAAGGTGCGTTCGTGCGGTTCGCCGTAAATCATGAATACAAAACGACTCTATTCCCGGCATATTTGGTTTAACCTTGGATAAGGCAACGTTTAAGGTGTTGTCGTGGATATGAGGAAGCATTCTATCTTGTGCTTTTCGGGCTGGAAGTAACCAGTCGTTACCTTCTGAAAGTCTGTGTAACTCTTTTAAGGCTTCTACAGCTTGTTTGGATAAAGGGATTGTTATAGCGGTCTGGGTTTTAGTCCGCTCTAAAGGTAAGCGCCATAATGAAGCATCAAGATCAAACTCGCTCTTTTTGGCTTCAACCAATTCACTTTTTCTCACTGCCAACAAAAGCAGTAACTTGATGGTAATAAGGTTTACCTGAGTAAAGCCTTTAGTATTTCGCATGGCCTCAAAGAATATAATCAATTCTTCATGGGATAGCGCCCTATTCCTTGCGGTTTCTTTGCCGCCTGCGTCGGATAGGTCAAAAGGTGAAGCCGGGTTATATTGAACTATGTTCCGTTTAATTGCATAGTTAAAAATTCGCTTAGTCCATCTTAAAACATCATTCGCCATGGTGGGTGCTCCACGCTTAACAATAGCTTTTAGCATGGTGTCTATTTGCGCCGGTTTGACATCTTCAGCGGCAAACTTGCCAATGTGCGGCTTAATATCGTTTTCTATTCTGGCTCTAACGATGTTTGGATGTTTCCACTTTCCTACAATACACGCTTTGAAATAATCATCGGCTAACTGTCCAACTGTAAGCGCGTTATTTTTGGCTTCAATCTTGGCTAAAGCAACGGCTTTTAGGTCTTGTTTTTCGGCTGCCACGTCATGCCCTAAAGTAACCTGTGCATTAAGCTCTTTAATTATCTTTCGGGCATCGGCTAATGATACTTGTCCATAAGTACCAATGTTCATAATTCGCTGTTTACCTAAGAAACGATACCGGAACCGCCAAACAGGAACGGAAAATTCTTTTCGATAGCTGATAACAAGCCCGTCTCCGTCGCCTTTACCTTCAAACCGTTCATTTTTACTTATCCAGCTTTTAATCTGTATATCACTTAGTTTTGCCATGCCTGCCCCGTGTACCAGTAAAAATGTACAAAAATTATTTCTTGTACTCGTCTTGGTACACGGTAATTATGTCATTAGGTGGGGCTGTATGCAATCGTATGTTACGAAAAATATAGGCGGTTAGCGGCTTTCATGGGTTTTTGATACGGTGTGTTATTGCTTGGCTCATTACTCAATATTTTGTATTTGCTCGCGCATTTGCTCAATCAGTACTTTTAGTTCAATGGCTATTTGCGTCATTTCTTTATCGGTTGACTTGGAGCCCAAGGTGTTGGCTTCGCGGTTGAGTTCCTGCATTAAAAAATCCAGTCGTCTGCCTACCGGATCTTTTTCTTTTAGTACGCGCAACACTTCAGTAATATGCGTGTCCAGCCGATCCAGTTCTTCGGTAATATCCAGCTTTTGCGCCATAAAAACCAATTCCTGTTCCAGACGGTCAAAATCCGGCTGTACAACCAGCTCGGTAATCCGGTCTTTTAATTTATTGCGAATCAGTAACAGGACTTCGGGCATACGGTGTCCGGCCAACACGACAAAGCCTTGCATTTTTATACAGCGCTCTTCGATTAATACTTTCAGTTGAGCGCCTTCACGCTCCCGAACTTCCAAAAATTGTGCCAGTGTTTGTTTGACCAGATGGGTGATTTCTTCATTAAGGTGGGTTTTGTCATTGACCGGTTCTTGCTGAATGCCGGGAAAAGCCAAAACATCCAGGGCTGAAAATGACAAAGGTGCCAGCATGTGTTCTTCAATTTGATCGGTAGCAGCAAGTAATGCGATGACGGCATCAATATTAACGTTAAAGCTTTGCCCGTCTTTGGCCTGTTTTTTATAACTTAATGAACATTCAATTTTGCCCCGATTAATTTTTGCAGCAATAATTGAGCGAAGATCCGCTTCAATAAACCGCAAGTGCTCAGGCAGTTTTAAGGTGATATCAAAGTAACGGTGGTTGACCGAACGTAATTCACAATTTAGGGTTGAATCTCCAATACGGGCCTCATTGCCGGCATAAGCAGTCATACTTCTAATCATTGTTCACCTGTGATGGGTTAAAGAATCCAAACCGTAAGTATAGCATTTTAACCCTGACTTCTGAGGCATGTATCGGTTTCCTGATTTGCGAAGGATTTATAAATTGAAAACCGAATAGTTCGTAGTTAAGGTATACTGTACGGTTTTAAATTTATCGGAACACACATGAGACCAAGCGGACGTAATCCAGATCAACTCAGAGAAATAAAATTTACCTGCGGTTATACCAAACATGCAGAAGGCTCTGTGCTGGTTGAGTTTGGCGATACCCGAGTGCTTTGTACCGCCAGCGTTGACAGGAGCGTTCCCCGTTTCCTTAAAGGTAAAGGCGAGGGTTGGGTGACTGCCGAATATGGCATGTTGCCCCGCTCAACACATACCCGGATGGGGCGAGAAGCAGCTTATGGCAAACAGGGCGGTCGCACTTTGGAAATTCAGCGCTTGATAGGTCGATCTTTACGGGCGGCAGTTGATTTAAAAGCACTGGGCGAGCATACCGTGACCATTGATTGCGATGTTCTGCAAGCAGATGGCGGTACGCGGACGGCGGCAATTACCGGCGGTTTTGTTGCGTTATCGATAGCGATAGAAAAAATGCTTAAACGCAAACAGATCAAAACCAATCCGCTACATGGCCAGGTCGCATCGGTATCAGTCGGTATTTATAACGGCATACCCGTGCTGGATCTGGATTATGCAGAAGATAGCAACGCCGAAACCGATATGAATGTGGTGATGAATGATGCCGCCGCGTTTATTGAGGTTCAAGGTACGGCTGAAGGTCATGCATTTAGAAAAGAAGAGCTGGATGCGATGCTTGAATTGGCGGGCTTTGGCATTAAGCAATTGCTTGAAAAACAACAGGAAGCGTTGGAAGATTATTTAAAATAAAACATCACCACGAAGACACGAAGGACACGAAGCAAAGACAAAAAGTTTCGCCAAGTGCAAAAAGTCCGTCATTCCGGCATCCATGCCGGAATGACGGTAACCTTGGATATGTGTGAATAATGAAATTCTAATCGTACAGGCCGCAATATTTGTACCTTTAACCTTGCACCTTTAACCTTGCACCTTTAACCTTGCACCTTGCACCTTGCACCTTGCACCTTGCACCTTGCACCTTGCACCTTTCACCTTGAACCTTGAACCTTGAACCCATGCCTTTATCATCATCACAACAAATCGTTTTAGCCAGCAGTAATCTTGGCAAGATTAAAGAAATCCAGGCTATTCTTGCCGAGCATCTCATTGTTCCGCAGTCGGTGTTTAATGTTATGGATGCAGAGGAAACCGGCTCTACTTTTGTAGAAAATGCCATTATCAAAGCCAGAAATGCGGCTCTGCATTGCAAGTTACCGTCTATCGCAGATGATTCAGGACTGGTTGTCGATGCTTTAAAGGGAGCGCCGGGGGTTATTTCTGCACGCTATGCCGGTGTTGATGCCAGCGATCAGGACAACGTGATTAAATTGTTACAGGAACTGGAAGGGATTCCTGATGAGCAACGCACGGCTCGTTTCATTTGCGTAATGGTATTTATGGAACATGCGAAAGATCCATTTCCGGTCATTGCGCAAGGCGTTTGGGAAGGCAGAATTTTAAATCATGCCATCGGCACCAATGGCTTCGGTTATGATCCGGTATTTTGGGTGCCTGAACATAAGTGTGCATCAGCTGAATTATCGGCAGTCGATAAAAACTCAATCAGTCATAGAGGTCAGGCATTGCGAAGTTTAACGACGTTAATTAATGCCAGAGAATTGTAGGCGCCCTCTTGTCGCCTCTACAGCCCCCTGACGTCATGAATACTCTATTGCCTATAGCCCATCAGTTTACCAATGATGTTATCTCGCTATCACCGCTAGGTAACGGATTGATTAATGACACGTTTCTGGTTGCAACCGAGTCATCACACTTTGTTCTACAACGTATCAATCGCAATGTTTTTCCTGCGCCCCATCAGATTATGGATAATTTGATCAGGCTTAACCGGCATCTTGATCAAAAAGCCAAGTCAGCCGTTAAACTGAAAATCCCGAAACTTTTAAAAACCACCACCCACCAAGATTTTTATCAGGATGCACACGGCGATTACTGGCGTGCGCTTGGTTTTATAGAGAATACAGAAAGCCTGGAGATGCTCACTACTTTACATCAGGCGCAACAGGCGGGATTTGCGCTGGGACATTTTCATCGCTTAGTCAGTAATCTTGACCCTTTATTGATGCATGATACGTTGCCCGGTTTTCATATTGCTCCTGACTATTTAAGTAACTATCAACAGGTTTTAACGCAAGCGCCCAAACAACTTGAGCCAGAAAGTCTTTATTGCGCAGCATTTATCGATCAATTTCAGCACCTTACCGAGAGTCTGGAAGCCGCAAAACAGCAAGGACTTTTGGTATTACGGGTTATTCATGGCGACCCCAAATTAAATAACTTTCTGTTTGATAAGCACAGCCAAAAAATCGTCAGTCTTATTGATCTGGATACGGTTAAACCGGGATTGGTGCATTACGATATTGGTGATTGCCTGCGATCCTGCTGCCACAATTTGGAAACTAATGAATTTGATCTAACTATTTGTGCTGCCCTATTAAAAAGCTACTTATCCGAAGCAGGCACGTTTTTTTCAGCTTATGATTATCAGTATTTATTCGCGGCCATACAATTAATTCCGCTGGAACTGGGGCTTAGGTTTTATACCGATTACCTGGAAGGTAACCGGTATTTTAAAGTGACTGATCATAAGCAAAACTTGCACCGTGCAGTTGCACAATTTCAGTTATGTGAGAGTATCATGGCGCAGGAACCAGCGATTAAAGCACTGATAGAGCAGTTAAAAGTCCAGTGAATAATTTAAGCGTCGCTGAATTAATGCAACGGCTTCCACAGTCTGGAGAACTGGTCTGGATAGGTGTCAGGCCGGCGCAAGGTGAACCCATGATTACCGTAAATGAAGTCATGGTTAATCAGCGTTCCGGCTTGATAGGCGACCGTTACAACGGCAGTAGCGGCAAACGGCAGGTGACATTAATTCAATGGGAACACTTGGCCGTACTTGAATCAATTATGGGTGAACCCGTTACACCAGAATTATTACGGCGTAATTTGGTGATTAAAGGTATCAATTTACTGGCGTTAAAAAACCGGAAGTTTCGGATTGGTGATGCTGTTTTTCAAACAACCGGATTTTGCCATCCCTGTTCAAGAATGGAAAAAATACTGGGCGTTGGCGGTTATAACGCCATGCGCGGTCATGGCGGCTTAACTGCCCAAGTGCTAACGGGTGGTTTGATACACGTTGGTGATGAATTGACCGCTTTTTTGAAGTGAAAGCTGATTGATCATAAACAGTTCTAAAAACAAAATATAGAAACCTTCGGTGATTAAGCGACATAGAACTCTTCACTAATCAAATCAGCCTTTAGTGCATAAGCTTATTATGTCGTTTAATCAGTTTCGGGTTCTATAATTTTGTTGGCTGGGGAGGTTGTTATTTTTTTTCCAAGCCCAATGCTCGAAAAAATAGCAAAAATAACACCTTCCCCTGTGACCATCATTTTTAGGGATAAATATTTGAACAGGTATTAACATTGCTTACGGTATAAGCAGTCCCCGTCTTGGTCAGGTTGGCCACATGCCAGAATTCGTTTGTACCACAAACTGCGGGAGGATTGGCATAAAAGGATCCAATAGAAGCAGGGCCGTTGAACAGTTGCACGGAAGCTCCTGAGCCAGTCCATGAGTGCTTCCACCCAAAGGTATAATTAGGTTTATCCGCAAAAACCTTATACACGCCGTTCGCTGCGCCGCTTCCAATTACGATGGTCTCCATTGCCTTTAAGTCATTATAGGAATCTCTCGGAAATTTAACAAATGGAGTTCCTGCTAAATCACCTGAGTAGGAATACCCAATATAGTAGCCTGATGGTAGTTTAACATAAAGATCAAGCTCCGAACCCTGACAAGCATCACCACAGCCAGTAGTGTTAAATATAGGCTCCACGCTTCGCCAGTCCAGCGTGACAGTAGCGTTGCCCGTAGGTCTGAGAGTGGGCAGCGCATCGGTAAAGGGGCCTGCGACACCGCCCGCAATAGTAATGCCGGTTCTTAATGCGGCACTGACATAGCCACTGTGGACTCCTTTAAGCACTCGTCCTGTGCCAACGGTAAGTCCGGTTATTGCATAAGAGCCTCCGGTGTTGGTGCCGTTTGCCCCCAACACAGTAGCTCCCAGCATAAGACTTGCATTTGTAGGTAAGGTACTTCGGCTGGGGGGCTTGCCAGTAAAGGGGTCAAGTATCCTTCCAATGATTGCTACTTCGGATGTGCCTAAAATAGCCTTTCTCACGTCCACCCGTTTAGTCGCAACAGCAAAACCACAACTGACGGGCTGCCCCATGGTTAGCATTCGACTGACAAGGGCATCGCGGGTGAGGGCCGGAAGTTGGCCCCAAACCAGAGCAGCGCTTCCCGCAACAACAGGAGAGGCCATGGAAGTGCCGGAATAAGATTCATATCCTGCATTGGAAGTCGTCGACATGATGTCTGATCCGGGCGCGGCAATATTATAAAGCAGGGGATTGGAGGAAGGACTAAAATTTGAGAAATACGAACGGCAGTCATTGGTTTCCGTGGACATAACGCGTAACGCTGTATTCGGGTAAGCCGCCGGGTAATGAGGGCTCACCGATGAGTTGCTATTACCTGCCGAGACAACCAAGACTTTACCGGCAGCTTTAATGAGATTCACCTGGGCGGAAATCAATGCACTGCTACTAGTTCCGCCAAGACTCATATTGATAATTTTGGTGGGGGGACTCGTGACAACTGTACGTGCGTAAGCCATGCCAAGGGCAACATCGAAGTCATTTCCCGAACCATCAGCCCCCAAGACTTTCACCGCCAAGATTTTGCAGTTGGAACAAACGCCTTCACCATAGCTGCCATTTGCCGCTCTCCCGGCAATGATGCCCGCGACATGCGTGCCATGCCCATAGTCATCATAGGGATCGTAATTATTGGCGACTACATTCAATCCCAAGATCACTTTTCCGGATAAATCGGGATGCGTGTAATCTACGCCGGTATCAATAACTGCCACCGTTGGCGGTGTAAGCGATAAGATGGGCAGTGCCGCAGTTTTTCTAATCACCGTCTGATGCCACTGATATCCGGTTCCCGGATCGGTGGATACGGATTGTGCAATTATGCCTTTTGGCACTGCGTTTTGTTTCATGCCATTAATTGGTACACTTTTTAGTCGAGCGGGGAATTGTAGTTCTGGCTTAGGGGGAATGCTCATGTAGCCGTTTCTTTCAATAAACAGTACATCGGTTCGTAAAATTAATTTGTTGGCAACAGCCTCGACGGCAGCATCCGAAGAGAATTGCAACAACACAGCGCTATTATCTATTTTTTTTGCGACCTGTCCGCCTAAAACTGAAGCAGTCTGTATGATGCTGTTAACATTGACGCCACCCTTAAGACCCACAACCAATTGACGGGAAACATAATCCTTGCCGGCAACCAAGCCCCGCTCAAAGCCATAGCCTAGTTTTTTTGAGGGTGGACCTGTTTGCCCCCCTATTGCGTTCATTGAACTCATGCATAGAAGCAGTAAACTAACCGCTAGTGCATATAATACTTTCGTTTTAGTTTTCATTTTTATCTCTCCAATGAAATAAATTTATATTTTTTACCTTGTAGTGCCGTTTTAAATTGTTATTACAAAAGCAGATATAAGATGCGAGGGCAAACCAACCTGCCCGCCTACTTAATAAATTTTATTATCTTATCCCTCCATTTTTTCTTAATCTTGGAAGTAGAGCCGCTAAAATAATCTTTTTAGGACTTGATAGACCATGATTTGTTGTATTGACACATTGCCATTTTGTGAGGCTAAATTTTAGAGAACCCTAAATCGTTAATTCTCTGATGCTTCAATTTCAATCATTAGTTCTTTTGCTTTGCTACGTACTAATTCATCGCTATCTTCAAGAGCCTGCAAGGCGGCTTCGCGAGCAAACATTTCGCCTTTGGAGGCCATGGCTTCTATTGCCATAATACGTATTTCAGGATCAGTGCTTAACAGTCGTTTTCTTATTATCTCCACGGCCTGTTCAGCTTTTATTTGCGAGAGCTGCTGAAATGCTGTTTGTTTGATGAAAAGTTCATTATCTTCGGTTGCATCGCTTAAAATTTCTATTGCATCGGAGCCAAGCAATTGACCCGATGACTCAATCGCTGTTAAGCGAATATCACGATCCGGACTAGTACTATCCTGAAAAATAATTTCGACAGCCTTTTCTTTATTGATTTGATACAGGTGCAAATATGCAAACTGCCTTATTGAAGGATCCATGTCTTTTACTGCTGCAAATAGTATATCTTCCAGATGTGCATCCTTTTTCATTGTGAGCTTTTGGATGCTGCCAAGTCGAATATTTGGATCTGGATCAGTCAGTATAGATTCTTCGAAGAAGCTAGTATAATTATTGAGTTGTTTATCAGGAGAACTCGATCGCATAACGGTGCGCTTTAGCTCTACCAGAGTTTTATTTATAGATGTTTGTTGGCGTTTATTAGCAGGTGGAATCTTTGTCTGCGGTAGTGATAAAACGAAGAATAAGGCAATACAAACAACGCTTAAACTGCCATATATTATGAATCTGTTCATGTTCGACTCTTCCCGATTTTGTGGGGTGGTCGCTATATGTAGATCCCACTCATGACCATAAGCGAGACAATCATTATTATTTTTAATTCAAATCAATTTTTGCGAGTATTTTACTTTCATGAGGTCGCATCTAAATATCTATACCCATGACCCCACGAAATCAGGAAAAACCCATATTTCCTCTATATACAACTGATTTGCTCTAATAATTTCAAGGCTCAATTTTTTTAGCAAATAGGCACTTACCTAAGTCAGCAAGGCAGGTGACTTTAGGTTTTTAGCAAAGTTTAAGCCACATAATATGCGCCTATAGCGGGACGATCCATAAATTAAGTTACTCAACAACCAATAATCATGTAAGCTATTGAATATAAAATAATTTATCAGGCGACAATGAATGCTTTTAAAATTTTTAACTTTATAAAAAGCAATATACTTAATCAAATAATAGGGTGTAAATACCTATTATTAGGTCGTTTAATACCTGGATATATAACGAAAAATAAATTCTTTCATAATTTAAATTAGACATCTATAAGCTTTTCAGATAAATAATTTCCAAGTATTGTGCAGTGCAGGACAGCACTGATTTTTCGGATTTGTATCCTGGAAAAAATGAAAATTTATTTCTGAAAGTCTATAAATTACAAAGTAATTCTTTTAAAAAACTCAGAAAACAGCGTCTCTTCTTTTTTATTTATGCTTATTAATAAACTAAATTTGTTGTTATTTTGTAAAACTTGAAGATATTTCAATATTACTTTAATTTGACCTCTCTTTCTGGACAATAATTAAAAATTAGATTAAATTCATTTATCTTTTACCCATTACACAGCAAAAAATCATGAAAAAATCAATCGGCCTGTTTATTTTATTATCGGTAATGAGCTGTGCTGCCGTTGCGCAATCGCAAAGCATCGAGAAAACCGATCCCGGCTTTGTTTTATTGGATGTATTGATTTACCGGCCAGTGGGCTTGGTCGCAACTATTGTTGGCACTGCGGTGTTTGTAGGGGTGAGTCCTTTAACGGCGCTGGCATCCATCCCGGAGCCACACGATGCGTTTGCCAAAATCAGTAATATTTTAATTCTATTTCCTGGTACCTATACGTTTGTAAGGCCCATCGGTGATCGGGACTTTCCCTATTATGCATCCCCGTATAAACATAAACAGGTTGCGCCACAGAACAACACAGCAGTACCCAAGCCAAATCCTGCTATTCCAGCCGTACCGAAAGTGCAGTCGCCGCACACTCCGGATACCGGCAAGGGTTTATAGATTGAAGATTAGCAAGCCGGTGTAGGGGTAGAAAATTTTCTACCCCTACCCATCGCCCCTTTGCCAAAAGGCATGGGGGCATTTTTAAAATCGCAGGGGGTTATCAGTTTTTGCAGGTTTTTTTTGCGCGTTAGCTAAGCCTTAGGCGGCACATAACCTTCAGGCATCTCGTTGTTGCCTTCAAACAAAAATTTGGTTCTTTCTTCTGCTAAATAAGCGCGGGCTTTTGGGTCAAAACTGGCTAATTTATTCTCATTGATCAGCATGGTTTGTTTGGTTAACCATTCTTTCCAGGCTGATTTAGATATCTTCTCATATATTTCCTGTCCTTTCGGCCCCGGAAATGGCGGCTCATCAAAGCCTTCAGCTTCTATACCCAGTTTTACGCACTTAACCATTCTAGTCATTGTCATCCTCGTGTATGTTGTTGCAACAGTAGTTTAATCGGTGCCGGTAATCCCAGCGTGTTAATCTGGTTAGCGTTATACCAGACAGTTTGATTAGCTTCCATCACAAAATTTATAAGGTTATCCGTTTGCATAAGCACCGGCGTGTAATCCAGGTGGTAATGAGAAAACGTATGGCGCCGGGTTGTCAGCGTTTGTGTATCAATCACTGGACGGTTTTTTGTTAAACACCAAGCGTGCGCAGATTCAATGCTGTCAAATTCCGGCAGGCTCCATAAGCCGCCCCAGATTCCGGTCGGAGGTCTTTTTTCCAGTAAGATCTGATTGACATTATTACTGAGCAACAAGAAAACAAGCTGTTTAACCGGTAAAGTTTTAGGCGGTTTAGGTGTTGGCAATACGGATACGGTTTTAGTTATTCTGGCCAAACAATGACTTTCAAGAGGGCAGTCAGCGCATTTTGGTTTGCTGCGCGTACACACGGTCGCGCCTAAATCCATCATGGCCTGGGTGTAATCAGCCACACGCTCTACGGGAGTCAGTTGGGTGCTGATAGCCCATAATTGTTTATTGACCTGACTGGTTCCAGGCCAACCGGAAACAGCTTTAAAGCGTGCCAGTACTCTTTTTACGTTACCATCCAGTATGGGATGGCTTTTTTTAAAAGCGATGCTTAAAATGGCTCCTGCTGTCGATAATCCTATGCCGGGTAAGGCGACAAGCTCATCCAACATCTCGGGAAAATAACCTTGTTCAGCGATAAGCTGTGCCGTTTTATGCAGGTTTCTTGCGCGAGCGTAATAACCTAAACCAGACCAGCGATGTAAAACGTCATCAATGGGTGCTTCTGCTAAACATTCCAGGGTGGGGAATTGTTCCATAAAGGCATTAAAGTAAGGAATAACCGTCGTAACCTGGGTTTGCTGTAGCATGGTTTCGGAAATCCATACCCGATAAGGCGAAAGTTCTTGTTGCCAAGGCAGGTCTTTTCGACCTTTTTGATCGAACCAAGTGAGTATGCGGTGCTGGAAGTCTGACGAATTCATAAGGAAATGATAATGCTGTAGGGTCGACTGAGGCCGCCCCTGCAAGGTTAAGAGTACGGGGCAATGTCATTAAATTAAGCCGTTCGCTGAGCGGAGTCGAAGCGATTTTGCCGGCTTCGGCTCCGCTCAGCCAACGATTTATCTTGCCAAGAGGCGCTTAACTTAACAACATTGGTAAAAAGGACTTTCTATGAGTGCGTTTTAATGTTTGTTAAAAAGACCTTTTAATAAACCACCTACGCCCGGCCCTAATTTTTTATCGATTTTATCCACGATGTTATCTATTTTTTCCTGGTTCTTATCGATAAACTTTTCTATCTTGGCTTTGTTTTTATCGGTTAATAGTGCGACTACATCAAGCGTATAAGTGGGTTTGCTAAAGGTGCCGGCAACACTGATATTGATGGGTGTATCATTAACCTGCTCCAACTCCGTGGCAGTGGCTTTTTCCTTGACGAGTCTGGCATTAAGTTTATAATCCAGTTTCTCGGTGTTTAGGTTCGCGTTGCCTTTGCCATTAATATGTATTTTGGCGGCAGTGGCAACCAAATCATTGTTTTGGATCAAGCCATTATTGATAGTTGCTGTCCCTGATATTTCAGAAAACAACGTCTGCTCGTTTTTATTATTGGCGGTTGCCGCAGGTTCTTTGATTAATGCTTTGGCATTATCAATCATGTTTTGCAGATTAAAGCCTTTGACTACGGTATCTTTAAACTTAAAACTCAAGTTGCCATTGAGTGACGATTTAAGTTGATCGGTATTATTGCCCTGCCCTTGCAGTTGTGCCGATGCGTCAATGACTCCGCTCATTTTAGCCTCGCCTTTAAAGTCTTTAAGTAAAGGCTCAACTTGTACATGGCTTATGTTTTCGTTTAAAGCTACTATGGGTTTTGGGTTGCGTGCGTCAACGTTAAGACTGCCGCTATAGGCACCTTGATAAAACGCTTTAGCGGATTGTTGCGTTTTAATAAGACCCTTGTTCGCGCTTAAATTTAACTGAACATCTTGCATGGTCAGGCCGTTAATTTTAAGCTTGCCCAAGGATAATTGACCGTCGATATTTAACTGTCTTAGCGTCTCTATTGGCAAAGCATAAACGCCTGAAGCCAAAGCGACCGCTGGACTGGTGACAGGTTTGGATGACTTGTCAGCGACCGGCGGTAAATAACGATCAACATCCAGATCATCCGCTGTTAAATTAAAAGTGATAACGGGCTGGGCAAAGTCGGTCATACCGGTGCTGCCTTTAATCCGGGTATCGTCCAGGGTTATTGCCAGATTTTGCAAATCAAGCGAATTTTCTGTTGCCAGCAGGGTAAAGGTTGCGGCTGCCTTATTCAGGGCATTGGTGTCCTGCATAACGGGAACAGCGATAGCCAGTTGCTTTAAAATATTGACCGGACTAAAGGGCGCAAGGGTAACCGGGCCCTGAACAGAGAGAGTATCGTTAATTCGGTTGCCGGTAAATTCGGCAGAAAGCGTCAGCTCTTGTGACTTAAGCTGTAATCCGGACACTTTAAGCGTTTGTTGGGTTCTGTCCAGCGCAACATCGGTAACGGTAAGCGCAGCCGTTAGCGGTTTGCCAAGACTGTTTTCTGTTTCCGTAGCAATTTGCAAATCTGTACGGCTTAAGGCAAAAGTATCCAATTTCTCATTAACCGTGAGTCCGGTAGTTAGTTTGATAGCGGCTGTAAATTTTGTTTCGGGGTTTAAAACAAGCAGCGAAACGTCAACGGCAACCGGCTGATCATAACTAAATTTATCGGCATTAAGGTTAACGTCTTTTATAAGCAGGTGCTTTCCTGAACGCTGATCATCCCAGTTGATCGTGGCAGTTTCTACAGCAATGCCACCGATAGCTGAAACCGCCAGCACATTGCTTTCGTCCTGCTTGTCGTTATTGCTTGCAGTCGCTGATGGCATGGCTTTTGTCGTATCCGACGTGGTTAAATCAGCCCAATTACTGGTGCCTTGCGGGTTTTTTGCAAGATTTAAAACCAGACCTTTGACGACAATACGGCTAATTTCAATTTTTTTTGCCAATAACGGCAGTAATTTAACCTTAATGTCGCTTTCTTCCAAGCTTGCAAAAGGGTGTTCCTGAAAGCCTGATGCATTGCCCAAAACCATTGGGCCGCTAGTAATGCCTAGCCAGGGGAATATTGAGAGTTTTAATTCGCCTGTCACTGTCAGCTCCCGGCCTGTTTTGTCTTTAACAGCGGCGGCAATCTCAGGTTTAAAGTTATTCGGATCAACGAAAAAGGGCAAGGTAAAAATCGTGATAACCAGCAGAAAGGCTATGACCGCAATAACGGATAGTATAATTTTAACGGGTTTTACCACAATGCTTTCCTGATTTTAAAAAAGTGTAATGATTGGCTATTATGGAATATCATGCGACACTGTTGCTAGTTAAATTCTAGCAGGAATCAATGAACATAATAATTAAAAAGGGGTGGAAAGATGTCGTTTTTAGCTATATTTGCCGGAATTGCTGTACTGGTGTGGTTTTATTTAAGCGCAAAAGAAAAGGGTGAACATCGTTTTAATTGGGCTGTCGTAGGGTTAATCGGTTATTGGCTTGCCTGGGGAGGCGTCAAGCTGATGCTGGTTGTTTCAGGACTCGTTGCCAAAGGCAGTCTAATGGCCGTTATGATTAATCAGATTCCCGTTATTTGTGCCATTGCCGTCGCTTTTTTTGTCAGAAAGAAATTGCTGGCTAATATCGCTGAAAAAAATAATCAGGGCTAAGTCAAAAGGCTCAAGATTCAAGCGTTAAATTATTAACATTGAACCTTGAGCCCTAAACTTTAACTACAGTTTATCTGCATTTTTATCCAGGTATTCAGCAACGCCCGCCGGACTTGCATTCATGCCTTTATCGCCTTTATTCCAACCGGCAGGGCAAACTTCGCCATGTTCTTCATGGAATTGTAACGCATCAACCACGCGAATTAATTCGTCAATATTACGACCTAAAGGCAGATCATTAACAACTTGATGACGAACAACACCACTACGATCAATCAGGAAAGAGCCACGGTACGCAACACCAGCACCCGCCACTTCAACATCATAATCTTTTACAATAGAGTGGGTTAAATCGGCAGCCATTGTGTAACGGACCGGACCAATACCGCCTTTATTGATGGGTGTGTTGCGCCATGCATTGTGGGTAAAATGAGAGTCAATAGATACTGCAACCACTTCAACGCCACGGCTTTTAAATTCATCGATACGATGATCCAAAGCGATCAGTTCACTTGGGCAAACAAACGTAAAATCTAACGGGTAGAAAAATACGACGGCATATTTACCGCTGGTTGTTTCAGAAAAGCAGAATGAATCAACTATTTGACCATCGCCCAGTACGGCTGGAACTGTAAAATCAGGTGCTTGTTTTCCTACTAATACGCTCATAGATTGTCTCCAAAAATATTGAAAAAGCAAAAGGTTATGGACTTTTTATTAGCGACTGTTACATTGCTAGAGGCATATTCTACACTGAACCAGTTGGTAATTGTCCAGTGTTGTTATAATTAATGTTATTTTTAACTTGCTTTTATGTTAACTTTAGCCATAATTTGTAATCAATGGATTACAAATTATGGCTACTTTGGATTTCCAGGATTGCTTTAAAGTTGGGCGGTAAAGTCTTACTGCCAGCTTCATATAAAATATAGATCTTGTCGAGGAGGTTTTCTGTGGCAAAAAACAAACATATAACAGAACCGGATGTATTTGGTTTTCAAGTACGTATCGTAAGACGCGGCAAAGAAAGCAGCCGTTATTTCTCTCATAAATTGTGGGGCAACAAAAACAAGTCTTTAAATGCGGCCATTACCTGGCGTGACCAGATGCTGATCGTCTTAAAAGGCAGTAAGACCCGCTTTCTCAAACCGCCCAAAAACAAAACAACCACCGGCGTTACCGGCGTCTCCAGAACCATCAAATATGACCATAGAAAAGATAAAAATTATCTGTGTTATACGGTTTTTTGGGTTTGCAACGGCAAATCCAGAAATAAAACGTTTCAGGTGGGCAATGTAGATAAAGTCACCGCTGATGATGAGCTACACGCGTTTCGCACCGCCAAGCTGTTCAGAATTTGTTATGAAGTTTCAATTGATAACGATATTGAATTTTTTGATGACAAATTTGTTGGCTGGAAAAAAACACGGCTTTATGATGACGAGAATTTAAACGCAGTGTTATAAGCGACTTTTACGTTTAACTTAACTGCGCTGTCAGGCAAGTTTAGTCAACAGGGAATTAACGACCGAGCAGGGTCGTTAAACAGGCTTGGAAAATCCTGTTTATTGACGTGCCTTTAGCTGCTCGATAATTCCGTCCAGTTCGTCCAGGCTGGAATAGGCAATGACTAATTTCCCAGAGCCGTTTTCTTTATGGTCGATAACAACTTTAGCGCCCAACTTTGCCGTTAAATCATCCTGCAAACGCAAGGTATCATTATCAATGACCTTAACTTTGTGAATTTTTGGCTCGGTATGGCTTTCTTTAACCAATCGTTCCGTCGTTCTTACCGTTAGACCCTCTTTAACCACTTTATTGGCCAAGGCTACCTGCTTAAGTCCGTCTAAAGATAACAGTGCGCGTGCATGGCCCATTTCCAATTGATTGGTCAGCAGTAATTTTTTCACATCGGGATGTAAATCCATTAAGCGCAATAAATTGGTAACCGTTGTTCGGGACTTGCCAATAGCTTCCGCTATATGCTGATGCGTCATTTCAAACTCATCAAGCAAGCGTTTTAACGCTTCGGCTTCTTCCAAGGGGTTAAGGTCTTCGCGTTGAATATTTTCAATCAGCGCGATAGCCATGGCGGCCCGGTCATCGATTTCTTTAATGACGACCGGCACTTGGGTAAGCCCTGCCATCTGTGCGGCTCGCCAGCGACGCTCTCCTGCCACTATTTCGTATTTTTCATAGGCAAGTTGGCGTATTACGATAGGCTGAATGATACCTTGCGCCTTGATGGAATCGGCCAATTCCTGTAATTTTTCAGGATTGATATCCTGGCGCGGCTGATACTTGCCCCGCTGCAAATATTCTATGGGCAGCGTTTGCAGGTGATGTTTTTCCTCTTTAACTGAAACATCGCCCAATAAGGCATCAAGACCCCGACCTAATCCGCGTTTGTTTGAAGACATTTTTTCTCTTTATTAATTAACCAACCCGCGAGGAAAATAGCGCAAAGCCCCGCGATGTTTTATTGGAAGTCATTTATTGTTTTAAACAAATCAGCTTGATTTAAAGTCGGCGAACCATCGCTTCAAATTCATCAATCAATTTTTTTAAATCTTCAGCTTCCTGCACCAGATTAAGATTTTCTTGTTGAAGATTTTCGATTAGCGCAATCGCCAGCGCTTCTCGCTCATCCCTTTCTTTAAGAACCCCAGGCAGTTCTTGTAATCCCGCTAATCGTCCTGCCTGCCAACTGCCTTCAATAGCGATTATCTCTGCGCTGTTTTCGGCAATTTTTTGCGTAACAACAGGCTCCAAGGTATCCGGCATTGTTACAACAGGGGTTACTACCTGTAATTCATCCGCATCGGTAGCAACGGATGACAGATGATTGCTCTTCTGAAGGGTTTTAATCGGTAGCGGTCTTTTTTCTTTCGGAGGAGAAGAAGCATTACTTAACAAAGCTTCAAGCCCTCGACCCAATCCACGTTTTTTTATACTCATGCCTGATCTTTTCTGATCATTTCACTCGCCAGAGCAATATAAGCGAGAGTCCCCCGTGATGATTTATCATACATTAGCGCGGGCAACCCATGACTGGGCGCTTCCGCCAAACGAATATTTCTTGGAATACAGGTTCTAAATACCTTATCGCCAAAATACCGGATCAGTTGCTCGGAAACGTCTTTGGTCAGACGGTTTCTATCGTCATACATGGTTCTTAAAATACCTTCCAGATGTAACTCCGGATTGACGGAATTTTGAATATTGTGGAGCGTACTCATCAGTGCAGACAAGCCTTCCAGTGCGTAGTACTCGCATTGCATCGGAATCAACAAACTGTCTGCTGCCACCATTGCATTTAAAGTCAGCATATTTAAAGACGGCGGACAATCTATCAGAATGTAATCGTAATCTGATTTTATCGGCTTTAAGGCATCGGCAAGTCGCAGCTCTTTGCGATCGGCATGAATTAATTTCACCTCGGCGGCCGTCAGGTCGGCATTGCCGGGAATCACCGAAAAACCGATGGTTGGCACATGAATAACCGCTTCTGCCGCCGGCACATCTTCCATTAATAAATCATAACTGGAATATTTAACTTCCTGTTTATCTACGCCACAGCCCATTGCTGCATTGCCTTGCGGATCAAGATCCACCAACAACACCCGACACTTGGCAGCCGCTAAAGATGCCGCCAAATTCACACAGGTTGTCGTTTTTCCTACGCCACCTTTTTGATTGGATATGGCAATTATTTTTCCCACTAACTTACCTCGGATTCTTTAATCAATTGTAACTGCTCAGCAGTATGCTGACTTTATAATAGAACACGGATGACACCGATTAGACGGATTTAAACGGATTTTATGTTCTTTCTATCATTCGTAAATAATTTTCTCTTGAATTGCGGCTTTTTACCGAAATTAAAAAGTAATCCAACTTCTATATCAGTTGCCTTGAGATAATTGATCAATTGCAACTCGTGTTCTTTCACTAATGTTTCTGAGGCTTTCAATTCAATAATTACACAGTTATTTACTATTAAGTCTGCAAAATATTCACCAATAATTTGCCCGTTATAAAATACTTTTATCTGTTTCTGTTTTTCACAATAGAAACCCATTGTGATTAATTCCAGAAACAAGGCATTTTGATAAACTTTCTCTAAAAAGCCGAAACCAAGCTCGTTATACACTTTATAAAATGCTTTAATAAGCTTATCTGTAATATCTTCATGAAGAAGCTCCATTTTATCAGTGCTCATCAGTCAAATCCGTGTCATCTGTGTTCTATTGTTATAACTGTTGAGTAGTTATAACAATTGTATTCTAACCAGACATCTTTCTGCGGTTATTCCTGGAACGTTGACAGGGATCAGCGTTGTTATGGCGGCTTCCAGCTCAAGGACATCAGGTGATTGTCCTTTCATTGCCAACAACACGCCATCCTTGTTAAGTAAGTGCGCCGTTAATTGCACTATATCAGATAAACCGGCAAACGCCCGGGTAATGGCCGTATCAAAACCTTTTTCAGGATGATATTGTTCCACACGATTATGACAAACACTGACATTACCCAGCTTTAAATCGATTATTGCCTGCTGTACAAAGCGCGTTTTCTTGGCATTGCTATCCAATAAAACAAACTCGATATCAGGTAAGTAAATCGCCAGCGGAATACCCGGCAAACCGGCACCCGTGCCTATATCAATCACCCGCTTGCCTTCAATAAAGGGCACAATGGCCAGACTATCCAGTAAATGCAGGCGCACCATAGCTTCCCTGTCTCGGATGGCGGTCAGATTATAAGCTTTATTCCATTTTTCAAGCAGTTTTATAAAGCCCAGTAGTTGCTCTACCTTGTCTTCATCAATCGACAGATTGAGCGATTCAAGACCGGAAACCAAAATTTTTCGACACGTTTCCATTAGGCGCTTTTCTTTTTTAAATAAACCAACAACAGGGAAATGGCAGCGGGGGTCATGCCGGGAATGCGTGAGGCTTGACCTAACGTTTCCGGGCGCTGCGCTTTAAGTTTTTGACTCACTTCGTTGGACAATCCGGGCACGCCAGTATAATCAAGGGCATCCGGGAGTCGTAAATGATCGTAACGTAGCGCCTTGTCAATGTCAGTTTGCTGCCTGACGATATAGCCGGCATATTTAGCCTGAATTTCAACTTGCTCACCGACCTGCTCAGTAATCGCCTCGCCGCCTTCCAAAAAGGACAGCAACCGTTCTACATCCACTTCGGGTCGACGTAGCAACTCCATCAAACTGGCTTCTTTAAGTAAAGGCTTGCCCCAAATTTCTGCAACCTGTAGTGCTTCTTCCGTGTCAGCCCTGACCCATTTCTTTTTTAAGTCATCCTGCAAGCCTGAAATGGCGGCACGTTTAATCTCAAAAGCTCGCCAACGCTCATCATCAACCAAGCCCAATTCACGGCCTTTTTCGGTTAAGCGTAAATCGGCATTATCTTCCCGTAACAATAAACGATATTCGGCACGACTGGTAAACATACGATACGGCTCTTGCGTGCCACGAGTAATCAGGTCATCAATCATTACGCCAATATAGGCTTCATCACGACCTGGGCACCAGCTTTCCAAACCCATAACCAAA
>Ga0194056_10000248_pt1 | contig 27853 bp, 25 predicted proteins | sample SepL4413m_MetaG_FD_155458 | JGI IMG/M metagenome (GOLD analysis project Ga0194056, IMG submission 155458) | Anoxic zone freshwater microbial communities from boreal shield lake in IISD Experimental Lakes Area, Ontario, Canada - Sep2016-L442-13m | ecosystem: Environmental > Aquatic > Freshwater... | reverse complement strand
GGACAAACAGATAGCCGGTGTAGATCAGCACGGCGGCACCCAGAATCGCCATCGCCAGCAGACTCATCTGCAGCAGATGCAGCAAGGCGGTCCAGCGCGCCATATGCGACTCGATGGCCGTCACAAAGGCGTCGATGTGCGAGGCAAAGGTGACAGTTTGGTCACGCAAGTCGTGCAGGGCGCTGGGATTGGAGTCGATCCAGCGAGCACGAAATTGTGCCCAATCCTGCTCGACAATGGTGAATCTTGCACGGACCGTGTCGTCCCAGGGCACAAACAAGGGTCGCTCAGGGTCGCCGCTGCTCAAGGTTGCCAGACTCTGGTTGAATTCCTTCACCTGGTCTGGCAGTGCGGCCGTCTCGCTGGTGCCAATCGAGAGCGCCATCCGGTAGGACTGCATGCGCATGCGCCCGGCTTCGTTCACAGCGGCAGCGCCACCGTCGAGTTGCCAGGAGACCCACAAGGTGGCCGCGGTCGAGAGCAAGGCCAGCACAAGAAAGGGCAGGCCTACCAGTGCCAGTTTGGATCCAAGACTCCAACGCGCCGGATGTGAACTCATGTCTTGACTAAGCTTGCTCCATTCAAATCAGCCCCAGGCTGGCCGAGCGCGTCATGGCCACGCCGACGATATAGGCCACCGTCAGCAGCGCGCCCAGAAACGCAGCTCGCTGCACTGTGCGGCTGGCGCCTGTCCGCAAGGCCAGGCTGCCCAGACCAATGTACACGAGCAGGGCCACCACTTTAGCGCTTAACCAGTTTTGCGCAAAAGGGTACTGCTGGCTCCGCCAAGCCAGGCTGATGGCCGCGACCAGCAGCACGGTGTCAACCAGATGCGGGGCGATGCGCAGCCAGCGCCACTGGCGCCATGGCCAGCCTGCCGTCTGACACGTACCGCGCACAACAAACAAGGTGATGCTGATGGCAGCACAGCTGATGTGAAGATGGCGCAGAACGAGGTAATCCATCTCCCTATCCATCCTTCCCATCGAGCCGGGTTTGTGTCAGCCAAGGCACATAGATAAACACATAGATGGCAAAGGCCACACTCCAGGCCGCTGCCGCACCGATCAGCCAGACCAGCAACAGATCGGGCCAAAGCAGGGGCATCAGTACCCGCATGACCGCGGCCAGCGCCACCAGCACATAGGCCAGAACTTCAGCCGGTGTCGCCTGCAAGGTGCGTCCGGTGTGGCCGCGAGCGGTTCGGGTGATCATGCCGATGATCAGGCCTCCGGTGGTACCTACGGCCAGCGCGTGCAGGCCCAGCGACACCGCAAGCAGGTTGATCTGCGCCAGCGCCAGCAAGCCCAGTCCGACCGGTATCCAGGCGTAGGACAGATGGAGAACCCACAGGATCGGGCGCCGCCTTGACAGCAGTGGCTTCCAGCGCCATTGGCGCCAGACATGTGCGGCAGCGGCCAGGCCCAGTGTCAGCGAAGCGATCCAGCCGGGTGCGGCAAACACCCAAAGCAGCAGGCCCAGGCCGGTCAGCGCGAGGGCCGAGCGCTCCAGCCAGAGCAGGGCTGTGACTCGCAGGCCCGGGATGGCGCTCATGCTGAAGCCCGGAATCACGCGCCCGGCCATCACACATTCGACCATCACAATCACCGCCAGGGCCGCGTGCAGCGCACGGGTCGGTGCCAGATCCAGCAGCCCCAGAACCGACAGGTGAAAAGTCGCGTTGGCTGCGCTGAGCAGGAGCAGCAGGGCGGCCAGTGGCAGATTGCGGGTATTGCCGGCGCGCAGCAGCAGACGGAGCAGCACCAGGGCAACGATGGGCAACAACAGGGTATCGAGCACGGCGAAGACCGCATACGGCGCCGTCAACGCCGCGATTCTGGCGCTCAGCCACAGCAGCGCGAGAGCGCCAAGAGGCAGGCCGCGTGGTGTGGCCAGTCCGGTCCACGCCTTCACCGCCGTCATCAAAAACCCGATGATCACCGCCGAGGCAAAACCCAGCACCATCTCGTGCGCGTGCCAGAGCAGCGGTGACAGTGCCTGTGCCCAGACCCATTGCCCCAGGAACAACATCATCCAGACCGGCACCGCCAGCGCCGCCAGCACGGCAGCACCCAGGTAGAAGGGTCGGAAGCCTAAGCGCAAAAAGGCGGCGCCACGGGGCGCCGGGGCGACGGGTTCGAGGATCTTGAGTATCGGAATGTGGGTCATGGTTTTGCATTCAGGGTTGGGGTACACCGGAGCCGGTGTTCGGCACCAGATCGGCCAGCGTGACCCGGTCCAGCACCTGCAGATAGCTTTGCAGAGCCTGATTGAGCACACCCTTCAGACGGCAATGTCCGATCAGTCGGCAGTCGTTGTGGGCCGAATCAAAGCACTCCACCATCGTGAAGTCGGTCTCTGTCTGGCGCACCACGTCGCCCAGTGCTATGTCTTTCGCAGGTTTGAGCAGCCGCAAGCCGCCGCCGCGCCCGCGCGTGGTGGCAAGCAGACCCTGGTTGGACAGTTCGACCACAACTTTGGTGAGGTGGCTGCGCGAAATCTGATGCGCCTGGGCAATCTCGGTGATGGTCACGGGCTGCGCTCGCCCCTGGCTGGCCGCGCAGTACATGAGCACGCGCAGGCTGTAATCGGTCCAGCTGGTCAGTTTCATCAAAAAGTTCCTGCTCCGGAGACGACCGGAAAGTTAAAGATTCATTTTTGATGAATTTTATAGGATCGCGATGGACAGGTCGTCCGGCAAACCTTTTGACAGCTCAAAGACCTCGTTGCCAGTCCGGGCGAAGCCCTGCGGCCTGTGGTTGCGCTATGGCTGTTCGCACCTGCTGCAACAACCGCTCTTTTTCAGCACCCAGCACGCCTTTGAGAACCAGCCAGTTGGAGGCGTGGTCGCTGCGAAACACGGTGCGCTTCAAATCGAGCGTCTGCAGAAACTGCTCCATCTCGGAAAACAATTCCTGCTGATTGAGCGGCTCCCACTCGGGAAAGCCCTGACGAAAGCGCTGCTCGCCCTGGGGAAAACTCACCACCAGGGTAGCCAGAAATTCCGGCTGCGTGGCATTGGCCAGACGCGCCGAGTTCTTCGCATGCTGCTTGGTAAGCAGGCGACCGCCCAGGCCATTGAGCAGCATCACCGAGCGGCTGATGCCCGCCGCGCCCAGCTTGTCGAGCGCCGCGCACGTGCTCTCGAACGTTTCGCCTTTGCTGACCTTTTGCAGCACCTCGTCGTCGCCCGACTCGGCGCCGATATACGCCAGGTCCAGCCCGGCGGTGCGCAGTTCCGTCAGTTCCTGCACCGTCTTGTTGCGCAGGTTGCGCGGCAGGCAGTAGCTTGAAATACGCCGGACCCGGGGCAAATTCTGTTTGATGGCCGTCAGCAGATCCATCAGGCGCCGGGTGGACAAAACCATGGCGTCGCCGTCACCCAGAAAGACGCGCTGCACACTGGATGCGTAGAGCTCACCGCAGCGCCGGATGCTGTCCAGCGTCTCCTGTTCGTCACGCGCACGAAACTTTTTTTGCGGCGCCGTGTACATCTCGCAGTAGGTGCACCGGTTCCAGGAACAACCGTCGGTGACCGGCAGGATCAGGGACTGCGCCTCGCTCGGCGGGCGAAAAACCGGGTTGACGTAACGGATCGGGAGATCTTGCTTCACGTCACCGATTGTCGGGCTTTGCGCGCGGGCTTCTTGACGGGCGCCGTCCTGGCCTTGGCGCGCGCAGGCGCCAGCGCCTGCTCCAGCTCAGCAATCGACTCATCGGTGTAGTCCAGCATGCGCTGCAAGGCCGGTACCGAGCGACGGCAGGCGATGTAGCCAAAGCCCAGCTTGTCGCCGTAGCCACTGATGGTGATGTTGAGCGCCAGGTACTGCGTCGGAATGGAGACCGGATAAACCTCGTCAAGCCGGGCGCCGTTCAGATACAGCGTGTCACGCGGTCCGGGGACGTTGGAAATGATGACATTGAACAAGGGGTGTTGTTTGGCGGTGCCAGTCACCATAGCCGGCCCCATCGGTGAAATCGAGGTGATTCCGTGCGCCAGCTTTTGCAAACGCGGCATGCTGCGCAGACGTTCCTTGGCCTCGGTAGTGGACTGCACGATGCGCGCCAGACGCTTGAGCGGATCACGCAGATGGGTGGCCAGATTCGCCAGCAAGAGCGACACCTGGTTGCCGCCGGCATCAGTCTGGTCATGCAGCGATACCGGCACCATGGCAATCAGCGGTTTTCTGGGCAATTTGTCCTGCGCCTGCAGGTACCTGCGCAGTGCGCCGGCGCAGATCGCCAGTGTCACGTCGTTGACGGTGGCGCCAGTCGCCTCGCCAATGCGCTTCAGGCGTGACAGCGAATAGGACTGCGAAGCAAAGCGCCGCGAACCCGATATCTCGACATTGAAGGGCGTTGGCGGCGCCTGAAAAGGTAGCGCCGCGCCAGCGCCGGAGCCAAGGCGCAGCATGTCGACCAAGCCGCTGCCTATGCCCGGCAAAATCTCGCGCCCGGCGCGCGCCGCATTGGCGAGTTGGGTCAGCAATCCGGGTGCTGCCGCTGCCCGTTTGGACGCGGGATGCTTGGCGACTTTTTGCGCCCAGACCGGTGGCTTGTTTTCATCGGCGCGACGCGACAGGCCTTCCGCCATGATTCGGGCACCGCTGACACCGTCAACCAGGGCATGGTGAATCTTGATATAAGTAGCAAAGCGGCCGCCGGGCAAGCCCTCGATCACGTAGGCCTCCCACAAAGGGCGATTGCGGTCCATCAAATTGCCATGCAGACGCGACACCATGGCCAGCAGTTCGCGGATACGGCCCGGCTGCGGCAAGGCGAGATGGCGCAGGTGGTAGTCCAGCTCAAACTCCGTATCTTCTTCCCAGTACCACAGCCCCATGCGCAAGACCGGGCGCAGGTTGAAGGGAGCCACAGCCGACAGGTGCCGGCTCCATTCGGCCAGCAGCGAGGCTACGTAGTGCGGGCCGGCGTCAGCAGGTGGCGAGTAAATATTGAGGCCAGCCACGTGCATCGGCTGATTGCGCGTTTCCATCCACAAAAATGCGGAGTCCGTGGGACTGAGTGCTTGCATGGCCTGGCTTCCTTTGGGGTTGACCGGTGAGTGAGCGCGACCCGTCAGTCTACGCGCTCCACTGCCGGCATGCCCCACTGCCCCTTGAGTGCCGTCGCCTTGGGCCAGTAGAGCCGGGCGTTCAGAAGAAAAGCTTGCCCCGATTTGACTGGCAACCAGTTTCGCTTCATGTCGCCTTCCGGCGCCACGGCCTGCACCAGCAGATCCAGCGAACCGTCGGCGTCGATCAGCAGCGGGTCGCGGTCCCCCAGAGCGAAACGCTGTAACGGGTTGTCGATGAAGAAGTCGTCCGCACCATAGGCCGTGACCGACCAGAAAGCGTTCACCGGCGGCAACTCGTCGGCCTTGAAATGCAACCGGTAGCGGCGGCTGCCGTCCAGCGCCTGACCATTGGCGTCAACACGGGCGTTCGGATACATGGCGTCGGCCGGCAGATTCGCGCCCAGACCAATCATGGCGACCACAGCGCGCGTGTTGTAGTCGGTGCCGTAGTTGCCGAGTGTGGCTGGCGGTGTCTGCCAGCCCCGTACCAGTGCAGGTGGTTTCTTCAACTCACTGGCAACTTTGAAGTCGGCGATCCAGCGACCAAGCGATACACACCAACGCTGCAGCGCACCCCACGGCGGTGGCTGGCCGGCTTTCAGGCCGATGCGCTCTAGTTTGACCAGCATGGCTCCATCAGCCGAGGTTGGCGGGTTGTTCACCAGCAGCATCGAAAAGCGGCTGAAGAAAGTTTCGGTAGTCATGGAGCGCATCTGCTCCAGCGGTGGCATCGGTTTGCTTGGCGCGGCTCGCCACCCGGTCGAGACCTTTTCAGCCGCCCTTGGGTCGGCCTGCCAATCGCTCAGACTGCGCAGCTTGATGCCGTCCTGCAAACGGTGCACCAGCGGGTAGTCGGCAACTCCATTGGTTTGCGTGCGCCCGATCAGCCAGACCATTTGCGTTGGCGCACGCACCAGCGTCAGCCCCGTCGGTGTTGAGCCCTGCCAGCTGGGCCCTGCCAACAGCAGCCGCGCCCCCGCAGCACCCAGCGTGCGCGTGCCGGGTGCGGCAAAGACCTTGGTCCAGGCGTCCATGAAGGGCATCACTTCATAGCGCTGGGCGTTGGCCGGTAGCTCGAACACCCAGGGACCCTGGGCCATGTCAATGAAGCCGCTGGTGTAGAGCGTATCGGCGTTGGGCCGCACCACGTCCCGGAAGTTCGCGTCTGGAAACTGGCGCACGCGGCGTAACTGGTTTTCCGGGCCTATAGTCAGCGCCGAGTTGCTTCGCGTCACATCCATGATGACCAGCGGGTAGCCAAAGAGATAGGCCTCGGCACCCAGAAGGATGTAATCGCGCTCGGCGTACAGGGTGCCGCCCAACAGCAACACCGAAGTCAGCAGGCCGAGCAGGATTCGCCTCGTATGACGCACGTTCAGTTCGACCAGTAGGTGTACTCGTCGTCCGCGCTGCGGGGTTGGTCCAGCGTCTTGTCAATGTAGATTGGCGCTTGAATAAAGGAGGGCCACATCGGTGGCGGCATGCCGGCGTGATGCGCCTGCAGCAGTGTCTTGAGTTGGGCCAGTTTCTGCGGCTGCGTGGCGGCAAGATTGTTCTTTTCAGTAGGGTCCTGCTGAAGATTGAATAGCCAGTCTTTCTTCGGGATCTCGGAGACGATCAGCTTCCAGCCTGCGTCCTGCACGGTACGCATGGGACCGTCACGCCAGAACAGGGGGCGCGGCGCTTGCTGGCTCGCCTCCTTGCCCAGGAAGGGCAGCAGGTTGACGCCGTCGATGACACGGTCCTTTGGCAAGGTGCCTCCGGCTGCAGCGAGCACCGTCGGCAGAATATCGATGTTCGACACGGGTGGCTGGTACTTTGTGCCGGGAACGATATGCCCAGGCCATTTGGCCACATAGGGAACACGCACACCGCCCTCGAATTGCGTCAGCTTCCAGCCCCGGTACGGCTTGTTCACGTCGGGCAGTCCGATGTAGCCCGGCGCGCCGTTGTCGCTGGTGAAGATGACGATGGTGTTGTCGTCGAGCCCCTCTTCGCGCAGGGTTTGCAGAACGCGCCCCACACTTCGATCCACCGACTTGACCATGGCCGCGTAGACGCGCTGGCGATGATCAGTGATGTTGGGCAAGGAGTCGTAATCGGCCTTGCTCGCTTGCAAGGGCGTGTGCACCCCCCAATGCGCCAGGTAAAGAAAGAAGGGACGGTTCTTGTTGCGCTTGATGGCGGTGACGGCTTCGTCGGTGTAGTAATCGGTGAGGTACTTGCTGGGCTCAAACCACTTGCCGCCGTTGTAACTCACGCCAAAGCGCATATTGGGCCAGAGAAATTTGTCGATCGGATCAAAGTCCTGCTTCGAATTCACCACCCCGGGATCGTTTTCCGGCAGATAGAGCCCACTCTCCATGAACAGGGTTTCATCAAATCCCTGGTTGTTGGGCCGCATCTCGGGCGTGCTGCCGAGATGCCATTTACCGATGTGAATGTTGTGGTAGCCGCGCGGTTTGAGCAACTCCGCTATCGTCTGCTCGGAGGGTGGCATGCCCAGATCGTTGAAATCCTTGACCTGGCTTGCCTTGTCCAGATCGACGATCGGTGGATGCAGGGATTCGACGTCAGCATACAGTTTGCCCACGACGCGCCCCATGGCACCCGGGATCGGCGTGAACTCCAGGCCAAAGCGCCAGGGATAGCGCCCGGTCAGCAGTGCGGCGCGCGACACCGTGCAAACGGCGGCACCCGCATAACCCTGGCTGAATTGAACCCCTTCGCGCGCGATGGAGTCGATGTTGGGTGTGGGCGCACCCTGCGCCGCATAGCCGCCGCCGTTGGTGGTGACGTCGTTGGAACCCAGGTCGTCGGCCATGATAAGGACGATGTTGGGCGGTCGCTCATTGACTGGTTTGTCGGCCGTGGCGGGACCGGCCATCCACGGCACCGGCTTGTTGGGATCGCGCGGGTAATTCCAGTCCGTGTGCCAGCCCAGGGAACGCTGCAGGATCGCGATGCGATTGACGTAAGTCAGCGCGGCAACACTGGTGAGCACAATGGCACCGGCGATCAGGGTTTTGCGCATTTTCATGGGGGTCGGCTCTCGTGGGCGGTCATGATCCGGCAGCTATCCAGAGCAGCCCTATCGCAGCAGCGCGAGAAGGAGGGCCGCCAGCAGCACCAGCAAACCCGCCACCGAACTACGGACAAGAATCAGGCTGACCAGAGGCTTGACCGGGAAAACATGCGTTTTTTCCAGCGCCGCCCATTTGTGGACGGTAATTTCCTGGGTTTGAACCGCCAGCACAAAGCGGAGAAAATCTCGCCGACTGCGGTAGCGCACCATGGCGACGTAATGCCAGACATCTGCACCTTCCGGCTCGATGAAACTGCCACTGCGTCGGGCAATGAAGATCGGCAGGCTGCCCTGGCGCAGCAAGGGCAGGATGATGGCTTTGCCATAGCGCTGGTCGGCGGCCCGCGCATCATCGTTGTAGTTGTAACCGGTGGGGTACAAAGCCTTGGGACGATGCCGCACCAGATTTTGCATGACGAATTCCTCGCCATCGTCTTTGGCAAGCAAGCTGCGAATTTCCGGGATGATTTCCTTCTCGCTTTCGCTCAGGTTCGTCTTTCCCAGGGCAGTGAAAAAAGCCTCGACTTCATCTTGCCGCAGCGGCTTGCCTTTGCCGCCGTACCATGCGAGAAACAGCAGATAGAGCCCCAGCAAAGGAAGGGTGATGCCAAAGAAGAGCGCCATTTTGAGAGATCTCCATGCCTGTCAAAGTCAATACACAAGTGTACGGTCGCGTCAGGCTTGGGCCATCAGTGAATACCCGGGGCGTCAGGCTTGGGCCAGAAATCGCTCTGCCAGTCGGGTCCAGTACGCAGCGCCTACGGTGAGGTTCTGGTCGTTGAAATCGTATCTGGCGTTGTGCACCATGGCGCTATCTTCGCCATTGCCAAGGCGCAGGAAACAGCCCGGTCTGTGCTGCAGATAGTAAGCAAAATCTTCACTCCCAGTCACCGGGCCGAAAGGCGAAACCGTGCGCTCCGCTCCGACCAGTTCGCTCGCTACCTGCAAAGCGAACGCAGTTTCGGTAACGCTGTTGACCAGCACCGGGCAGCCCCGCTCGTAGTTGATCTCGACCGAGCCGCCATAGCCGTGCACATGCTGTGTGACCAGGTCGGTGATGCGCTCCTGAAGGCGATCGCGCACCTCGGGGTTGAAGGAGCGCACGCTCAAACCCATGCTGGCGCTCTCGGGAATGACGTTGGACGCCATGCCGGAATTGAGTGAGCCGATCGTCACGATGGCGGTCTGCGTCGGATCGATGTTGCGTGACACGACGCTTTGCAGCGCCATCACCAGGCTGCCGGCCATCAGGATCGGATCGACCGTCAGGTGTGGACGTGCCGCATGGCCGCCGCGCCCGCGGACAGTGATGAGCACCCTGTCGGACGCTGACATGAAGGGTCCGCTGCCAAACATGAAGGTGCCCACCGGGTAGCCGGGGTGGTTGTGCAGACCGAAGATGGCATCACAGGGAAAGCGCTCGAACAGGCCGTCGGCAATCATGCGTTGTGCGCCACTGTCGCGCCCGGCTTCTTCTGCCGGCTGGAAAACGAGGTTGATGGTGCCGGAAAAATTGCGCGTTCTTGCCAGCTGGCGCGCGGCACCCAACAGCATGGTGGTGTGGCCGTCGTGACCACAGGCATGCATGACGCCGGCGTTCTTGCTGGCGTGTGCACTGCTGTTTTCCTCCAGGATGGGCAGCGCGTCCATGTCGGCGCGCAAGCTGACGCTGCGCGTGCCCTCACCTTGGCGCAAGCGACCGACAACGCCGTGGCCGCCGACGTTGCGCGTGACTTCATAGCCCCACTCGTTCAGCCGCAGGGCCACCAGTTCCGCCGTGGCCAACTCCTTGAAAGAAAGCTCGGGATTGCGGTGCAAGTGGTGACGGATCTGCGTCAGAAAGTCCTGCGAATCCGAGAGATCGGAGACCTGGCAATGGTTCTTGAATTTCGTGTTCATGGTTCTCAATTTCCTCGTCATTCAGTTGGATAACCGTGCGGCGTATTGCCGTCGCCCAGGTCCCAGTACAGGCCGGTCATGATGCAGAGGGCTTCGCGCAGCAAAGCGGCCGGCAGATGCTCGTTGGGCGCATGCTGCGAACAGCCCGGGTAGGAATGCGGCACCCAGATGGTGGGCAGACCCAGGATGTCAGCAAAAATGTCGTTCGGCAAGGAGCCGCCCAGATTGGGCAGCAGGGCTGGCTTCTTGCCGCTGCTGGCTTCGATCGATCTTAGCGTCCACTGGACCCAGGGATTGTCCGGGTCCAGGCGCGTGGCTTGCGACATTTCGGCGCGCACCGACTCTATCTGCACCTTCGCGAAGCCCTGACGGTCCAGATGGCGACGCAAGGCCGGCAGGATGTCATGCGGATCAATGCCAACGACAAAGCGCAGCTGGCAGCGCGCCCAGGCACGCGGCGGTATCGCGTTGACGGGCGCGTCCGGGTTGCCGACCTTGCAGGCCAGCACTTCAAACGAGCACCAGCCAAAAACGCGCTCAGCCGGCGACAGGCCCGGCTCACCCCAGAGTGGCTCGATGCTGGGGCCGTCCTCGCCACCATCGACTTCGCAGTCCGCCAGCGCCCGACGCACGACATCCGGCAGTTCGGCCGGCAGCCATTCGGGAATGCAGATTTGCCCACTACCTGAAACGATGCTGGCGATGGCGTGGGCCAGTTGAATGCCGGGGTTCGAAATCAGTCCGCCCCAATTGCCCGAGTGATGCGCGCCTTGACGCGCTTCGATGCTGAGGTCGAAGTTGAGACAACCGCGCGAGCCCAGGAACACGGTGGGGCGCTCGGCACTCAGACGCGGACCGTCGGAGGCGATCATGACGTCGGCCCGGAACAGATCCTTGTGCTCTTCGCACAAGCCGCGCAAACCGGGAGAGCCGACCTCCTCGCCCATTTCAATCAACATCTTGGCGTTAAAGCCGAGCTTGCCGCGCGCCTGCAACACATTGGCCAAGGCCTGCAAGTTGACCGAATGCTGGCCCTTGTTGTCAGCCATGCCACGGCCATACCAGCGGCCGTCGCGCTCGTCCAGCTGCCAAGGGGACAGTCCGTCTATCCACTGCGCCTCCTGACCTCGAATCACATCGCCATGACCATAGCCAAAGACCGTGGGCAACTTGCCATCTTCGATCCGCTGCGCAAAAAGAAAAGGTGCCGCGGCCTGCGCCTGCGTCATGGTCTGGCAAGCAAAGCCCAGCGCCTCCAGCGCCGGACGCAATTCGGCGTCCAGGTAGGCGCCCAGCTCAGCAGCGCGCAGCGGGTTCTGGCTCTCGGTGGCCATCGCGACGCGTCGCGCCAGGGTCTGGCGGAATTCGCCGGAGTCGAACTGTGTCTGCGCCAGCTCGATCGCATCGGAACGGGTCATGTTCAAGCCTCTCGTCATGGGTTCCAATATACCGTGCTTAGAATCCTTGCATGAACCCGAACCTGCCCGACCCCGCAACGCTCAAGCCGACAGCCCTGATCGACAGCGATCACCCAGCCATCCAAGCCTTCACGCAGCAGCATGCGCAGGGCGACGACGACCGCCAGCGCGCCGTGGCCCTGTACTATGCCGTGCGGGACGGTTTTCGCTATGACCCCTACCGCCTCGATTTGTCCCCTTTTGGCATGACCGCCAGCACGGTGCTGGCGACCGGCTACGGTTGGTGTGTCAACAAGGCATCCCTCTTGGTGGCAAGCTGCCGCGCCATTGGAATTCCCGCTCGTCTGGGGTTTGCCGACGTGCTCAACCACCTGGCCACAGAGCGCCTGCGCCAGGCCATGAAGACCGATGTTTTCGCCTGGCATGGCTACGCTGACCTGTGGCTGGACGGGGCCTGGCGCAAGGCCACCCCCGCTTTCAATATCGAGTTGTGCGAGAAGTTTGGCTTGCTGCCGCTTGAATTTAATGGTGTCGACGATTCGATTTACCACGCGTTTGACCGCGCGGGCAACCGGCACATGGAGTACGTGCGCCAGCGCGGCACTTTCAACGATCTGCCTTTGGCCGAAATGGTGGCGACTTTTCGCGAGATCTACACCAGCCCGATGCCCGACAACAAGCTGTCAGGCGAGTTGCAATCGGCTGACTTCCTGGCTGACGTCGATTCAGAAAATAAAGCCGTTTAACGCGACAGGGTGTAGACCGAGGTTCCGGCGCGCAGATTGGGCGCAAAGCGGATGGTCTTGCCATCCTGAATCCCGAAACTGTCGTGCACGCGCAGGTTGCTGCGCTGCGCCAGCAGGGCCAGATCGGCGTGCGTGCCAACACGGATATTGGGCGTGTCGTACCACTGGTAAGGCAGACGTCGTGTAACCGGCATCCGCCCACGCAGCACACTCAGGCGATTGGGCCAGTGGGCAAAATTGGGAAAGGCGACCACACCGATGCGACCAACGCGCACTGTTTCCCGCAGCATGACTTCAGCGTTGCGCAGATGTTGCAAGGTGTCGATTTGCAGCACGACGTCAAAAGTGGCGTCATCAAACAGGGACAGGCCTTCATCCAGATTGAGCTGAATGACGTTGACCCCGCGCTGAGCGCAGGCCAGCACATTGGCGTCGTCGATCTCGATGCCGTAACCGCTGCAACGACGCGCTTCTTTCAGATAAGCCAGCATGGCGCCATCGCCACAGCCCAGATCAAGCACACGCGAACCCGGTGGCACCAGTCGTGCAATGGTTTCCATGGTGGCTGCGTCACTCATATTGCGAGCTCCTTAAGGATGCCGTCAAAATAGGAGCGAACCAAACCGAGATAGCGAGGATCGTCCAGCAGGAAAGCATCATGCCCGTGCGGCGCGTCAATTTCGGCATAGCTGACGTCGCGCCGGTTGTCCAGCAGGGCCTTGACGATCTCGCGGCTGCGTTTGGGGGCAAAGCGCCAGTCCGTGGTGAAACTCACCAACAGGAATTTGCTGGTAGCACGGGCCAAAGCCAGACTGAGATCGCCGCCGTGATCGCGGGCCGGGTCGAAGTAGTCGAGTGCGCGCGTGATCAGCAAATAAGTGTTGGCATCGAAGTACTCGGCGAACTTGTCGCCCTGATGGCGCAGATAGCTTTCGATCTGGAATTCAACTTCCTGGGTGCTGTAGAGATACGCCCCCACGCTCGTCGCTGCGCGTACTGCGCTGCCTTCCGAGGGGGCGGTTTCGCCTTGGGGCGGCCCGGCGTCGAAACTGGCCTTCTGGCTCAGTGCAGAGCGGAGTTGGCGTCCGAACTTTTCATTCATCACGTCGTCACTGAGGTAGGTGATGTGTCCGATCATGCGGGCAATGCGCAGGCCGCGCTTCGGAATAACGCCATGGTCATAGAAGTGGCCCCCGTGAAAATCCGGATCGGTCACGATGGCGCGACGTGCCACTTCATTGAACGCGATGTTCTCGGCAGTCAAATTCGGGGCGCTCGCCACAACCACGGCGTGGCGCACGCGCTCAGGGTATTGCAGCGTCCAGCTTAGCGCCTGCATGCCGCCTAAAGAACCGCCCATCACCGCTGCGAGGGTCGTGATTCCCAGTGCATCGAGCAAGCGCGCCTGGGCATTGACCCAGTCTTCCACCGTAACGACCGGAAAGTCAGCCCCGTAGACGCGCCCCGTTTCGGGGTTGATGTGCATAGGACCGGTGGAACCAAAGCAGGAACCCAGGTTATTGACGCCGATCACAAAGAACCTGTCCGTGTCGAGTGGCTTGCCGGGGCCTATCATGTTGTCCCACCAGCCTTCGGACTTGTCCTGACCAGCGTAGACGCCAGCCACGTGATGCGAGGCATTGAGTGCGTGGCAGATCAGTACTGCATTCGATTTATCCGCGTCAAGCCTGCCATAGGTCTCATAGCTCAAGGCGTAGTCGCGAATCTGCGCGCCGCTTTGCAAAGGCAAAACGGCGGCAAACTGCATCGACTGTGGCGTGGCATTCATCAAATAAAAAACCCGGCGGCGCTAAAGGCGGGGCCGGGCTTGGCTGGCGTCTTTAGCTGAACTTATTAAGCGCCCGCAAGCTGTAGCAAATCGGCGCCGGCTCAGTATATCAACCCTGTCCATGCTCGGCAAACACCGATGCCCCGCTCGCATGGCTTGTTGCCGGCACCCCTGTGCTGGCTCGACGAGCTGTTGCACCCGTCTCGGGGGGATGGCAAGATCTATTTTGGCGCGCTTTTTGCTTTGGTTTGGTGCGTTGCTGGGTTTTGCCGTGTTTACGCACCAATTCAACTCATTTCATTCAAAGAGGACTTCATGGAAGCACTAAAACAGGGCGCTGACACCCTGTTCATTCTTTTGGGCGCCGTCATGGTGCTGGCCATGCATGCCGGATTTGCGTTTCTGGAGTTGGGCACCGTACGCCGCAAAAACCAGGTTAACGCCCTGGTCAAGATTCTGGTCGACTTCTCGGTCTCCACCGTCGTCTATTTTCTGATTGGCTACAGCGTGGCTTACGGCAGCAGCTTTTTTGTCGGTGCGGAGCAATTGGCTGCCAGGAATGGCTATGAACTGGTCAAATTTTTCTTCCTGCTGACTTTTGCTGCAGCGATTCCGGCCATTATCTCGGGCGGCATTGCCGAGCGCGCCAAGTTCTGGCCGCAGCTGATCGCCACCGCCGTCATCGTCGGCCTGATCTACCCGTTCTTCGAGGGAATCGCCTGGAACGGGCACCTGGGCGTGCAGCCCTGGATCAAGGCGCTCACAGGTGCGGAATTTCATGATTTCGCTGGTAGCGTGGTGGTCCACGCTTTGGGGGGCTGGATTGCCCTGCCGGCTGTCATCCTCCTGGGTGCCCGCAGCAACCGTTATCGCAAGGACGGCGCGATCTCGGCCCACCCGCCATCGAGCATCCCGTTTCTTGCACTGGGTGCCTGGATCTTGACGGTCGGATGGTTTGGCTTCAACGTCATGAGCGCCCAGACCCTGGACCGGATTTCGGGCTTGGTGGCGGTCAACTCGCTGATGGCCATGGTAGGTGGCACCCTGGCGGCATTGATTGCCGGAAAGAACGATCCTGGTTTTGTCCACAACGGTCCCTTGGCCGGGCTGGTGGCAGTATGTGCCGGCTCGGACTTGATGCATCCGCTGGGGGCCTTGGTGGTTGGAGCAGTGGCCGGGGGTATCTTCGTCTTCATGTTCACCCTGACGCAAAACAAGTGGAAGATTGACGACGTACTTGGCGTCTGGCCCCTGCACGGCCTGTGCGGCACCTGGGGCGGTGTGGCGGCAGGAATTTTCGGCAGCAAGACCTTGGGGGGCTTGGGGGGCGTCACGCTCGGGGCTCAGCTCATTGGCACAGCCTTGGGCGTGGTCTGGGCCTTGATTGGAGGTCTGCTGATTTACAGTCTGCTCAAGAAAACCATGGGTTTGCGCCTAAGCCAGGAAGAAGAATTTGACGGGGCCGACCTGTCGATTCACAAAATCAGCGCCTCACCGGAGCGCGAGGCGAACTGGTAAGATGATAGGAAACAATTAAGTCTGTCGGGGTTTTGTCAGAAGAGGGCGAGATGCCCCCTTCAGTCGGAGCTCAGAACGCAACGTTCTCTTGGTTTCGACTGATTCGTAGCCCGATTGCCCAGCTGTCGGCGTTTACACGGTAGCTCTCACGTGCATCGCCGCAAGCAGTTCCTGGAATCCGGTCAGAACTTCTGGATGCGCGAGCCCCTGGTGCGGGTGAGTTTGGATGAACCTGCCCGCGCTCTCAGAGGGCCAACCCTCTGGACAATCGTCTAAAGCAAGCCAGTCCCGGGGTTTGCGCTTTTGAACGTCTGCCCAGACCTGCTGCCCTCTGGCCACCATAGAAAAGGCTTCTGCGTTCATGCGCCCATTGAAAGTGGCCCCAACGACGCGCTCACGCAGCGCTGGTCGCAGTTCCTTGGCTGCCTTAGCGGATTATTTCAAGTCCATCGAAAGTGAGCTGGAGCGGCTCCCGGAAGCGGACTCTGCGCTTGTTCGCGAGCGCCTGCGTCTTGCCAAGGAACTCGTAGGGACGCTCCATCCGCTTGCCCTGCTGAAGCACTGGAAGGCACCGGATGAGCGTTAGACGACGTGGTGATATCTCAATTGGCGACGCGTTCGGGTACGACACGCAGGCCGGGAAATTTCGCGGTTTTTGTCTTGGGTAAGTGTGCCACGTTAGCCTATCGACAGGATGCAATTTCCGATGAGCGCTCAAACTTGGCCAAGTTGCAGCAAACTGCGAAATTTTCCGACCCCAAGCCCCGAAAGGCGACAGTTATCCCGATTGGCAAGGGTTTGACTCCGGTCAAGCAGCTCAGGAACAATCTGGACTGGTTCCAAGACAAGTTCTAATATTGACGCGCATCAAGAAGATCCAGTTGCGCTCCCTGGCTAGTTTGGCTGCATTTAATGCGCGCCTGGGCCGCGTAACACGGCAGAAGCAGTCCAACTTCCTGGCCGAGCGCTAGGGATTGGCTTATCGTGTTGATGGAGAACCGATGGCTAAAGTTTTAGTTTGCGTCTGGACGAATTTACCTGAGGATGCTGGTGCGCCGTTTCACGCCTCAGTTCCAGCAACCGACGCTTGGCTGCTTCTGCGCGCGCCTCATCTGCTACTTGGAGGAAGAACTCAGACATCTGCGCCAGGCTTGGCGGATTCGTAAGCAAGGATTCGTAACCTTCATCCTGTTGATGAGGTCGTCCTGAACACATTCTCGTAAGCGCAATTTCCATCTTTTGCGGCACCTTTGACGCGAAGAAGACCCCCTCAAACTGTGCGGGCGTGTAACCGTGGTTGCGCATCAATGTGTACAAGTCAAACCAATCACGCGACTTGCTCCGGTCTGCGCTCACCAGGCATTTCATCGCGAATATTTCGTCGAGCGTTGCGACCCTCGGCCCGTGCTCGGCACCTGGAGCAATATGTACCAGCACCTCAGGGTCAGGGCAGAAAAACGTAACCTTTACTGTCTCTGACGCCAAGTAGTTCTGCTGGTAGTCATTAAGGTCCATGCCGGCGATGATGAACTCCTCGACTGCACTTGGCTCGTCATTGGCCACGAATGCAATACCGTGCTCACGGGCCGCAAGCCGTAGGGCTTCGATACGCGCACGCGGCAGTCGTAATGCACCGAAGCCAAAATCCAAGTCTTCGCTCTGTCGATGCTCGATGTGCAATGCGAGTGCGGTGCCGCCCACGAGCACGAAGCCAGTGAGTGCTGGATGTCCCCGTAGGAACGCCCAAACGCGGGCCGTGTCCTCACGCAGTTGCATGGACATTCCCATCCGCATCCGCGAACCCGCGCTCGATACTCCTAACAATGCGCTCAAGTTTGACGCTCAGGTCTTCACCCAACTCACCACTCTCACGCAGTTGCTGCATTTGTCGCCGAACGAAAGGGACGCCGTCGTGCGCGGCTGCTTCGAGAATCGCATCGAAGCGGCCCTGCAGAAGCGCTTTGCGTAGCAGCGGCCCTTCCTGCGCACCAGGATTCGACCAGGCCAACCCGAAGCGCGCCTTCGAAAGCGGCGCCGTGCCTACGGTTGGCGCCTGCCGCGTTTGGCCCGCATTCACCGCCGCCGGATGCAGGACAACTTGCAAGCCAACGGCGGATGCAAGACGTGCGATAGTGTTCAGTTCCATTCCGACGCGCTTTTTGGCGCGCGAGATGGTCTCGGGCTTGAGCCCCGCCTCTTCGGCCAACCGAGCCTGGTCAACTCCGTGTTCTTGAGCAGCCTTGAGCACCTGCTGAAGGAGTTGAACGCTGAGGGACACGGTGGGAGTCATAGTTATCATTATAGCTATGATTGACTTTAAAGTCAATTACGCTAATTCGCGCATGACCCGCGGAACCCATCGAAAACATTTGGATAAGAACTCAAGGCAAATCGCACCGGGAACCGAAAACCTGACGGAGAAATCTTGGCGATGAAAAATCCCTCCAAAGCTGGATGTCTGAGAGGCATGTCTCCGAATCAAGGAATTTCTGTCAACACGATAAGCCAATCCCTAGGGCCGAGCGGCAAGTTGACGTAGGAAAACAACAGCCTTGGGCCCGACAGACTTTCACCATCTTTCGTTAATTCGCGCGGCCTCTGTTTCCGGCCATTCCCTCCGACAGACTTAATTGTTGGGCATCAGAATCGCTATCACTGATTTTCGTCTTTGGCAGAAATATTTGTGAAAATATAAAACTTGACGCATAATGCACCGGCATTGCCGAAAATTGGTTATGCAAGTTTGCGGTGTTTAGTCAGTTTCGCGTCTGCTTTAAGTCTACATTGGTTTGTTGATTGCGGGTTAATTGCGGTTTTGGACTCCATCGCGTTTTGAGTCATTTTGAGGAGTCCTTTCGTGGGCAACAAACTTTACGTGGGCAACCTGCCCTACACTTTCCGTGACGAAGACCTGCAGCAAGCTTTTGCTGCACACGGCACCGTCACCAGCGCCAAGGTCATGATGGAGCGCGATACCGGTCGCTCCAAGGGCTTCGGCTTTGTGGAAATGGGCAGTGATGCTGAGGCGCAAGCCGCCATCAGCGGCATGAACGGTCAACAATACGGTGGTCGTGGTCTCGTGGTTAACGAAGCCCGTCCGATGGAACCCCGTCCTCCCCGCACTGGCGGCGGCTTCGGCGGCGGTGGTGGTGGCGGCGGTTACGGCGGTGGCGCTGGCGGCGGCCGCAGTGGTGGCGGCGGCGGTTACGGCGGTGGCGCTGGCGGCGGCGGTGGCCGCAGTGGCGGCGGCGGCGGCGGCGGTTACGGCGGTGGCCGCAGCAGCTACTAAGCACCGGTCGGAATTTACTGATCGACAAAAAGGGCCCTTGCGGCCCTTTTTTCATGAGTTTAATTTGCGATGCTGCGCGGTTTTCGCGGGCGTCCGGCAAAGACCTTGTCAAACCAGCTGTTGGGCAACACTCGTAGCACTTTTGCCAGTACGCCCATCTGCCAGGGGATCACGCGGTAACTGGCACCCGCTTCTATTGCTCGCCATGCCTTGGCGGCGAACTTGTCGGCCTGCATCAAGAACGGCATGCTGTAAGTATTCTTCTGCGTCAATGGGGTGTCGATGTAGCCCGGGCAGAGGGTCACCACCTTGACACCGGTGCCACGCAAGTCGCCCCGCAGGCACTCACAATAACTGATCATGGCGGCCTTGCTCGGACAGTTTGCACCATGACCGGGAAACCCCCGAATACCGTTGACGCTGCTGATTCCGACCAGGACACCAGAGCCGCGCTTGACCATAGCGCGCACAAAGGGGTGAAAAGTCGCGGCCGTTCCTGTATTGTTGATGGCGAAAGTTCTGGCGATGATCTCGATATCCTGGGGCTCAGCCGTATCCACACCAACGCTGATTCCGGCGCAGGCGATCACGACATCGGGCAGGCCCTGACGCTCGAGGCAATCCTGCCCGGCGGCCACGATCCTGTCTGCTATCGATACGTCAGCACCGTAAATTTGACAGCGCTCTGGCGCTATGTGTCGTTCGTCAATCCAGGACTGAATTTGGGCGGTTCGGCGCGCCACCAGCGCCAAGGAATACCCTGCCTGGTAAAACTGCCATGCCAGCGCCTGACCAATTCCACTGGAAGCGCCGGTGATGAATACCAGTCTGGACATGGGAGCACCCGGTTTGACCTACTGAATCGCGCCCGGCAACAAGGTACCCTTGACGCGCCCCTTAAGCTGCAGCACCCGCTCGACATTGTCGAAATCGAGGCTGTCTGCGGTGAAGCTATCGTTGCCGCGGATCAATTCCACCGGTTTGTGCGACTTGATGCGCTCAGCTTTCAAGAAGGCGTGCAAGAACTCGCCGCGAAATTCACCGCGCGGTTGCGAGTTGCCGGCGGCGTCAACCAGCGCTTCGCGCACGACGTGAGCGTCGCCATACAGCTGCACTTCGGAAGCATCAGCATTCGTCACAGCGCGCTTGGCCGTGGCCGTGGTCAAGTGACCTCCCGCGCCAAACGAGCGGATTCGGACAAAGTCAATTTCCAATGTGTCGGTGTCGGGGAAGTGACGCGCATCGGTTCCGACCACTTCGCTTTTCAGATGTCCCGCATCGTCAAAGGTCTTGACAGAAAACTTGCGCAGGAAATAGTCCGCTTCGTGGCGGGCCCGCGCAGGTGCATCGGCGGGCATGGGTTGGGGCGTGCTGCGAACCAGCCAGTAAGTCCCGAAAGCGAGCAGGCCCATCAGGACCACCGGCAGGTAGAGCGACAACTGCTGCCATGCGTTGCGCAGGAAATTGATCACTGCACCGCTTCCTGCAACAGCGCCGCATACTTGCCACTGGCGACCAGCAGCAGGTCGCAAAACTCCCGGACAGCACCACATCCGCCAGGTGTCTGCGTCACATGATGTGCGACTTCCCTTACCTCGAGGTGCGCATTAGGCGGAGCACAAGAAAGAGCACAGCGCTGCATCACAGGCAGGTCAGGCCAGTCGTCCCCCATGGCGGCTGCCTGACTCCAGTCCAGCCCCAGGGTCTTCAGAGTTTCCTCGGCAGCCAGCCGCTTGTCGTCTATCCCATAGTGCACGTGCTCAATACCGAGCGCCGCAAGGCGCAAACGCAGTGGCTTGGAGTCACGCCCGGTGATGACCGCCGGCACAATGCCGGCGCGTTGAAGCAGTTTCAGCCCATGCCCGTCCAGCGTATGAAAGCGCTTGATTGTTTCGCCGGTCTCGCCAAAATAAAGGCCGCCATCCGTCAGCACGCCATCCACATCGAAAAAGACCAGCTTGATGCCTTGCGCCTGAAGCAGGAGTTCTGGCGGGAAATTGAGCCTGGGCGTCATATCACCTTGGCCCGCATCAGGTCGTTGCTGTTGAGAGCGCCACACAAGCGCCCGGCCGCATCAACCACCAACACACTGGTAATGCAACGATGTTCCATCATTTCGGCCGCCTCCACAGCAAGCGCATCACGTGCGACCGTGCTGGGTTTGGGGTGCATGACCTGCTGCGCCGTCGTGTCGCGCAAGTCGATCCCTTTCTCGACCAATCGACGCAAATCGCCATCGGTAAAAATGCCCAGCACCTGCTCGTCGCCATCCACAATGGCGGTGGCTCCCAGACCCTTGCTACTCATCTCGCGCATCAACTCGCTGAAACTGGCTTGCGGCGCGACTCGGGGAACCGCATCGCCCGAACGCATCACATCGCTGACATGGGTCAGCAACTTGCGCCCAAGTGCGCCACCTGGGTGGGACCGGGCAAAATCTTCCGCCTTGAAGCCGCGTGCATCGAGCAAGGCAACCGCCAGTGCGTCACCGAGCGCAAGCTGCGCTGTGGTGCTTGCGGTGGGTGCCAGATTGAGCGGGCAGGCCTCCTTCTCGACAGCGCAGTCCAGAAAGATGTCGGCATGACGGGCCAATGTAGATTCGGCTTTGCCGGTCATGGCAATCAGCGGCGCACCCATGCGCTTGAGCACGGGCAGAATAGCCGTCAACTCTTCTGACTCCCCGCTGTTCGAGATCGCGAGCACAAGATCGACGGGCTTGATCATGCCCAGGTCACCATGGCTGGCTTCAGCCGGATGGACGAACATAGCCGGCGTTCCAGTGGAAGCGAGTGTGGCGGCAATCTTGCGTCCGATATGACCGCTCTTGCCCATGCCCATGACAACCACCCGACCGCTGACACGCAACATCATCTCGACGGCGTGCGCAAACGACTGATCAAGATGCTGCTTCAGACCAAGCACAGCGGCAGCCTCGATGTCCAGTGTCTCGCGCGCCAATCGAATGGCCTGCTCTGCCTGACTGTTTCGGGGCGTGGTGTGTTGGCTTGTCATGCGTTCATTTTATAGAGCAGCGCGCGACTTGCTAGTATCCGGGCCATGAGCCCGCTTCAACTCACGCTCCTGTACCTGCTGGCAGCTGTGCTGGGAGTGGTTGTGTGCCGGTCTTTCAAGCTGCCCCCAATGCTGGGCTACCTGGCCGTCGGTGTTGTCATTGGACCCAATGCACTGGCCGTCGCCAAGAACGCCGATGGCGTGCGCCACCTTGGTGAATTCGGTGTTGTCTTTCTGATGTTTGTCATTGGGCTGGAGTTCAATCTGGCCAAGCTGCGCGCCATGCGCAACCATGTGTTTGGACTCGGCTTCTTCCAGGTGCTGCTGACCATGCTTGGCGCCACGGCTGCAGCCTTGGCCCTGGCCTTTCTGGCCCCGAAGCTGTGGGGCATGAGTTGGCAAACCGCATTGGCCTTGTCCAGCGCGCTGGCCATGAGCAGCACAGCCATTGTGGTGAAGCTGATGACCGAGCGGCTGGAGATGGAGTCTGAACACGGCAAGCGTGTCATGGGCGTACTGCTGTTTCAGGATCTGGCTGTGGTTCCCTTGCTGGTCTTGATCCCGGCACTCGGGACTACGGGTGAAGCACTTTTCAACACGCTATGGGTGGCCGCGCTGAAAGCTGCGCTCCTGATCACCCTGCTGCTGGTTGGTGGCCCCCATGTGATCCGATGGTGGCTAACTTTGGTGGCACGACGCAAGAGCGAAGAACTGTTCGTGCTCAATTTGCTCTTGATTACCTTGGGCCTGGCCTGGCTAACGGAGTTGGCCGGCTTGAGTCTGGCGCTGGGCGCCTTTATTGCCGGCATGCTGATCTCGGAGACCCAGTTCAAACAGCAGGTGGAAACGGATATCCGGCCGTTTCATGATGTCTTGTTGGGGCTGTTCTTCATCAGCATTGGAATGATGCTTGACTGGCGCCTGGTTCTGGAACGCTGGCCGCTGGTGCTGTTGCTGGTCACGCTGCCAGTGCTGTTCAAAGCTGCCGTGGTTACCGGGCTGGCGCGCGCGCTGGGTGCCACCACAGGCGTATCGATGCGCACCGGGCTGTACCTGGCACAGGCTGGGGAATTCGGATTTGTGCTGCTGACACTGGCGCAAAGCAACGCGCTGGTGCCGCCCGCACTGCTGAATCCGATCCTGGCGAGCATGGTGCTGTCAATGCTGGCAACGCCCTTCATCATCCTGTACAGCAACCAGCTGGTGATGAAGCTGGTCAGCAGCGAATGGCTGCAGCAGTCACTGCAAATGACCACCATTGCCCGCAAGTCAATCAATGTCAACAAGCACGTGATCATCTGCGGCTTTGGTCGTTGCGGGCAAAACCTGGCGCGCATGCTTGAGCTTGAGGGCATTCCCTACATGGCGCTGGACCTGGATCCGGATCGCGTGCGTCAGGCAGCGGCGGCGGGTGATTCGGTCGTGTTCGGTGACGCCGCACGCCTGCAAGCCCTGATGGCGGCAGGCCTGGCTCGCGCCAGTGCCGTTGTCATCACTTACCTGGAAGTTCCGGCCGCCATGAAGGTGCTGGCGCATGTGCGCGCCCACGCGCCAAAAGTGCCCGTTATCGTTCGCACACAGGATGACCATGATCTTGAAGCGCTGCAGCAGGCTGGGGCCACCGAAGTAGTGCCTGAAGCTATTGAGGGTTCGCTGATGCTGGCCAGTCATGCGCTAGCCCTGGTTGGTGTGCCGATGCGACGCGTGCTGCGCATCGTTCAAGGTCAGCGTGATGCCCGTTACAACCTGCTGCGCGGCTTTTTCCATGGTGCCGATGACAACTCGGCCGATGAACTGCATCAGGAACGCCTGACATCCTTGACACTGCCGCCAGGCGCTGCCTGTATCGGCAAGCAGCTGAGCCATCTGACAGAGCTAGCGATGGAGGTCCACATCGTCAGTCTGCGCCGCAGCGGCGGCAAAGTGATATCGGTCATGCAGGATCCTGCGATTGAAGATGGCGATACACTGGTTTTGTCAGGCAAGACCGAATCGCTGCTGCTGGCGGAGCAAAGACTGCTGCTGGGCTGAACCGACGTCTCTGAGCGACAAGGACGCAAGGCACAATACAGACTCAACCCTTCATCGATGCGTTATGCAAAACCTCAGCGTCAATCAATACCTCAGAGACCACATTCGTACGGTGCCGGATTGGCCCGCGCCGGGTGTTCAGTTTCGCGACATCACACCACTGCTGCAGGAGGCCAAGGTATTTCGCGTGTTGATTGATGCCTTTGTGCATCGCTACATGGGGCCGGACATGCGCCCTGACGTGGTAGCAGGGCTGGACGCGCGCGGCTTCATTCTGGGCGCGGTCGTGGCTTACGAATTGAACGTCGGCTTCGTTCCGATCCGCAAGAAGGGAAAGCTGCCATTCACAACCGTGGAAGAAACGTACGAGCTGGAGTACGGCAGCGCAACCGTTGAACTGCATACAGACGCCGTCAAGCAGGGTGACCGCGTGTTGTTGATTGACGACCTGATCGCCACCGGTGGCACCATGATGGCGGGCAAGAAATTGCTCGAAAAACTCGGTGCCCGAGTCATGGAGGGTGCGGCTATTGTGGATTTGCCAGAGCTTGGTGGCTCCGGCAAGCTGCGTGCTTCTGGTTTGCCGCTATTTACCTTGATCAACTTTTCCGGGCACTGAGCCCCCGTCTATTTCCCAATACAGAAATTGGAGAAGATCGTACCCAGGAGATCGTCGGAAGTAAATTCACCGGTAATTTCACTCAAGGCGTTTTGCGCCAGGCGAAGTTCTTCTGCCAGCAGATCGAGCGAGCCCGCGTGATCCAGCAGATGCGTGTGCGCATGCATCAAGTGATCCTGCACGCGCTGCAATGCCTGCAGGTGCCGCTGCCGCGAAATGTAGACGCCCTCAGGTGCAGATTGCCAGCCGGCCAGGGCCAGCAACTCGCAGCGCAAGGCATCGAGCCCGAGTCCCGTTTTCGCAGACAAGTTCAGACCTGGCTGGTGACCCGGTTTGTTGACCGCATCGACCTTGTTCCAGATGTCAATGACAGGTGTTCTGCCCGGCAGTTCTTCAGCCAGCAAGCCAGCAATGGCAGCATCATCGGCGCGGTAAGCCGCATTGTCAGAGCGCGTCAGGTCATGCAGGAATAGAACCACATCGGCCGTTTTGATGGCGTCCCAGGCATGTGTGATGCCTACTTTCTCGACTTCATCGTTGCTCTCGCGCAGACCTGCTGTGTCAATCACGTGGACAGGCACCCCTTCGATCTGAATCGTTTGCTGTACTTTGTCGCGCGTGGTTCCGGCAACCGGAGTAACAATCGCCAATTCGGCGCCGGCCAGAGCATTCAGCAAGGACGACTTTCCTGCATTGGGCTGCCCCGCGATAACCACGCGGATGCCTTCACGCAAGAGCGCCCCCTGGCGCGCGCTTTGCAGGACGGTTTTCACCGTTTCCTGCAAACCTGTCAATTGGCCGAGGGCGTCGGCCTTACGCAAAAAATCGATTTCTTCTTCCGGAAAATCCAGCGTTGCCTCGACCAACATGCGCAACTGGATCAAGCGATCCCGCAGCGTATTGATCTCGCCCGAGAACGCGCCTGAAAGGGATCGACTGGCACTGCGAGCAGCGGCCTCGGTACTGGCGTCTATCAAATCCGCAATCGCCTCGGCTTGGGCCAGATCGATCTTGCCATTGAGGAAGGCGCGTTCGGAAAATTCACCCGGTTGTGCGACCCGCAAACCGGCCAGCGTCGGCTGCTTACCGCTGTCAACGATCTGCGCTCCGACTTCAATCACACTGGACAACAAGAGCTGTAGAACCACTGGGCCGCCGTGCGCCTGCAACTCCAGCACATCCTCACCCGTGAAGGAATGGGGGGCGGGAAAGTAAATCGCCAGGCCGAAATCTATTGCCTGGCCAGCCGAATCGAGAAAGGCCCCGTAGCTGGCCTGACGCGGCTGCAGTTGCCGTCCGCAGACCGCCTGCGCCAGGGGCTCAAGCTGCTTGCCGCTGACCCGCACAATGCCAACCGCGCCCCGGCCGGCTGCGGTGGCGATGGCCGCAATCGGATCCTGGTGACGCGCCAACACGCTGGGACTCAGAACTTTGGCAGGTTGAATTGGGGTGGCACACCCATGCGGGTATTGATAACCCACTGCTGCGCGATCGACAACACATTGTTGGTGATCCAGTACAGCACCAAACCAGCCGGGAAAAAGAAGAACATGACGCTGAAAGCGAGCGGCATGAACCACATCATCTTGGCTTGCATCGGGTCCGGTGGCGCCGGATTGAGCGCGGTTTGCAGCACCGTGGTCAGCGTCATGACGATAGGCAGAATGTAATAGGGGTCCGGCGACGACAGATCGTGAATCCACATCACCCAGGGCGCATTGCGCATCTCGACGCTGGACAGGAGCACCCAATACAGAGCGATAAAGACCGGGATCTGGATCATGATGGGGAAGCAGCCTCCCATCGGGTTGACCTTTTCTTCCCGATAAATTCGCATCATTTCCTGCTGCATTTGTTGCGGGTTGTCCTTCAGACGCTCGCGCATTTCGGTCACTTTGGGGTTAACGGCCTTCATCTTCGCCATGCTGGCATAGGCCTTGGCATTGAGCCAGTAAAACGCGGCCTTCAGCAAAAGGACCAGCGCCATGATCGACCAACCCCAATTACCAATAAAACTTTGTATCTTGTCCAGCAGCCAGTAGAGTGGTTTGGCCAGAATCGTGAGCCAGCCGTAATCCTTTACCAGTTCGAGGCCGGGGGCAAGCGACTCCAGCACTTTTTCTTCTTGCGGACCAGCGAAGAACTTGGCTTCCAGGGTTTTACTGCCCCCCGGTGCAATATCGTTCAGGGCCGTAATCATGCCCACTGCATACAGATTGGTGTCGACCTTTCGCATGAACAGGTCGCGTTTGATGCCATCGCCGAGCAGCCAGGCGCTGGCGAAATAGTGCTGCACCATCGCCACATAGCCGTTTTCCGCCGTCTTTTCGATGTCAACCTTGTTCTTTTCAATATCAGCAAACTCTACCTTCTCGTATTTCTTGGCCTCGGTATAGACCGCTGGACCAGTGAATGTGGAATAGAAAGAGGATTCGCCAACAGGCTTGTTGCCGTCCCGGACCAACTGCAGGTAGAGTTGCGGTGACACGGCTACAGCGCCTACGTTGATCACCTCGTGCTTGACCGCAACCGCGTAAGCGCCGCGGCTCAGCGTGAAGGTTTTTTGCAACTTCACACCGCCGACCTCGGGGGACTCAAACCGAAGCACCACTTCTTTGGCATCACCCTTCAGATTGCGTTCACCTGGCACGACGTTCATGATCGTCTTGTGGGTTGGGAAGGCCCCACCCGCCGCTCCAGCGATCAAGCCCGATTGCGCCACATAGGTGCGTTCCTTGTTTTCATCGAGCAAGACGGTTTTCTTTGTCTTGTCGGTCATATCTGCGTGTTTAAGAAACTCGGTTTGCACCATCGAGCCACCTTCGGTGTCAAAGGTCAGCTTCAACACGTCAGTCGTCACAAGCACGCGTTCCCGGGGTCTGGACGCGTTCGCCACTGGCGCAGCCGGGGCGGTGGCTCCGGGCACCAGCGCAGCGGGCGCCACGGTGCTGCTGGTGGACGCCAGCGTCGGCACACCGGAGGCCGGTGCGGCAGGGGCGGGCGTTGCAGCGGTCTTGTTGGCTCCCGGGAAAAAGGTTGCCTTGTGACCGTTGTAAACCTGCCATTGGTCCCACAGCAAAACCATGGAAAAGCCAAAAATCACCCACAAAATGGTGCGGCGAATATCGTTCATGAAGACTTCTTTTGAGTGGGGGAGGGAAACAGCTGGGTAAAGAGCCGGGGTTTTTCGGTCGGAACAGGATCAGGCCCGCCCAGACACCAAGGATGGCAACGGCCAAGTCGCGCCAGGGTCAGGTAGGTGCCGACGGTTGCGCCATGCAACTTTAAAGCCTGCAGAGAATACAGGGAGCAAGTCGGCTCGAATCTGCAGGATGAGCCCAGCCAGGGACTAAACAACAGGCGGTAGGTC
>Ga0194056_10000245_pt1 | contig 27913 bp, 27 predicted proteins | sample SepL4413m_MetaG_FD_155458 | JGI IMG/M metagenome (GOLD analysis project Ga0194056, IMG submission 155458) | Anoxic zone freshwater microbial communities from boreal shield lake in IISD Experimental Lakes Area, Ontario, Canada - Sep2016-L442-13m | ecosystem: Environmental > Aquatic > Freshwater... | reverse complement strand
ATATCGTGGCCAGTGTCGTCATCGTCATGATTATTATGGTCATGATGACTGGGCTGAAGATTAAGAATACGCCACTGGAAGCCCTGCCCACCAGCGAGGTTGCTCGGGCTGGCGGCGATCTGGTCCAAAAACAGCACGAAGAACAGATGCTCCGCGGCGACGTGGAAAAAATTGCCACGGAGATGGAACAAGTTCAAACTCAGACGGCCGTGCGGCAGCGAGAACGCGATATTCTGGTCCTAGCCACGACCGGGCTCGACCAGCAGTTACGCGGTGCCCGGCAGTCGGCGGCGCAGCAATCGCCACCCGACGGTCAATTGGCTGCTAAGGTGATGGATGTTCGCAGCCAGTTGGAGATTCTCAACCGCCAGCGGGAGGCGATCGAAAAATCTCCTGCGCAGTCGGTACAGATCGAGAGTTTCACCACGCCGCTGGGCCGCACGGTCGACGGCCGCGAGTTGCACTTTCAACTTATCCATGGGCGCATCGCTTATGTGCCATTGAACGAGCTTGTCCAGAAGGCCATGTTGGATCTCAAACGCAAGGCCTACAAGCTTTCGGAGCGGCCTGAGTTGACCGACACCGTGCCGCCCGAGCAAGGCTTTCGCCTCACCTATACGATTCGACTTCGTCCGCCGACGTTGGACGAGATTCGCGAGTCGGGCAGTCAGCGGCCGAAGATCGAAGATCGCGTTGTCTTGACACCGGTCAGCGACAACCTAGGCGAGACGCTCGACGAGGCATTTCGGCCAGGCTCGCAGTTCCAGCAATCTCTCACGGACCGGCGGGCGAAGGATGCCACAATTACGCTCTGGACCTATCCCGACAGTTTTGACGACTTCCGTCGCGTGAAGAAAGAACTCTATCGACTCGGCTTCCCTGTTGCAGCACGGCCTCTGCCCGAAGGCGTGCCGATCAGCGGATCTTCCCAAGGCAGCAAGTCGACGGCCGAGTAAAGGGCGGGTTAGCAAGTTTTCCTTCTGCGTGGTATAATTCAGATCATCGGAACTGCCGAACTTTGAGCTTCAGGAGAAAGCAGAATGGAGTTCAGCAATGGACGAATGGAAGGGAGTGTGAGATGGGAAGTGTAACTGCGACATTTCGCAACGGGCGGATTGAATTTGCCGAACCGATAGACTGGCCAGACGGAACGCAGGTGGAAGTGACGCCATTTAGCAGTCCCCAACAGCGAGTAAGTTGGCTCTTGCTGCCGCCCCTGGATGTCGGTGATTTCCGCGAACTGAGTGCGGAGGACGATCTGTTGGGGGAAATGCTCGATGACGCACGGGCTTGATACTTCCTTCCTTGTGGCGACTGAGTTGGCGTCGCACGTTCAACACAACGCTAGCCGAGTGCTGCTACAGCACTTCGCTCAGGCGGGAGACAACTTGGCCCTGGCCCCACAGGTTCTCGCTTTCACCATTGTTGAGCCATGATCCACTGAGCTTGTAATCCTGTTCGTCGCAAAGGCTGTGAACAAGTGGGGCTTGAGAAAATGAGAAAGAAACGATCACCCTGATGAAGATAATTGAAGAGCATCGCCGAACACACTCGCCGACAACGCCGATCACACGATTGCTACTATTCATCGCATCCGCTAAAATAGGCGGAGATGAAGTTCACTCATTATGAAGGAGTCCCTGATATGCGAAATCGAACTCGTTTGTTTATGGTCATTCTGACCGCTGGAATTGCGGGTATGGTCGTTCTAGTTGCCGGCATAACTGTGGCGATTCCCCCCGCTCAGCGGAAAGCGGATGCAGACAATGCGAAGAAGGCGGCCAGTGCGAAGAAGGCGGCTGGTGCCACGAAGGCGGCCGAAGACAATGCTGCCACATCGAAAACGGGTGTGGCGCAACTGAACGCGGCCGTCAAGTCATCTCAGAAGGAGGTGGACGACGCGGTCAAGGCCCTCAAGGCACTGGAGGACGAAGTTATCAACGGTCAATCGGCCGATTCCGATTTCGGCAAGGTTCGGGATGAGTTCCGTGCGGCCGAAAAGAAGTATCAGGACGCCATCAACGCTGTCAAGGAGAGCGAGGATTACAAAAGTCGGCTGGCCAAAGTTCGCGAGTCGGACGACGCGGCAACTGCAATGCGAGCCTTGAAAAAAGAGTTTGACGCGATGCCCGAAATTGACGATTCGCGGACCGCGTTCCGGGAAATCAAGGCGAAGTATGAACCGCTGCGGACCCAATTCCTGGAGGCTGACAGCAAATGGATTGACGCCAACAAGGATATTAAGGACAAAAAGAAGGCCCTGGAGGACGCCAAGCACCAGTATACCGAGGCCAGTGTGGCCGCCAATAAGGCCAAGGCCGATGCCCGAAAAGCCGAACGGGCTGCTGCCGCTGCCGCTGCCGCAGTGGCCGCCCAAAAAAGAATGGAAGAGTACAGAAAGCAAATGGAAGAGCAACAGAAGAAGCAACAACAACAACAGATGCAGCAAAGGCGCCGGTAAGGGCCGGCGAACCAATAACTGTCGTGTTTTGCGCATTCGCCGAGCGGGGGGCAGACGGCACACGGAGTGTGCCTGCTACTTTTCTTGCGACACTTATTTCTGCGCCGATCCTAAGGGCTCATTCTACTTACACCCCGTGGTATGTCGCGTAGCAACGCGGCGTTTCCCAGAGCCGGACCTCAACCACCGGAAAACCCTTGGCGGCCGTGATGTCATAAATCAGTCGGGCGATGTTTTCGGCCGTGGGGTTGTCGTCCATGAGATACACCGGTTCGTCGAGCTTCTTCAGCAACTCGACTGCCGGATCGTGACGGCAAAGAATCATGCGGTGGTCCAGATTGTCGTCAACCCAGGTGTTCATTACCGTCTTGATATCACCGAAGTCGAGTACCATCCCCAGGTCGTTGAGTGTGGACGACTCCAGAGTGATTAGGGCCTTGCCGTTGTGACCGTGCAGGTGCCTGCACTTGCCTTCGTAGTTCAACAAGCGGTGTCCGTAGCAGAAATCGATCTCGCGGGTTACGTGAAACATAGTTGTAATGGGGCAGTTTTTCGTAGAACGGATTTCAATCCGTTTGAACGGAATAAATTCCGTTCTACGGAATTGTTTATGAACAGGTTCTGAGCGAGTATTCTACTCAGTATTTCGCGTTTTGTCACCATCTCAGCCCGTTTCGTCGGTACCGCCTGCCCGTGTTGAATTGACCGACACGCGAGGCGTGTCAACCGACACAGGTTATTTCCTGATCCGTCGTGTAGTTTCCGGAACCTGTTGCCGCGTATAAGGATACCGTTTTTTTCGCGGCGGCCAGGAGATTGGCATGACAGATGCTCTGATAGATCCGCATACCGCTTAGGATCGTCGCACAAATAACTGACGTGTTTTGCCCACTCGCCGAGCGGGGGGCGGTCGGCACACGGAGTGTGCCTGCTACTTTTCTTGCGACACTTATTGATGCGCCGATCCTTACCTTGAATGTCCACCCTCGAAAGCCCCTCCCATGAAAAAATGTCGCAAAGCCTTCACGCTCGTCGAACTTCTCGTCGTGATTTCCATCATCGGTCTGTTGATGGCGATCCTGTTGCCCACCGTGATGAAGTCGCGGGAGTCTGCCCGATCGACGCAGTGTAAGTCGAACCTTCGCCAACTCGGTCTGGGGCTGATCCAGTTCCGCGACCAGCACAACAACTACCCGCCGTACCGTTGGGAAGATCCGAAGGTAATCAATAAGTTCGGTGTTGTGCGTCCGCGATGGCAGTGGATCATTGGCGATGTGCTGGGCCGTTCGGCGCAGAACCCGGATGCGATCCTCGCGGCGGGCACGAGCGACACGACCTACACATCGGTTCCCCTGGACAACGAAATCTTCTTTGATCCTGCGCTGCCGGATAATACGAGCATTCGCAACGGTGCCTACGGGTACAACTTTCAGTACCTTGGCAACAGCCGAAACCTGGTCGATGGCGATCTCACTACGCCCATGCTGAACTACCCGGTGGCCCAGGTGCGAGATGAATCGCGTACGATTGCCTTCGCCGATAGCCGCGGCGGCGGCCTGCCACATGGAGGGCACTCGATGACCCTTGATCCACCGCACATGCGGGTGCGAAAGTCGGGCGTGGTCGACTCCCCATCCCCATCCCGTGCGGCCGGCTTCGACCCCTACGGCCCGGACGAAACAGGAACCGACATCCAGGTCTATTTCTCGCCCGCCGAGGATCGGCATAATGGTCGGGCGAATGTCGTCTTTCTCGACGGACATGTGGAAAGCCTGACCCTGGAGGATCTGGGATATGTGGTGGTCAACGGGGTAGCTCAGCCGCAGGATACCTCGATTACTTTCCCCGCCAATCCCAAAGCACTCTTCTGGGGCAACAATCGCCTCTGGACGGGCACCGGCTTTGACGAGACCTCGCCGAATTTCAACTCGACACCGTGATATGCGGTGGGACAAAGGGTCAGATCGATGATTGTGCAACAACTGCCGCAAGACCAAAGCAGCGATTCCCTGCCGGACGATCTGTATCAACTGAAACTTGCGTGTCCCAAGTGTGCGGGCTGGAAATTCGTGGCTTGGGACAAGCTGAACCATCTTTTGCACTGCCGCAACTGCGATCAGTGGTATCGGGTGGATAGCTCGCGATTGGCGGCCGTACCCGCTCCCGCCCCGTCTGAGTTGGAAGTCGCGGTTCGCAGCGGATTCTCGGAGTGGGTCAAGTTCCAACGGCCCGCCCTGTCTGAAAGTCACTCGCTCCGCAACTTCGTTCAACAGGGTAGGCGGTGGCTGGTGGAACATCCGGGACGTTGTGGTGGGGTCGGGCTGTCGATGGTTGTGTTCGTCTCCGTCCTATTATGGGCCGTCTTTCATGATCGTGAAGCAGAAGCGAAGGAAGAATTGCCTTTGCCTAGCGGATTGGAGGCACGGGCGTCACTGCTCTCCGAGGCGTGGCTTGCCAAGGACACGACGCGGATGCTGCGGCTGACCGATCCGTCCCACGACCGCGATCTGAGGCGTTGGCTTGCACATGCGGTGCCTCCCAATACGGTCGAGGAAACTCTCTTGGACAAGCGTCCAACATTCCTCGTCCAATCGGTCCAGCCCAAAGGGAACGCGTGGGCTGAAGTTACGGTACAGATCGATCTGGCCCCGGGCGATGATCACCCGAGAACCGCCGCCATGAAACAGTCATGGGTCTGCCGTCAGGGCAACTGGTATTTCGTACCGCAAGACATCGGCCGCAAGAATGCAGTCCGCGGCCGGACCCGGTAGCATCACACTTTTCAGTTATGCTCTGCTTGCCTCATTGCCATCTGCCGCATCTTGCCTATTATCACTATATTTTGCGGCTGGCACTTTTCGGCTTTGATCATAACCTTGCCAACTGCTAGCAGTGGCGGCATGCCGTAGGGTGCGTGGAGCGAACCGGCCGGGAAATGGTGGGTTGCGCACGAAGCCAAGACGCTGAAAGCACTTCCGCTGTTCCAGATCCGTTCGCGTAACGCACCATTCGATGCTTCACCCACCCTACGTCGAGCTAGCAGTGACAGCAGTTGGTAAAGTTATGATCAAGGCCCACTTTTCCCTTCTCGGCGCAATTCCCCTTAGGCACCTGCCTCAAATCGGGAGAGCGATAAATGGGTAAGCGATAACTGCTCTTGGCTCAATCTCCAATCCAAGCTATTCTTTTCACGTCCGCCTTGACCGACTACGTAGAACGGAATTCATTCCGTTTGCCAAAGATCGGCGAGTCAACGGAATAAATTCCGTTCTACGAAGACGTGGCTTGATGGGCCAGTTGATTATCCAGGGAAGGAACGGGACAAGGATGTCCATTTCATCGACGAATTTGCTGGAAAAGAACCTTCGCCCTCGCGTGTTACTGGTGGGCGACGTGATGCTGGATCGCTACGTCTGGGGCGACGTGGAGCGGATCAGCCCGGAAGCTCCCATTCCCATCTTGCGGATCGAGCGTCAGGAACACCGCCTGGGGGGGGCTGGCAGCGTGGCATCCATGCTAGCAGCACTGGACGCCCAGACGATCCTCGCCACCGTTGTGGGGGATGATGAAGAAGGCCGGACTGTTGGTAAGTTGCTCGACAACCTGGAAATCAACCGCCGCCTCATGCTCACGGTCGATGACCGCGTCACGACCGTCAAAGAGCGGCTCCTTGGCCGTGCCCAGCACCGCTATCCACATCAGATGATGCGAGTCGATCGCGAAAGCGTTGCCGCGATCTCCGCCCGGACGGTCGATCAACTTCTCTCGGGCATCGCCCGCTGCATGGATGAAGTCGATCTCGTGCTGGTGAGCGACTACAACAAAGGCGTCTGCAAAGGCGATCTGTTCCCGCAACTGATCGAACTGGCCCGCGCGGCGGGCATTCCGGTCGTGGCCGATCCGGTCAAGGATGCCGACTACCGCCGCTATGCCGGCTGTACCTGCATCACCCCCAATCGGGCCGAGGCCGGCCGTGCCCTCGGTATTCGCATCACCACGCCGCAGGAAGGCCTGGATGCCGCCCGCAAGCTGCTGGACTTCGGCCTGCAATCGGTCATCGTCACGCTCGATCGCGACGGCATGGCCTGGGTCGATCGCAACGGCCACTCAAAACTCTTCCCTGCTCGGCCGCGACAGGTCTGCGACATTACCGGTGCGGGCGACATGGTACTCTCGGTGCTGGGCTACATGCTGGCTGCCGGCGCGGACACGGCTTCCGCGATCGAAGTGGCTAACGTAGCCGGCGGATTGGAAGTCGAACGGTTGGGGGTCGTGCCGCTGACGCGCCGTGACATTCTCGACGAGTTGGCTCATGGCTCTCCCGCGGGTCGGAAGATCCTGCCAATGGACCAACTCTCACCCACCCTCCAGCAACTACGACAGGCCGGCAAGCGGATCGTGATGACCAACGGTTGCTTTGATCTGTTGCATCCCGGCCACATAGCTTCGCTGCAAGAGGCCCGCAAGCAGGGCGATTGCCTGCTGGTGGCCGTCAACAGCGACCGCAGCGTGCGGGAGATCAAGGGTTCCGGCCGTCCGGTGATTGACGAGCAAGGGCGGACCGAGATGCTGGCCGCGTTGGCGTGCGTCGATTATGTTGTCGTCTTCGACGAAGCGAGCGTGGCGGGCCTGGTCGATCACGTTATGCCCGATGTGCTGGTCAAGGCCGACCAATACACAACCGAACAAGTTGTGGGCCACGAGTCGGTGCTTCGGCGCGGCGGGCACGTTGTTTCCGTGCCTACCACGCCTCGTTATTCGACGACCGATCTGATCCAGCGCATCCAGAACCTTCCTGTTCGCAAACGGAACGCCGCATGAAGTTTTTGACTCCCCTCTCCCTTTTGGGAGAGGGGCAGGGGGTGAGGGCTTTTCGGATAGCCTCTCACTCCTCGCCGAGCGTCGATCGCTTCCGCAGGAGATGGTGATAATGTTGGGCAAAACGGTGGGCCTCGTCGCGGACGTATTGGAGCAGGCGGAGGGCATAGCTGTGACGGCTCAGCCGCAACGGCTCGTCATCGCCGGCCACGTAAACCACTTCCTCGCGCTTGGCCAAGGAAAGAACCGTCACTGGCCGCACGTCAAGCGAATCGAGCGCGCTTAATGCCGCGTGAAGCTGACCCTTGCCGCCGTCGATCAAGAGGATGTCGGGCAGGGTGTCGGCCTCGGTTGGTCCTTCGGCCAGTTGCCGGAACCGCCGCAAAACGGCCTCGTGGATGCAGGCATAATCGTCGATACCCTCGACCGAGCGGATCCGCAATCGTCGGTATCCCGGCTTGAACGGCAGGCCGTCGATGAACCGAACCACGCTGGCAACCGTTTCCGTGCCGCCGGTGTGGGCGATATCGATCCCTTCGACCGTCCGCGGCATTTGCTCTAGGTGCAATACTTTTTGCAAGCCGGCCAACCCCTTTTTAGGATCGACCGGAAAGACTTCCGGTTGAACGTGCCTGTCGAGTTTGCCGCGCTGGTCGAGCGTCTCTAATAGATGAATCTCGTCGCGAAGTCGGGCGGCCTCTTCAAACTGAAGCTGCTTCGAGGCCGACTCCATCTCCTCTCGCATCTCGTTCAGGAGGGTCTTCTTCTTGCCTTCCAGGAACTGCTGCAAGCGATGGATGCTCTTGCGATAGTCCTCCTTGGTAATTCGCAGGTTACAGGGAGCCGAGCATTGCCGAATTGCTGCCAGCAGGCAAGGGCGGAACCAGCGCCACCGCGGATCTTCTTCGGCAATATCCAGCGAACATGTGCGGAACTTGAAGATTTTCTGCAAGACCTGAAGTGCGCCTCGCAGGCCGCGTGAGTTGGTAAAAGGCCCGTAGAGTTTTGTGCCATGGTCGCGGGGCGTGCGAGTGATTCCCACGCGTGGGAATTCCTCATGCGTGTGGATTTCCAAGTAGGGAAAGGTTTTGTCATCGCGGAGGTCGCGATTGTATTTCGGCAAAATGTCCTTGATTAGCCGAGCTTCCATCAGGAGGGCATCAACTTCACTTTCGGCCAGCAGATAATCGATGTCGCGGATCTCCCTTACCAACAGAAACGTGCGAGAATCCTCGGCCGCCGCTTTGAGAAAGTAGCTCCCGGCCCGGGCACGGAGGTTTTTGGCCTTGCCGATATAAATCACCCGTCCAACCGCATCTTTCATGAGGTAGACGCCCGGCGATCGAGGGAAATCTCGGACTTTTTCCGCAGCGCGGGAATTATCTTGCGGTTCGGTGGGAAAGGATATTTCAGACATCACGGAGCGATCATAAGAGTGCCGGAAGACAGTACTCTTATTATAACGCTTTGGAGTGCGGCCACCGCTTTATGTGTGGCAAGATTCTCTGGCAGACGGATGCCACCGTGGCACGGGCATCTTGCCCGTGTTGAATTCCACGGGCTGGAAGCCCGTGCCACGCGCTTGCCAGAATATCTGCCAAACACACCGCTTTCCAATACGCCAGTCCCGAACCAACGAACTTCCCCATCGCGTTTTGAAAAGCGAGGGCAAGCCCTCGCACTCCAAATCATTTCTCCGCCGTTATCGTGGCGAGCCGATCGGAAAGCTCGTCAAGCTGCTTGAGCGAGGAAGTGCGCTCGGCCTCGGGCAGTGCCTCGTTCTCGCGGATGCGGGTCCGCAAGTCGGCGATGCGGGTGCCCATGGTGGCGACAATGGAACGCGAGGAATCGATCTGGCCGACCTTGGCCTGCTCCTGGGACGCAATGAGGTCGCGAAACAACGTCAGATCTTTCTGCCGTAGCACGAGAATGTCCAGTCGGCTGAGCAGAGAATCCAATTGATCGGCGGTGAATTCGCGTTTCTCGTTGAATTCGGCTTCCAAGTTACGCAGGCTGAGGTTAATACCCTCGATCCGCGTACCCAACTCTTCAATATTCACCTGCGCATGCTGGTCCGCTTGGGCGGCCAGCGGTGATGCCGGCTGGGGTCGGACCGTCTCCGGTAGAGTCAACGCCTCGCGCTTGACGATCACCAGAGCTTGATGCAGCGGCACGGGAGGCGGCGTTAGGTCACGGGGATCGTCCGCGACAATCGGCAGTAGGTTGCGCAAAGGAGGCACCACGGCAGGAGGTATCTCCACATGCAAGGGCAACCATGCGATCTTTTCGCCTTGCCGAATCACGACGGCCTCGGACGGTAGCTTCGTCAGACCAAAGGCACGACGCGGCTCGGGAAGGCGTAGAGGCAGCGGCGTGCGGGCCTGCAACTCAGGACCTGGCAGGATCTCGTCTGCCGGTGGCCGGGGCGTGGTCGGCTTGGTTTCATCCGGCTTGGCAGTTGGCGGCTTGGTCGTTGGCGGCTGGCTCAACTGTTTGACGAGCTGCTCCGGAACGAGCTGAACATCGTCGCCAAACTTAGGGTCGGCCGGCAGGGAGCTGATCGAAGCCTTGTTTGAAGCCTTGATTGCGTCGGCAAGCCAATCCATCAGCCGATCTTGCTGCTCGGGCGGACTGCCGGCCTTTTCCCACAGCGACCAGATGCGATACCAAGCCTCCTGCCGGTCGACCAGGTCGCGCGGTTGCTTGCGGAATGTTTCATAGACATCCGAGCGATATTGCCGCACCAGGCGAGCGATGGCCGCCTTCTCGCGCTGATCCAATTGCCGTAGTAAGCTGACGAGATCGTTCCAATCGACCGTCTTTTTGCGAACGATCTTCGCCACCCTGGCTTGCTCGCGCTGGGCATCCTCGGGCTTCAACGTGAGAAGAACGGCCCAACCGTAGCGCTGCTCGATCAGCCGCAGCCAGACTCGCTGATGCTCCAGCGGCAGTTTAGAAACTCGTTGCAAGGTTGCCTGTGCCCGCGCAGCAGGATCTTCTTCCTTGGCCGGCGCGGCCATCAAGACGCAAGTCGTCAGCAGTAAACCCAAAGCAGGCGTCACAATCGTTATTCTCGCGGAGTTCGGCACATGGGAGCGCGGCGCGCACTCCCAGGAAAGGGTAGATTGCCGTGGCCGAATGTCAACTCCGGTTCTGGGTGCGTGATGCGAATAATTGGGTGGGACGCGTGCAGCGAGTTCCAGGATCGGCGATTCAATTAACTGTCGTGTTTCTCGCACATGCCGAGTATGGGCGGACGGCACACGGAGTGTGCCTGCTACTTTTCTTGCGACGACCTCTCCGTAAAGACCGACATATCCCACTTGTCTCGCCATTTGAGTGCGAACGTACCGTCGTCCTTCACCGTCAGTGGCAACCAGACATAACGAGAGTCTTCGAGCTTTCGGCTGTTCCAACGGTCGGCCAAGAAGATGAAGCTGTTGGGCTTGTTCGCCACCGGCAAGACAAACGTACTCTGTGAGCGAAATGTCGTGTTGGTGCCTGGACCGACGCACGGGTTGCCTTTCGTTTGCCAGGGGCCAAGGATCGTCTGGGCCACGGCGTAACTGGCCGCGTTGGGCGACCAGCCGCTACAGTCCGAGGTGATCAAGTAGTAGCGGCCGTTGTACTTCAGTGGGGCGGGTGCCTCGCGCGATTGCCGGACCAAGATCCGCGCCCAGGTCTTGTTTTGCACCGTGGGCGTTTGGGGGCCGAGGAAATCCTCGTCAAGACGCACGATGTACAGTGTGCCATTGCCCTCCGATGCGTAGAAAACGTACGCACTTCCATCATCATCCAGGAAGAGGTTCATATCACGAAACGTGCCGCCGAGTTCCTTCTGCCGGTCAGGACTCCCCGGCTTGTAATTGAAATCATCGCGGATCGGCCGGAACTGCTTGCGAAACACGAAAGGCCCGGTCGGTTGGTCACTCGTGGCCACTCCCGCGCTGGCGACGCGGTAGGCACTGTCGTCGAGATGCATCCACATGACGAACTTGCTGGTTTTAGCGTTGTAGAGCACCTTGGGCCGCTCAACGACGCCGTCATCACGGAACTGCGGTGGCATCGCCTCCTTGGGCAGGACCACGCCTTCGCGTTTCCAACGATACAAATTCTTTGAAGAGTAGCAGGCGATTCCAGTCCGGTTGCGGTCGCCGTGAGTTTTGTCTTCACCGTACCAGTAATAAACGCCGTCGCGCAGCAGGATGCCCCCGCCATGAGCCTGAATCGGTTTGCCGTCCGTGTCGAGCCAGACTTCGCCCGGCCGGAATTCGGATTGCGCCCAGGCAGTGGTGGCGACCAGCAGAAGCGCGATCATTAGAAGTAATTGTAGAGTGGGCCGAAACAGAGTTGGTGGGGCTCGTTTCACGCGTCCCACCCTACAATTATTCGTATTCCGCGCCCAGAACCGGAAGAGCCGCCTTTTCGCAGTCATTGTCGGTTATTCCGATCCTTTAACTTGTGGTGCAGGCGTCTCGCCTGCAAAAACTTAGGGTTCAATTCGGTAGAGATGGGTCTTCGTCCGCAAGATCAGGGCATTGCCGGTGACGGCGGGCGAGGCCATGAAGCCGTCATCGAGTTGGTTGACGGCGAGAACTTTCAGCTTACGTTCGGGGGCGATGATCGTCGTCTTGCCGTCATGATCGAAGAAATAAATCCGGCCGGGCGAGGCCAGCGGCGAGGCCGAGAAGAAACCGCGAATTCGCTCTTGCCAGACTTTCGTACCGGTCTTGGCCTCCAGGCAGGTGGCGATGCCGTTGTCGTTCACAAAGAACAGCAACTCGCCAACCAGAACGATCGACGGCTTGGTTGGCAGGTTTTTCTCCTTGTCCTTCCAGACGACATGGCTCGAAGTGATATCGCCACGCCCCTCGGGCCGCACCGCCCATATCTCCGGCCGTTCGAATCCCGTATTCAGAAACAGCAGCCCCTGACCATGCAACGGGTGGGAGACATTGGAGAATCCGCCTGGATAGCACACTTTCCAGATCTCCTTGCCGGTTTCCGGCACGTAGGCGAAGGCGGCGAAGGCCCCGCAACTGATCAATTGCGGACCGCCGACGTCGATCATGGTTGGCGTGGAGTAGGCCTTGCGACGATCGCCTTCGGCCTTGGCATAATCGGTCGAGCGATTTTTTTTCCAAACGGTCTCGCCCGTCTGTTTGTCGAGGGCTACGACGTACTGCACATCGGTGCCGTCGAAATTCAGGATGAGCAGGTTTTTGTAAACCAAGGCCGAGGAGCCAGGGCCCATGAAGTGGTTGCAATGCAGGTCGCGCCGCGCCCAGAGCGTCTTGCCCGAGGCCGTGTCCAGACAGGCCGTGCCGTAGGTGCCAAAGTGGACGTAGACGCGCCCTGCCTCGACGACGGGCGTGGGTGAGGCATAGCTATTCAGGTCATTGATGTGTTCCGGCTTCTCGACCTCGAAGACGCGGATATCGTGTACGATCTTGCCTGAGTCGCGATCGACACACACGGCATATAGTTGTTTGCCGTCTTCCGCGGCAGTGGTTAGCCAGATTTGCTTGTCCCAGACGACGGGCGACGAGTGGCCGCGGTCGTGGATCGGCGTTTTCCAGCGGACGTTTTTCTTCTCACTCCAAGTTAGAGGAAGGTCGGCCTGCCGGCAGGAGCCGTTGGCGGCCGGGCCAAGGAATTGCGGCCAAGGTTCCTCGGCCGCGACCGATCCGACACAGGAAAACAGGATCAAGCAAGCAAGGGAACGCATGGCGGATTTTCGAGGCAGGTTGTGGTGGTAGGAAAACGGCAAGGCTCGCTTCGCTCGTTGTTGCCCTATCAGACGGGCTGTTGTGGCCGGTCTCTGACCGAGCCACCCTTGTTGCGGCGGGGTCGGGAGACCCGCGCCGAACATGGTAGAACAGAATTTATTTCGTTGCCCTATCAGACGGGCAGTGCCGCGAATTCCCCGGCAATCTCAAGTTGTGACTCGGTCCCCTCCTCAATGGTAAGCCAACTCGGGGCATCAATCTCCAAAACTACTCGGTCGCCCACGATCTGCAACACGGTGACCGTAATATCGCCGTTAATGACAATGCTGTCACCCTTGGATTGAAGAAAAACATTCACAGGTGGAACCTCCTTGGATTTTGGGGTGGTTGAAAAAATGAATAGGGATCGATCGCAAGACCGCCAACTGCTATCAGTGCTAGCTTCGTGAAGCTTTGAAATCATGGATTATCTTGCGACCGGCTTCGCTTGCGTTGGGCTGCCTTGCGATCAATCTCCAACTGTTATACTGGCCGTGCGAAGTTTCCGAAAGCCCCTGCTTAGAATTTTTTGTGGGAAACTCCTTGCGATCCGCAAATCCCGAATCGCGAAGTCGGAATCACCCATTCTCGTGGGACGGGGGTTCTTCGACATGGCCCGACTGGAAGAGATTCATGGCCGCTTTCGGGAACTTCTGCTTGCCGAGGGCGTGGAATTAGGCGGGATCTATACTCTGCGCGGGCGCGAATAATACTAACCCGAAGCGCAAGCGAGGCGAGTAAACCGTTACCTCGCTTGCGCTTCGGGTTAGTATGCTGTTGGTGGAAAACCGCAGAATGTGCCCGTGCCGAGTAGATGTTTGCCCTCGGTGTCTGTTTGCGAGCGTTCTGTTTGCGAGCGTTCTGTTTACGAGTCGCGGCGTTCCTGTTACAATGAATTGGACTTGGCCGTCTTTTCCGGTGAGCAATTCGACCATGCCGACAGTCTTTCAAATTGGTCCCTATCGGTTTCATTTTTATTCCGATGAAGCGAATGAGCCTGTTCATATCCACGTTCGAACATCCGGCGGCGAATGTAAGTTCTGGCTCGATCCAATTAGCCTTGCCAAAAATCGAGGTATTGCTGCTCACCGGTTGCGAGACATTGAGCGATTGATTTTTGAACATCAACAATTCTTCATTCAGGCGTACCATGATTATCACAACCGCTGATTTCATCCAGGTGACTGAGCCTGCCGCATTGCGAGTTTGGGTGGAACGAAGGACCGTATTTTTGGAGCTGACGGACGCGCGGATCGTCGGTTTTCCCGCCGACCGCTTCAGGCTTCTTCAAAAGGCGACAAATGAGCAGTTGCAGGGTGTAACGCTCGAACTGGATGGTTTCGCTTTGCGTTGGGAGGAACTTGACGAGGACATCACCGTGCCAGGCATCGTTGCCGGTCGGTTCCAATTGCCGCCACCAAAAAACACCTGAACATTGAAGAAGGTAAACTTATCATGCACAAGCAGGACGTATTTGCACTTCTCGATCACCTTCCAGATCCCCTTGATCCGGAACAGCTTATGTATGAACTGTACCTGAAAACCAAGATCGACCGTGCAGAGCAAGCGATTGTACGCGGAGAGATCGTAAACCACGAAGAAGTAGTCCGACGGAGCCAGGAATGGTTCAAATAGATTGGTCGCTTCCAGCCCTTAATGACCTCCGCGAGGTCTTCCGATACATTGCTCGCGATTCGCGGAAATATGCCAGAGCTACCCTGGAGCGAATAACCGCCGCGACTGCTCGCCTCTCACAAAGCCCCCTGATGGGCGAGATCTTGTTCGAGTTCCCCGTTTATCGACAGTTTGTTGTCGGAAATTACCGCTTGATCTATCGTGAAGATGAAGCAAATCAGCGAGTCTTGATCATCGGAGTGATCCACGCTGGACGCGATTTGCCTCCGATCTTGGAATCGCGAAATGCATGATTCGTCATTGGCTTAGGATTATCTATTAAGTTCGGCGAGGATCTCCCGACCTCGCCGAAACAGCACACGGCTCAAAAGGTTCCGTACCCCCCAACTACGGTAAAAAAATACAGGCTAGCCCGATGAATAACTTGGCATCAACTACCGCGATCATCCTGGCAAGACCACCCATGACCCAGCGAAGATTTGTTGTCCTGGATCGTGATGGCACGATCATCGTGGAACGCCAGTACCTTTCCTCCCCCGATCAGGTGGGATTGTTGCCGGGAGCGGGTGCCGGACTGCGGGCGATGCGCGACTTGGGCCTCGGCCTAGTGATCGTGACCAACCAATCCGCTGTAGGGAGAGGATTCTTCGACATGGCCCGATTGGAAGAGATTCATGGCCGCCTGAGAGAACTTCTGCTTATCGATGGCGTAGAATTGGATGGAATTTATGTTTGTCCTCATACGCCGGAAGATGGATGCGATTGTCGCAAGCCGCTGCCCGGGCTACTGATCCAGGCATCGCGGGAATTGGGGTTCGATCCGGCCCACGCCCTTGTAATTGGCGATAAACCATGCGATATTGAGTTAGGGCAGGCAGTGGGGGCGACGACCCTGCTGGTCCGAACCGGCTACGGCGCGGAGCATGAGGCGGCCCGGTCGGTCATGCCGGATTATGTGGCCGAGGATCTCGTGGAAGCGGCTAAATTTGTTCCGCGGTGGATCGCATCCGGAACGTCTGGTTGCCGTGGTGAGGGAAATTGCGAGTGAGTGCGGCTGAACGTAGCCGGGAGATTTAAGCGTGTTTCGCACAGAGAGGTAAAAGGATCTACGTTGGGTAAACGAGCCTTGGTTACAGGAATTACCGGACAGGACGGTTCCTATCTGGCTGAATTTCTTTTGAGCAAAGGGTACGAGGTCCACGGACTCACTCGTAGCTCCAGCACGTTCAATTGCGAACGGATTGACCACATTTCTGAAGCGAAATCTCTTGCAGCCGGTATTGTAAGCGGCGGCGTATTCTTGCATTACGGTGATTTGTGCGACGCGTCTTCGGTGAACCGACTTATGCGATCCATACGTCCGGATGAGATTTATAATCTTGCCGCGCAAAGCCATGTAAAAGTCAGTTTTGAGATTCCTGAGTACACGGGTGATGTCGTGGCGTTGGGAACCCTGCGTATTCTCGAGGGAACCCGGGAAAGTGGCCTGAACCCCAGGATTTTCCAGGCTGGATCCTCGGAGATGTTTGGCAAGGTGCAAGAGATACCGCAGAAAGAGAGTACCTCGTTTTACCCCCGCTCGCCGTATGCTGCGGCCAAAGCTTATGCTCATTGGTTGGTTGTCAACTATCGCGAAGCGTACGGCATGTTCGCGTGCAATGGTATCTTGTTCAATCATGAGTCGCCGCGACGTGGAGAAAACTTCGTAACGCGCAAGATCACGCTCGGGGTTGCCGCCATCAAGCTAGGATTGCGGAAAGCCCTGGCACTAGGTAATCTGGAGGCCAAGCGAGATTGGGGCTTTGCCGGCGATTACGTGCAAGCCATGTGGTTGATGCTACAGCAGGAGAGTCCCGACGACTATGTGATTGCTACCGGCGAGACCCGTTCCGTGCGTGAATTTTGTGAGGCGGCATTCAGCTATGTTGGTCTGGATTATCAGAAACATGTCGTTGTCGATCCGCTCTATTTTCGTCCCACCGAAGTCGACCTTTTGATCGGTGACGCGAGCAAGGCCCGCGAAAAATTAGGCTGGCGGCCTGGTGTTTCGTTTCAAGATCTGGTGCGCATGATGGTCGATTCAGATATCGAACTCCTCAAGCGTCAACATCTCCTCTAGCACTACCAAATGGCCCGATTGGTTGAGATTCATGGCCGTCTGAGAGAACTTCTGCTTATCGATGGCGTAGAATTAGATGGAAAGATATCACGTTCCAAGATCAGATTCGTGTGGCCTTAAAGCAAGTTCTCAATTCATGCGGCGTTTGTGGGATCGTCGATTACTGTGCTTCTGAGGTGATAGCTCGGGTTCCGGTTCCTTTCGCGGCAGTTTGGGATCTGGCTCGCTTGGGCTCACCTGCCCTCGGCTTCGCCTGCCCACGCCCAGCCAGCCAACCGACGCTAACAAGGCCAGCCCGGATAACCGAAGACCCCAGGTCAGGCTGGCCGGCTCATAGCGGAACTCCAGCGTGGCCTTTCCGGCCGGCACGACGACGCCGCGGATGGCATGGTTGGTCTGCAAGATGGGCAGCGGTTTGCCATCAAGGTAGGCATGCCAGCCGACATCCCAACGGTCGGCCAGCACCATCAGTCCAGGGGTTTGCATATCGATCGCTACGTTCACGCGAGTGGGGACTTCGTCGACAATTTTTGCCTGGCCAAGACATTCTCCGGGCAGGGTGATCGGCACCTCGACGAACGCCAGTTCGTTAGGATCGAATTCGGTGGATGCCAATCGACGCAGCCGTTCTTGATTGTCGTTGATGGTTTCAACATGCCGGGGAACGAACACCCTCGGTAGGGCGTGCCGGTTGATCATTACCCAGTAATCATCGCTGGCAAGATCGGGTGTGAGGCCCGATTGTGGAGGAGGGGAGCCGCGAAAGATGAGATAGCGCACACCGAGCATGTCCAGTATCGGGTGAACCCGCAGATCATTGCCAGGCAGAACCCTGGTTATGGGAACCATCCATTGAGTCCGGGCATAGGGAATGGCGAGCGACTCGGGAACTGCAGCGATCTTCATTAAGTCCAACCAACGCATCGGGTCAACTCCGTCATATCCACGGATGTCGCAAAGGCCATGGGATTGGCTCAGCGTTGCCGGAAGGCAATTGACTCCAATGACTCGCCCTGGTGTCGACTGCGCGATTTGTTCCAAGACTGGAATTCGCGGGTAGTAGAGGGCCGGATCGCACTGTGCGCTGCGGCCGTAGCCAAACCACAGCAAGTCTACAAGCAGCAATCCACCAAACACGGGCATGAACCAGCGGGTCCGACTCGTCCGAAACCAAAGCACGAGCCAGCCAGCGAATGCCAAGGCGGACAGGATTGCGGCGACCAGGTAATTCCGGCAGAAATTCGCCTGGACTTGGCGCACCTGGACTATGTCGCTGATGCCTGCCACTGCCTTTCCGTGGACTACGGCATTGGCGAGCAGGGTGGCCAGGGGTTCTGGGGGGCTGATTACGCGGAAGAAGCACCAACCGCAAAGGCCCAGGAGCAGTAGAGCCGGTCCCCAAAACCACGCACGTCGCCGCAGTTCGCCGTTGGCCAGCGTTTCCAATCCGATGGCCGCCAGCGCAATTACGGCAAAAGATGCCGCAAAAACGAAACGATTGTGCGACATCATCTTCAAGCCAGGCATGCGCAGAAGTTGGACGAACCCAGGAATATTCAACGACCAACTCAAGCCGAGTACGATCAAGGCTATGGCAAACAGGTTGAAGGAACGATGCCGACGATTGCACCAGGCGAGCGGGGCGAGCAAGAGGGTTGCCAAGAGGCCGGCATACGCCGCGGCTGAGCTTTCCAATTGGTTTCCTTGTCTTTCTGGAAACATTGGAAAACTGCCGGCCTGGGTCGAGCCGTACATGTCAGGCAGGACGGTTTGCGGGAGGGCCGCCAGACCGACCGGCGGGCGTTCTTCCTCGCCTTGGCTTCGCTCAACAATCCGAGAGCCGGTTGCGGTGTATTCCAGAAGGGGAATATACTGCGCGCCAGCCATCGCGATTCCGAGTCCCCAGCCCAAGACGACCCTCACTAGGCACCGAATGGCCTTGGGTTGGAGCCACTTCTTCCCATATTCATTGAAATAGCACCAGATGGCGTATATGCCGGACACGAGAAGTACCTGACCAGCCACATCAAGTTGGCCGCTGACCAAAGTCAGAAACGTGGCGAGAACCAACGCAGGTCCTCCCCAAACGGAGTTGCCGCGGACGGTGCGTTCAACCGCGAGGATCAGCCAGGGCATCCAAGCGATGGCCATGGGCAGGCTATATCCCTGCCAGAAGATAAAGAACCCCGTGAGAGGAAAACACCATGCCATGATCGCGGCGGGCCAAAAACCGGTCTGCAGGGATTGGCGACAGAATGCATACATTCCAATGCTGGCGACAAGGGCAATCGCCACCTGTGTCCAGGCGAGAATAATTGGCGAGGCGACGATGCAACTCAAGAGCCAGAACGGCGAATACTTTGGCCAGGTGAATGGCGCGCCGCCATATTGATAAGGAACCCATAGCGGCCAACGGCCCGCGCGGAGTTCTTGTGCCATGACCTGCCTGCCCGGTTCTCCGTTCAGCACAAGGTCGGAGAGGACGAAGTTGTGCAGACCAATTGCTGCGGTCCGGGAATCTTGCGGGAGATAGATACCTTTCAATGCAAGATAATCGATGGGAAGCAGAACTTTGTAGCTCAGAAGCGACGGCCCATAGAGGACGGCCTGCCCCAGAATGATTCCGATCAGCAGCACGCCGAAACGCTTTGCGCTCGAGCCGATCCGCTGGATATGAGGTGGAATGGAGTTCACGCCGAGTTTCCTCGCTGGGCCGAGTTTGCGTGCGCGGTCACCGTGTAGCCGAGACAATCATCGCCGCCGTCGCAGCCGAGCGACACGTTAGCAACGATGGCCAAAAAGACGAACAGTGGAGCAAGAAGCAGCCCTACGAACCGTCGCGCAATCCGCACCACAAAGTTCTTTGAGGATGGAAAGACGAATGGCAGCATCAAGGCCATGACCTTATAGCAGGCGACGGTCACCGCGTTGCCCCGCGCGCGTACGACGATGTCGCCGAAGTCTGCCCGCTCGAGCAACCGCTTCAGGCACGATGGGGTGAAACGCCAGTAGTCGTGCGGAATGAAGTGCCAGCGAGCTGAAAACGGCACCGTCATGATCAGCCGTCCATTCGGCCGCAGGCATCGCCGCGCTTCGGCCACGAATCCGCTGACGTCGAAAACGTGTTCCAGGGTTTCGGTCAGAAGAACGATGTCCGCGGTTGCATGGTCGGGAGGCCAGACGTCGCCGGAATAATAGACCGTATTCGGCATTCCATAGCCGAAGTGCGCCTTCGCGTCGATGGTGTCGATGCCACAGTAGTCAACGTCCTTGGGAAGCAAACACCGGTAGGGCTGCCCTCCGCACCCGACGTCGACCACTTTCCCCGAGGCTTGCGCGAGTTCGTGCTGGAGATCGTTCCAAATCGAGCCGGCTTGGAGATCGAACCAACGCCGCACGGCTGCCAAGAATCGCGACTTGGTACCTTGGGGTGCCGACATCAGCGGCGGCCGCCAGGTTTCCTCCCGCCGTTCAACCAAGTTCTCGCGCATGCGGCTACTAAACATTTCGCTCCCTTATCAACCATTCCGAGGCCACCGAAAAATCAAACCTTCGTTGTGCTTGGCATCGATCGAATAGCAATGTCACTTGAATCCATACACTGCCAGGTTTCCCGCCGGTACGGACACCGGCAGACGGCCGATCCCTATCGCATTGGCTGCTGCAATCGCCGCTCTCTTCAGGCCGTCGGGCATTGGAAAGAGCCGCATCCAATAACTGATCGGGTAGCGGTTGCAAACCATGTAGGATCGGACATCGTGAAAACCGGCCGATTGGAAGAGTCGCTGTGCGCTGGGGTGCGAGAACAACTGCAAATGCTCGATATCGTAGATCGGCGACCGCCGGCCCAGTAACCTTGCAGAAACGGAGAGTCGGTTATGTACGATACAGAGCATTGCCCCACCTTCTTTCAGCAGCGCAAATGCATCACGGCAGAGTTGCAAGGGGTCGGGCACATGTTCCAGCGTCTGAAAACACGTGATTAGGCTGAACCGCTCTCCACGGAAATCCTCGGCCCGAAATGGCGCATGCCGCAATAGCGGGCGGATCGATTTCTCGGCCGCCGAAATCGGGGCCGCGGAAGGTTCCGCTCCCACGACCCCGGTGAACCCGCAACCCAGCAGTTCTTTGAGAAATGCACCGTCGCCGGCCCCGATGTCCAGTGCTCCCGTGCGATCTCGCAAACGAGCCAAAATGGGCTGCACGAGCCTTGCGTAGGTCCTTGCGGCATAGCGGGCTTCCCGCCCACTGTCGTAGGAGGCCTCTCGATACTCGTCTTCCAATCGATCGGATTCCGGCACGGGACTGGCGTAGAGTAGATCGCAGTCTTCGCAGAGCACGAGCCGGTAATGCATATACTCGGGTATCTTGCGCGACGCGAACGCGAACGCGCCCAAACGCTTCGGGTCATACGACTCCTTGGCGAACTCGCGAGAATGCGAGCTGGACGCGCAGAGCGGGCACGTTCGAGACACTGTTGCCGTCGTCATGATCGAACCTTTCTGATACGTCCCTACAACCATGGATCGAGTGCCCGGTTCATTCTTGGGCAGTCATTGGATTATACTTCGCTGGCGGTTCTTCGTACTTCGCCGTCCTTGATGATGCCGCGTCGAATGAACAGCGGCCGCTGTTTCACCTCCTCGAACACCTTCGCGATGTATTCGGCCAGTATCCCAACACCGAGCAAATTGATCGAACCGAAAAACATGATGGTCAACAACATTGTCGTCACGCCGGGTGGCACCCAGGAAGGGGCGATCATACGGAGCAGCATCTGTGCGCCCATCAGAAGGACGGTCAATACAAATAGCGTGGCTCCGACAAAGCTTAGCAGCGTCAGCAGCGTATTGCTGAACGAAAGAATACCCTTCTTCGCCCAGGCAATGTTTTTGCTCAAGCTGTTCGTGGTTTGCCCAAACATCCGCTCCGGTCGGACGTAATCGACGCCGGTCTGCTTGAAGCCGACGAACGCTCGCACACCACGAAGGAACAGGTCTCTTTCGGGAAATCGCAACATGCTATCCACCACCCGCTTGTCGATGAGCGAAAAATCACCCGCATCGTGGGGAATACTCAAATAGGAGAAGTAGTCGAATAAACGGTAGAATGCCTTGTACGAGAACTGCATCCAAAACGGTGCTACGCGTTTCACACGGCGGCCATAAACCACGTCGTAGCCTTCCCGCCACTTGGCCACGAAGTCTTCGATCAGCTCCGGCGGATCCTGGAGATCGCCGTCCATCAACACGCACGCGTTCATCGAGGAAAGCTCCATCCCGCTACGAAACGCCGCCTGGGAGCCGAAATTGCGGGAATGCGAAATCCCCAACACGCGGCGGTCGTTACGAGAGAGGTTGCGAATGGTCTCCTCGCTGTCGTCCGGACTGTTGTCGTTCACGAAGATAATTTCGTGCTCGATGGCGAGCTTCTCGAAAACCTTCTTCAGCCGCTGGTACATGATGGGAATTGCCTGCCCATCCTTGTAACAGGCGATGACAACGCTGACGCTGTGCTTGGTGTCCAGCCCGAACTGCTTGGACGCGCGGAAGTAGTGATCCTTGTTTTCGAGCTTCTGATACCACGCGACCGTCGCCTTCAGGCCGTCGGCGAAACTTGTCCGCGGACGCCAATCGAGCTCACGGACGGTCTTATCGATGTTGGCATACCAATCGCTGACGTCCCACTTTCGGTTCGGCATGTTGAATACGGGCGGGTCCGTGACCTCGAAAAGTGCCCGGGCGATGCTTGCCACGTCTCCAATGGTGGTCTTGCAGCCGGTCCCGATGTTGAACGATTCACCGTACGATTCTTCACGAAGGTGGAGCGCGGCGTTCACGAATGCCTCGCAGATATCGTCGATATACACAAAATCCCTGGAGATGTCCGGAAGAGACAGTTCCGGGAGCCGCCCCTCGACCCCGGCGCGGACCACGGCGGGAATCAAACGAGAAGAATCCTCCATGGGTCCGTAAACGGAATACAGCCGGAGATTGACACAAGGCAAACATTTCGTCCGACCATAGAAGCGGAACAGATTCGCGCAAGCGACCTTGGAGACCGCGTAGTCGCTGTTAGGCTCCGGGAGAACCGTCTCCACTGGACCTGAGGCTCGGTTGCCATATTCCGAAGAACTGCCGGCATGGACGTAGGCCGCGATTTGCCGCGGTGCCAAACGGGCCAGCAAGCGCGCGGTCATGTTGAAGTTGGTTTTGTAAATCAGATCGCTGTCGGACTCGAATGAGTAGGCACCGTAGGCGACGCAGTTGAAAACGGTGCGTGGACTGACGCCGTCTAGCAAAGCGTCGAGGTTGGCGTCTACCAAGAGATCGAGTCCGCGGACATTCGCCGCCGATACGCCTTCCAGTCGCCATGCCGGCAGATTGGAAGCAGTCCCCACGACATCGTTTCTTTGCCCCAGCAGGAGCCTCAGCAAATTGGCACCGACGAAGCCGCTGGCACCAAGCACCAAGATCGGCCCCTGCAACTGCGCGATTTTCTTTGTCCATTCGGCCGTCATGAAGTCAACTCCGCAACGATGCTCTCGCTGTCCAATCCACACTCCTGGCGATGAAACTTTTGCGAGCCGTAGTATCCGCTGCAATACCGTAGGGCACAGCGATGCGTGAACCGCGCCGGCATGGCCCCCAGCAACCCGAGCGCGTGCGCCAGCATCTGGCCCGCTCCGCCGTGAGCCACGTGCTCTTCGACCACCATGAGTGTTCCCGACTGCTGAACTTGACGCAAGAAGTCTTGGGGGATCTCCCCGGCACGGATCGGAAGTTCCGTAAGAACCCAGAGGTTGGGGCGTTGGGATTCCGGCAGAAAGCTGACAGCTCCCCAGATGCTGCCGACGAGAGGGCCTACCGACAGGATCGTTGGCCCATTGCCCGCCAGCAGTTGCCGCCATGGGGCATAGCCGGGCACTTGGAAACCATTGGGTGCTTCGCAGCGGCCCAGGCGGAGGTAGGCCGGATGATTGAACCGCATGAGGCAATCAACGATCGGAGGCACATCGGCGGCAAAGGCTGGCACGAACGCATGCATGTGATCCAGACAAAGCAGTGCGCCGTAATCCTCCAGCGCGTGGTGCGTTCCTCCCATCACGCCATAAGCGTAGCCGCCACCATTGCCGACCAGTTTCACCGGCATGTCATGCATGCAGACATCGTTGCGAATTTGCTCGTAGGGGCGGGCATAAAGAAAGGGGGCAATGCTATAGGCCCAAGGTCTGAAGCCGGTCCATCCCAAACCTGCTGCAACCGAAATCATATTCTGTTCTGCAATACCCGCGTTGATAAACCTGGGGCCGGCCACCGCTTGAAGCGGCTCGAGGGCCATGAATCCCAGATCCCCCGTCAGAAACACGAATTCGGGATCGGCCGCATGCGAAACGAGCGATTGGCAAAGAACAATTCTCATGGGTGCTCTGTCTTGTTGACAAGGCTCTTGTTCGCATCCAACACCTGTAGCGACTCCAAGTCTTGAAGGGCCCGCCGGTATAACTCTTCGTTCAGAGGCAAGTAATGCCACTCCATCCGGTTCTGCATGAATGATATGCCGTGCCCCTTGCGGGTGTGCGCGAGGATGATTTGCGGGGAAGGCGACGGGGTGCCGATGGCATCCAAAATTGTGTCCAAATCGTGCCCGTCAATCTCCCGAGCCGCCAAGCCAAATTCGCGGAACTTGGAGACGGTCAGTTCCAAACCAGACACTTCCTTGGTGCTCCCAAAACCCTGAAGTCCATTCACATCAATCACAATCGTGAGCGGCGCCAGTTGGCGTTGCTTGATAAAAATGAGTGACTCCCAGGTGGAACCTTCCTGCAACTCGCCATCGGAAAGGAGGCAGAAAACTCTGCCCGGCTGATTTCGCAGCAACTTCCCTAATGCGATTCCCACGGCAAGTGGCAACCCATGCCCCAAACTGCCCGTGGCAAACGGTATTTCTTCAATCCAGCCAGGTGCCGGATGTGCGCTCATTCTGGTCCGTTCGCCATGGAACTGGAGCAAATCGTCTTCGGTCAACACGCCAAGCGACCAAAGGGTCACATACAAGGCTCCGGCTGCGTGCCCCTTGGAAAGGACAAACACGTCATCCTTTTGCTTAACGCAATGGTGCAGAACCATCAATATGTCTAGTGCTGAGAGATTCCCCCCAATGTGACCTACTCCACTCTCAAAGTGCATCCTTAGCAACCGTCTGCGGGCTGTTGCCAATAACGTCGAGAGTTTTTTCGTATCGGTCGTGAGACTTGTGGGATGAGACATAAAGCTATGCGAACACATGAGGACGGTCGCCCGTGCGACCGCCGTTTCTTAACTTCAGTATACACTGCCAAACTCCCGCGTGCAAAAAACAAATCCTAATTCAATCGCCAACGGTTTGTCGGACCGCCCGAAGCAATCGGGATAACCAATAAACTCGCTTTGTCAGGCATTGGATTCGCTGGATTTCGGAGTGCGGTTCCTGCATTATGGGGGAGGATGCTTGCCCTATAGAATCTGTCAGAGTACACTGGATGGCTGGCTAGGAGTGAACCCGATGGCGAGAAAAGTGTCGATGCAGCGTTCTTCAGTTCCACCTCAAGGGTCGATCTCGCCCATCGCTTTGGGGGTTCTGTCGATTGGCCCCCTCTTATTGGCCATTGTCGCAGGTGTGCAGTTCATGATGGCAGCATGGGAGACATGGTTGCGACGCATACCTAGCCCAATAGAGGTGGATCGACTGACGATCATTGGCAAGTGTTGGTATCAACCCGATCAGGATCTCCCAATTTATGTAGTCGGGATCGTCGGGATTCTCATTTTAGCGACAGCCATGGTGTTGGCTTGGCAGCGGCGCGTCGCCAATACTCACAGCGAAAATCACTTGCGTTTCATGCGGTGGCTCTTGTGGATACATTTCCCAGTAGCCGGGTTCTTCGTCCTGCTGCCCATGTTGTGGCTGGGGGCAGTGCCGTTGACGTGGATTTCGGCGAGTCTTGCCATGGCTACATGCGGTGCGCTGTTACTCGCCACCTATTTTGAAACATTGGGGATGCCTGCGGGTCTTCGTCTTTCACCTGCTGCACAGTATGGCGTTCAATCCTGTGTCGCAGTAGGACTGATTGTACTCCTGGTCTACATGCCGGACATAACGCTGGTGACGGGCTGGATCTATCAGTTGGACAAGTTTCATCACTGGGATTTCTATGTCATGGCACCGGCACTGGCCTTCCGCCACGGCGCGGCATTGGGAACGGAATTCTATTGCCAGTATGGCGTGGCGTGGCCGATGCTGCTTGCCCAGGCGTCCGCAATCGTGCCGCTCACCTACAAGATGGCAATCCACTTCGCGGTCGTCTTCGGCTGTGCTTACTTTTTGGCCGTGTACTTCCTGTTTCGCTTGCTTCTGAAAAGTACCCCGTGGGCACTCACAGGACTCCTCCTGACGCTGTTCTTCCAGTTGTTCAGCGGAACCGACGGGTTACCCAATTGGTGTTATCCCAGTTCGACCGTCTTGCGCAGCTCACTGGATTTACTCCTTTTTGTCGTGTGCCTCGCTTACGCGCGCCGCAACCGGGCCTGGTTGGGCTTGCCTGCCGGAGTACTGCTCGGCTTGGTAACCCTTTTCAGCACGGACACGGGAGTGTATCTCTCGGCAGCGTTGGTTATGTATATGCTGGCGGTTCCGCGTTTGCAGACCGGTGCAATCGGCCCGCGAAAGGGGTGGATATTCATTCTCGGTGTAGTGGCTGGCCTCGCGGGAACGCTGATTCTCGGGCTTGCCATTGCCAGTCGTGGCACCTTGCTCCACTCAGAATTCTGGCGGGGATGGCTGGAACCCCTTTTGGTGTATGGTGGAGGGATAGGCCAACTTCCCATCGGCGGTGCCGTGGTGGAATGGAGTGCCTATCTGCTGTTTACCGTGGAACTCTTGGTATATCTGTTCTTTTTCGGCCGTGTCCTCGATAAGTCGCTGCGAAAGACCCTCTCCCCGGAGGATCTGATATTGGGCATGATTGCCGTGTATGGACTCGGGACAATCATGATCTTCATCGGCCGATCGCACCCATTTAATCTGTATCATAGTTCGGTGCCTTTCTGTATCCTACTCACCAGCGCGTTTGCTTGGGTCGGCACCAAAATAACCCGTAGCTTGAAATTTGCCTGGCCGACGACTGAGGCCCCGCTTCTCGGGGCCACGTTGCGAACCGCGCCCTGGGTGTGCGTCTACCTAGCACTCATCGCCGTTTGTTCCAACAATGGTTACCAACACTACCCGAATTTGTTGCACTGGGCGTTCCGCGACCAATATGTGGCCCGGCCTGCGGATAATTATCTCTTTGCGCAGCGGCGGGACGTGCTTCTGCCTGAAAATCTGCGGCCTATGGCTCAGCGATTCACCGCGATTACCGACGCGATCACGAAATTGTCCGAGGGAGGCCGGAATTCGATCGCCGTGATCGACTTTGCCGATACACACTTCCTCGTGCAGGCCGATCTGAAGCCGTACTTCCGATATTCGCCGCTTATTGCCAGCCTACATTTCAAAGAACAGATCGACCTCGTCGAGCGTCAACTGGCAGACTGTCCCCCGGATTATGTTCTTATTCCCGATCAGGCACCGATGACAATCCTGCGAGTCCAGCCTACCGATGTTTACGATCGACTCCTCACGCGAGTGAACCAGCGATACACGCTTCTTGGAAATGTCTACGATATGAAGGTCTTCAAACGAAATCCGTGAGGCCATCGTCTCCCTCGCCGGCCGATGAGACTCCGGCAGAGTGGCTTCAAATGCTTCGTTGCCACGAAACGACACCGGTCGAAAGCAACGGCGCAATCGCCTAGAACTGCGTAGTCCGCTGGTTTGAAGCAGATTAGTACATATTCCCTCACCCCCTGCCCCCTCTCCTGTGTACGGGAGAGGGGCAGGGGATTCCTAGTACATCTCGAACATATATTCGCCGCCGTGGGCCGGATTGCCGATGAGTTTGCGATTAGCAAGGTCCACGACAAAATCGAGATGTTCCAATGGAATCTGCCCGATGAGGACGGGAACTTCATCCGGGACTTCGGCTACATCGACGACGCAATCGCGGCCCTGGATGGTCAGTCGAACGGCGTC
>Ga0194056_10000243_pt1 | contig 28023 bp, 24 predicted proteins | sample SepL4413m_MetaG_FD_155458 | JGI IMG/M metagenome (GOLD analysis project Ga0194056, IMG submission 155458) | Anoxic zone freshwater microbial communities from boreal shield lake in IISD Experimental Lakes Area, Ontario, Canada - Sep2016-L442-13m | ecosystem: Environmental > Aquatic > Freshwater... | reverse complement strand
AACTTATGCAATTTCTTGGCTCTTGGTGCATACGGCCTTTACTTTGCACTATGCTCACGCCTACTATCTAGAGCTTAAAAAAACAAAAAGTGCTCCTTTGATTTTTGAAGCGAAGTTAAGGCCTCTGTATATAGATTTTCTCTATTTTTCTATGGTGATTGGCATGACCTGCCAAACTGCTGATGTCAATATCGCAAACTCTAGAATGCGATTTTGGGTAATGATTCAGGGTGCCACTGCTTTTATTTTTAATACTTCACTACTAGCGTTAGCAATCAATCTCATTTCAGGAGCAGTTGCTTCACATTAAATACTTAATGTATGAGATGCATATTGGTGGCGCACTACCCATTAATCCAATTTTAATCAGGCGGCTATAAGATGTAGAGCAGTCCTTCATACAAAACAAGCTCTAGAGGTATTTGTCGACCCTAAGCGGACATCGGAGTATTAACTCAAAAAATAGAAAACGCAGTTAACGGCTATTTAATTGAAACCGGTGCTAAGGCCCTACTAATGCTAGCCTCTCCTTTGCCGTAAGTACTTGCACTATAGTTTGCTATTGTATCTGTTCTGGCAGTATTTAAAAGTTGATTGGAAATCTTTGTAGCATCTGCTGTAGTAAATTTACTTCCCAGAATTGCTGAATAGCCAGAAATAACAGGCGCAGCAAAAGAGGTTCCATACAATTTATAGTAGGGGTCATTCCCACCAGTTACACCAACAACTAAAAACTTATTTTGTACGGCGGTATTGGCTCCAGCAATATTTGAATATGATGCAATTTTCGCCTGGCTAGTTGCAGTTCCATTCTTATCAAGCGCCCCAACGAAAATCGCAGATTTTGTATTAATTAAAGCAAGATTTAAATAGTCAGTTTTGCCACTTGAATTTGCGCCTCCAACTGTTGTTCCAGAATCATTTCCAGCAGCTTTCGATATCACAGCCGTTCCGTTGGTTGCATAATTGATGATGGACTGTTCACGAGCACTCCATCCAATTTGATTGGCCGTATACCCTGAATTCGCATACATTGCATAGCTCAAATTAATAGTATTAAGGCCTTTAGGTGCTAACCTTACAGCGGTAGTATCAGAGAAATCTTTTGTATTAATTGCAGCCATTGGTGCAATTAAGCTTGCTTCTTGTGACGTCCATTTACCATGTTGCTGAAGCTTTAAAGATCCATTAAAGTTTCCGTAAAAGCTACTTCTAGAATTAAAATCATCTACAAATGTGATTGTTGTCCCCTGACCTTTATAACCTGATTTCCACGCATCCCCAACCTCTGGACTCATCCATGGTTGCAAGGTCTGAGAAATAGCGAATGGGGAAATTAAACAAAAAGTACCTAGCGCCAATATTTTTTTAGTTCCGATATTCATTTTTATATCTCCAATTCTAGTTAAAAAAGCTTTGTTTAAATCAATCAAAAATTTTTGGTGTACTGCAACCAAAGTGTGTTGTAGTTATAGGGTTTTTCGTTATATAAATATTGCAAAGTTTGCGATGGTTGCATAGGGCTAGCTGCCATTCTGCAATTTACCTGCTGAACCCCGCCAATATCTCCATAATTTGCTGTGCATGCAGATTCTCGCAATCTACCGGCAAGAATTGTGGTTCCCCTTAGGGAAAGGGTCGAGGTTTTATCGAGCTCATGCCTGAAAACCAATCCCAGCTTGATGCTTGGGTCAACCGTATATTTTTGAGCGTTCTCACCCGTGCTAAAACCCCAGATAACACCAACCTTGCTATGCACTTGCGTCATATAGGTTAATCTGGTGTCAGTAAAGGTAGGGGTGTACCAATTTTTAAACTGTAAAGGGGCTCCATTAGAAAGCTCGTAACCACCCATTCGATAAGCGCCCATCTTATTGGACAGCTCTGAACCCTGTTTAATTTCAATTAAACTGGTGGCGTTCCACAATTCAAAAACAGGGCTAGCTAAGCAAAACTGGCGCCAAAAAAGCACCAAACCTAGCAATGTGCTGTTCAAGAAAACTTTTGAGGGCTTCATAAATCAATAACCTCATTCCTATCGCTCACCCTCAAATGCTACTGAAATTTATCTATTAAGTAAATAAAAGAGATTTTTTTAATAAAACATCAAATACTAGGAGCGTAATTACTGGGGGAAAGTAGTAGCCCTTTTAACCTTATTGACTCTTATTGGCCGTTAAGCGCCTTTAAACACGTAGTTTTGAAGGGCTGAAACTATAATCAAAGCAGCCATCCACTTTTTTTGTCGGTTTACCCGACAAACCACTGTCACTTCTCCGGATGCTCCAACAAGATACTGTCGAAACCACTCGACATCCACCTCATACCAATCCGATCCACATGACCACCCGCCGATATCACGGCACTTTCCAAGCAGGTTTAAGCTAATGTTTTAGCTACTGTTCGACACAATTCTTAAGTCTTTTAATCCGTTGGTCGCGAGTTCGAATCTCGCCCGACCCACCAGTATCAAGAAACCCTCACTAGCAATAGTGGGGGTTTTGTCTTTCTGGGCTAGTAAAAGTAGTGACTGTTTGGAACAATCCAGAACTTATCTGACGTTTCGAGTGGGGATGTTGGACGCTGGTTGACCGTGGTGGACCGTTGGCGACTTGTTCTAATCTCCCAAACCTGAGAAGATCATTCTATAAGCAATTACCAGAATGGACTCATGGATTTATACAAACAAACCTTGGATTTCCAGGAAGCGCTAATTAAGCACCTAACAACAACGGAAGCGATGGATGAACACGCTTACGAAACATTGCGCAAAGAATTGATTGAAAAAGTATCTCTCAAAGAATTCATTCCACCATTCTTAATACAAAATCGTACCGTTCAACATCTAAACCAATCAATTAAAGCATCTCTTCCTACGTATGCACAAAGAAGAACCTATATAAGAGAATCCTTTTCTCGACTACTGGATGTTCTGGAGTTTGGAGAAACCTTTTCTGTTGAATCCGAACAAATGACTAAAAAAGCATTCATAAGCTACTCTACTGATGACAAAATCATTGCGGGAAAACTGAAAAGCGTACTCGAAGGTTACGACATTCCGTCGTTTATGGCCCATGATGACATTGAAGTATCTGAAGAGTGGTCAAAAAGAATTTTAGAAGAAGTTAACTCTTGCTCAATATTTGTCTGCCTTCTAAGCAAGAGCTTTATTAAATCGGAATTCTGCCTTCAGGAAACTGGCATAGCTGCCAGCAGAGGTGACATCTGCATAATTCCACTATCCCTGGACGGAACAATACCCCCTGGATTTTTAAAGAAATTCCAATCGTCAAAACTCAATTCAGAGCAAATTGGAATACAAGACTTTCTCCCTGCATTCCTAAAGTCTGACCTAAGAATGGCAATTGCGATTGACTTGCCTTGATCAAATCGCGTTTTAATCCACAAACTGGTTGGATCAATCATCTTTAAAACAGTCTGCCCAGCAATAAATGTAGAGCCTGGCTCCGCGTCCCTTGATGTAATGATGCCATCTATTGGGGCTTTTAATTTCAGATTCAACTCTTGCTGTTTAAGTCCTGCTAAGTCCGCATTCGTTTTCTGAACGATCGCCTTAGCTGAATTGAGCTCTTGAATTTTTCCCTCGACAACAATTGGGCTAATGAAATTCTTTTTTCCCAACTCTACGTAGCGCCTTACAGTTTCTGAGGCTAGTACCATGCGCGCCTTTGCATCATTCACCTGAGCCTGCGCTGCAACCATACGCTCATTCAAATCAATGGAATCCATCTCTGCAAGTAATTGCCCCTCTTTAACAGAGTGGCCAACATCTACATGCACCTTTAAAACCCGACCAGCAATGACTGGCCCCATTAAATAAGATCGTCTTGCCTCGACAGTACCCACTCCAAATAATGTGGGTGTAAGCGATTGACTGCTAATTTTGACGGTAGTTACCTTGATCGGAGATAAAGGACCGGTACTAAATACAATATAAGCAAATAGAATTAGTAAACTGAAAAGTGTTACAAAAATCAGTAATTTACGACGACTTATATCCCACTGTTGAATTTTTTCCAAAGGATAATTTAAGAATTCTTTTAATTTAAAAGCACTACTCATAACTAATTGGGAAACCATTATTGAAGGTGGTAAAAAAATACTGCATCTCTTTAATAATGCTCCTAGTAGCCTTAGAAAGGTAGGATTTCAAGAGCTTACAGTGCCTGTTTATCGGTATGCGATCTTTTGTGCGACTAATTTCACGAGATCGAAAGAATGGCCTCTCGGTCTTTGGCTATCAAAATAAAAACTCTTTGGAGCAATAATCTAAACACCTCGTTACTCCATAGAGTTTTGTTTGATGTTGGTAAGCGTTACTTTAAGTAATACTTTCTTACCCAATGACAGAAAGCAACCCATAGTAATCATTTGAGTGAAATCAATCGAAAATCTTAGGCACACCTTTATGCAGAATCTTCTTTGTCGTCGTAATAGAAGAATCAAGATTTGATTCAAGGCTCTTACGCAATTCAGCACACTCAGATTTGTGTGTACAAGCTGAAATACTATCATTTTTAATATTCTCTTTATAACTTGAGCAATGCTCTTGAGCCCAGCTACCGTCCAATGGACAAGAATTCTTTTTTTTCATTTCAATCCCTCGCTTTATCGATATAAGCCTAAGTTATTGACTGCTTTCGCCGAATTCAAACAATCTAGTTTTGACTTATATTAAATTTGTTGCGCTGCTATGAACTTATCTAGAAATATCTTTTTTAGGATAAGGATTCTTTGTTATCAGTCCATAAAGATAGGCTACACAAACTAAAATCAGTGAATCTGCAAAAATTGGATAAATTGCTACGTAGTAACTATCAATCTTTCCAGCTGCAATAAACATGGCGAGCATTAATGCCGTGGGACTAAAACACTTTAGTCCAAACATTGCAATCGCCGAAGCGGCTACAGCGGTCGGCATAGCAATAAAAGGTGACGGAGAAATCGAAACGCTTGCGGCAGCCAATAAAGCTGAAACAACATTGCCCTCAAGAATGGCTTTTGGGTGAAACATGGGGCTTAATGGCATCAGAAAAATCATTAGAGCCATAACTAAGAAGGAAGCATTTATTGGAACTGCTTGCTCTATTGGTCCTACCATATCGTTAAACATTACTACTGCAAAGATCAGCACATCTACCCCAAAGCAAATCCTAAGGATTTCTAACCAAGAAAATCCATAAGGATCTGGTGGGATGTACTTTTTAAGTCTAGATAGATAGCTTTCCCAACGATTACTCATATATTAGAGAATTTAGCAGAAATCAATATTCAAGCTATATTTGTATAGGTTATTAGTTAATTAGGCGCTTAGAACTCCAAGGTAGTCACAAATTCGGAAGGGACCATACGTGACTTTGGAGGGGTGGATCTATCTGGGGTGCCTATATTAATAAAACACAATGGATCCTCGTAATCTTGAAGGCCAAATAGCTCCCTTACCGGCTTCATATACATTGATTTACCACTTGTTGGACTTGCACCAAAACCCATAGCATGGGAAATTAAAAAGACGTTCTGTATGGCACATCCAGCAGAAATAATTCGTTCGCTAGGTGGAACTTCTGAATCCGTACCTCTAGCATTCACAATTGCTAGCATTACCAAAGGTGCTCTATGGGCTTTCACCATGGCGTCCTGAACTTGTTGCTCAGTTGCACCCGGGTCCCGCTCAAGCAATGATTTTGCAAAGGCGTCCGCTAATAATCCCCTGCACTCAAGAGGGCACATAACAAAACGCCACGGACGAGTCAAATTATGATCAGGCGCCGTCGCAGCCATCGAAAAAATAGTTTCCAATTGCTCTGGGGTAGGCCCAGGCTGAAATAGCCTTTTAGGCAAAAATGATTGTCTTGAGCTAATTAATGCTGCTGCCATTTCTGCAGTCTGGTTATTCGACATGTTTTGGATCTCCATCAAAATGATCATCAGCGTAAGGCCCAGTTCCGCAGTTATCTGCATGGTGCGCCGGGATAAACTTTCCTTCAGTTACATCAAATACCTGCACTTCACCCTCTTCAATTACGTAATACCAACCGTGAAGGGTTAACTCCTTGTTTTCAACTTGTGAGCGAACCATTGGATATTCCATTAAACGTTCTAGCTGCAAGATGACTGAGCGTTGCTCCACCCTTCGGAGTACCTCAGGGGTTTGGCAGACCGGCAAAAGTGCCTCATCAATTAATTCAAGCCAAGCACTTAAATTAATCGCCTCTTCTGGCACCCCTTCGTACGCTGACTTAACAGCGCCGCAGTGACTATGCCCACATACAACAATTCGACTAACTTTAAGTTGCATTACTGCAAATTCAATTCCTGCAGCCGTCCCATGAATACCATAGGAGCCATCGTAAGGTGGAACAATGGCGCCTACATTGCGCAAAATAAACAAGTCTCCAGGCCCCGTTCCGGTAAGTAAATATGGAACAATTCTGGAATCAGAACAACCTAAAAATAAGGTTTTAGGTGTCTGCCCATTTTGAATAAGGCTTGTAAATTCTTGGCGATGCGCCGGGAAATATTCTGTCCGAAATTTGCGCAGTCGATCTAATAACTCATCTGGCATCGTCAATTGCTCTCATCGTTTACTTACGACCCATACCGAATTTTCTACTACGTACAATTTGATATGGTCTTACCAGATAGGTGATGGATGCAAACCCGCTCCAAACATGGACTAGGCGAGTAAATGGGAATATTAAGAAGATTGTCATACCTAAGAACATGTGCAATTTAAATACCCAATCTACCCCACTTAATAACTCAACAGCTCCACCACGTAAGGTGACTATATGTTGAGCCCAGCCTGCCAGCTTCATCATGACCGAACCATCTAAATGTTGGCCAGATAGAGGAATGGTTGCTAAACCGAGCAATAACTGCAACCAGAGCACTACAACAATCAAAATATCACTTGGCTTTGAAGTAATGCGGATTCGATCGTCGGTCAAACGTCTATGCAAAAGAATGGTTAATCCAATAAATCCAAATACGCCAGCGATGCCACCACTTGCCATTGCCATAACCTGCTTTTGTCCGGCCGTAATAAATGGCTCATACAAGAAATGTGGTGTCAGCATGCCAAAGAAGTGGCCAAAGAATAAAAAGAGTACGCCAATATGAAAGAAGATGCTGCCTATGCGCAATTGTTTCTTACGTAATAATTGGCTTGAGTCGCTTTTCCAGGTGTACTGATCCCTATCAAACCGAATAAGACTTCCTACAAAAAATACCGCAAGGCAAATGTAAGGATAAATTCCAAAAATAAATGTATCTAGATAGCTCATGGCTGAACTCCTTTGAACTCTTTCGCACGTTTGACAAATTGAAGCGGTTGCTCTTCACCAGGTTTGGATTGGCCACGGGTTGAGCATCCGCCAAATGCTGGAGGCTCTGCCCACTCTTCATCCATAGACTCTTCCTCAATCTTCAATTCAACAATTTTGAATTTTTCACCGGAGAACTCTATAGCTGCAGCTATCAACCATGCGTAACGGTTATTACGAGCAACTAAAGTGGAGTAGACGGCATTCAAGATATGGGCCATTTCCCCAATAAATTGCTTGGACTGATCTAAGGGTAGTGTTGAGGCAAACTCGAGAATTACCGACAAGTGATCGGGTAGCTCATTAGCACTTAACTCTAAACCACCATCTTTATAAGTTTGAAGTAAGTCGACCATAGCTTGACCGCGCTCACGAGAGTCTCCATGAACATGCTCAAACAAGTGCAGGGATGTCGCCCTACCTCGATCAAAGCACTCTACATATTCTTCCTGCAGGTCATACAAATCTGCAGATTCCAGGTGGTTAACAAAATCAACTAGACCGGCATGAACCTTTTTAGTGAGCTTTGGCATTGCCAATAGTGCACTAGTCACTTCGGCTGAATGCTGAATAAGCTCTGCATCTGGATACTGAAGAAATCTAGAAAGCGCTCGTAATGGTAGTGAATGTTTCATCATGTCTCCTAAACAGCCGGCTTAATTGGAATGGTGCGACGCTTAGTACCGCCGAAGAGACTTGCTTCAGAGTCGCCATCAGAGCATCCGTTTCCAAAAGTAAAGCCGCAACTTCCCTTCATATCGAATGTATTTTCTGCATACTCACGATGCGATGTTGGAATGACAAAGCGATCTTCATAGTTAGCAATCGCCATGGTCTGATACATATCTTCCACCTGATCTTCGGAGATGCCAGCCTGTTTCAATGCCTCTAGATTGCGTGTGCCATCCACATGCTTATCTCGCTGCCATGCCCTCATTGCCAACATTTTTTCTAAGGCGGATATCACCGGAGCCTCATCTCCAGCAGTTAACATATTGGCTAAATATTGCACCGGAATACGTAACTGCTTCACATCTGGAATATGGCCATTTACTCCGACATAACCAGCCTCCACTGCCCCAGTAACCGGGGAAAGTGGTGGAACATACCAAACCATTGGAAGCGTTCTATATTCGGGGTGAAGTGGTAATGCAATTTTCCAATCCATCGCCATTTTGTATACAGGACTCTTTTTGGCAGACTCCACCCAAGATGGAGGCACGCCGTCAGCTAAAGCTTGTTTCTGTACTTCTGGATCATTTGGATCCAAAAATACCTTCAACTGTGCTTTGTATAGATCTTTTTCGTTCTCAACGCTGGCAGCGCTTTCAATTTGGTCGGCATCGTAAAGCATGACACCTAAATAACGGATACGGCCAACACAGGTTTCCGAACAAACTGTTGGTTGACCCGCCTCAATACGTGGATAGCAGAAAATGCATTTCTCTGCTTTACCGCTTTTCCAGTTGTAATAAATCTTTTTATACGGACATGCAGAGACGCACATACGCCATCCACGGCATTTATCCTGGTCAATTAAAACAATCCCATCCTCTTCACGTTTGTAAATAGAACCTGATGGGCAAGATGCAACACAAGCAGGATTCAGACAATGTTCACACAGACGTGGCATATACATCATGAATGTATTTTCGAACTGGCCCCATACGTCTTTTTGCATTTGATCAAAGTTAGTATCTTTGCTTCGTTTAGCAAATTCACCGCCCAAAATCTCTTCCCAGTTAGGGCCCCACTCTATCTTCTCCATGCGCTTGCCAGTGATCAAGCTTCTTGGGCGAGCAGTCGGAGTGGTCTTAGATTCGGGAGCGCTTTGTAAATGCTCATAATCAAATGTAAACGGCTCGTAGTAATCGTCGATTTCTGGCAAATTAGGGTTGCCAAATAAGTTCATCCAAATCTTGGACCTACCACCTTGTTTGGGTTCAATCTTGCCATTGCTCTTACGTTTCCAGCCACCCTTCCACTTCTCTTGGTCTTCCCAATTTTTTGGGTAACCGATTCCTGGTTTTGTTTCTACGTTGTTAAACCAGGCGTACTCCATCCCTGGACGATTCGTCCAAACCTGCTTGCAAGTAACGGAGCATGTGTGACAGCCGATACATTTATCCAGGTTTAAAACCATGCCAATTTGTGCGCGAATTTTCATCTTTATTCTCCGTTACGCCTGAACTGAATTGGCATTTTCAGTGTCAAGCCAATCTATGTTTCGCATCTTCCGAACCGTTACAAACTCATCTCGGTTGGTTCCAATGGTTCCGTAGTAGTTAAATCCATAACTTAGCTGTGCGTAACCACCAATCATGTGCGTAGGCTTAAGAACAATTCGAGTTACTGAGTTATGAATACCGCCACGCATACCTGTAATTTCAGATCCAGGAGTATTAATAATTTTTTCCTGTGCGTGGTACATCATGACCATTCCTGGATTTACCCTTTGGCTCACGACAGCTCTCGCTGCGATTGCTCCATTGGCGTTATATAGCTCAACCCAATCGTTATCCACAATGCCAGCTTTAACCGCATCATCTTCACTCAACCAAACGACTGGTCCACCACGATTCAGAGTCAACATCATTAAGTTGTCACTGTAGGTGGAGTGAATTCCCCACTTTTGATGCGGTGTAATGAAATTAAGCACAATCTCCGCGTTCCCATTAGGCTTGATGCCACGGATTTCATTAATTGTTTTCAGATCAACCGGCGGCCTGTAAGAAACAAAACCTTCCCCAAACGCACGCATCCACTTATGGTCTTGATAAAACTGCTGCCGACCTGTCAAGGTTCTCCAAGGAATATATTCGTGAACGTTGGTATAACCAGCGTTGTAGGAAACTTTTTCACTCTCCAGTCCAGACCAGGTGGGTGAGCTAATGATTTTTCTAGGTTGCGCTTGAATGTCCCGGAAACGAATCTTTTCATCCTCACGATGCAAAGCCAAATGGGCATGCTCAAGACCAGTAATCTTGGATAAAGCATCCCACGCCTTAACTGCAACATGGCCATTGGTTTCTGGAGCAAGCATGAGCACTACCTCGGCAGCATCAATATCGGTAGATATTTTTGCCATACCCTTCATTTCACCATGTTCTACTCGGCCATTTAGCTGACGTAACTGCTCAACTTCATCCTTCGTATCCCAAGCAATTCCTTTGCCGCCATTACCTACTTTATCCATCAATGGACCAAGCGCAGTAAAGCGGTTATAGGTATTTGGATAATCCCGCTCTACTACAGTAATTTGAGGAGCTGTTTTTCCAGGAATCAGATCGCACTCACCCTTCTTCCACTCTTGCACATCAAACGCTTGCGCCAATTCAGCGGGTGTATCGTGCATCAACGGCGTCATTACAATTTCTTTTTCAACTCCGAGATGGCCAACACATACCTCTGAGAATTTCTTGGCAAATCCTTTGTAAATATCCCAATCACTACGAGCTTCCCATGCAGGATCAACCGCCGTTGATAAAGGGTGAATAAATGGATGCATATCACTGGTATTCAAATCGTTCTTCTCATACCAAGTTGCCGTTGGCAGAACAATGTCAGAGTACAAGCAAGTAGTACTCATCCGGAAATCCAGGGTCACCAATAAATCCAATTTGCCTTCTGGCGCCTTGTCATGCCATTCAACCTCAGATGGCCTAGCCTCATCCACGCCTAAGTCTTTGCCTTGCACGCCATGGCTTGTGCCTAGTAAATGCTTTAAGAAGTACTCATGACCTTTACCAGAGGATCCCAATAAATTAGATCTCCATACAAACATATTGCGAGGCCAGTTACTTGGGTGATCGGGATCTTCGCAGCTCATTTTCAATGAGCCTGATTTCAAGCCATCAACTACATACTGTTTTGGATCTTTTCCAGCGGCAATAGCCTCTTTGACCACCTCAATTGGATTGGTCTTGAGTTGTGGGGCTGATGGCAGCCAACCCATGCGCTCAGCACGAACGTTGTAATCAATCATGCTGCCTTGATAGTCTTCTTTATTAGCTAAAGGAGATAGAACTTCTTCCATTCCCAACTTTTCATAGCGCCATTGATCTGTATGCGCGTAAAAAAAGCTGGTTGAATTTTGTTGACGTGGTGGGCGGATCCAATCAAGCGCAAATGCCAATGGGGTCCAGCCAGTTTGTGGGCGCAGTTTTTCTTGGCCAACATAGTGAGCCCAACCACCACCACTCTGACCGATACAGCCACACAACATCAACATATTGATAATGCCGCGATAGTTCATGTCGCAGTGATACCAATGGTTCATAGCGGCACCAATGATGATCATTGACTTGCCCTTGGTTTTCTCTGCATTCTCAGCAAATTGACGGGCTACTGCAATCACCTGCTCGCGTTTGACGCCCGTAATCGATTCTTGCCACGCCGGTGTGTAAGGTACATTGTCATCGTAAGATTTAGCGCACTCACCACCAAGCCCCCGATCAATGCCATAGTTTCCGGCGAGTAAATCAAATACGGTGGCAACAAATACTTCTTTCGCACCTTCACCCTCAACCAATGTCATTTTTTTGGCTGGGATATTTTGCACCAATACATCATTTTGTTTATTAGCTTCAAAGTAGGGGGTGTCAATACCACCGAAGTATGGGAAGCCTACTGGAACTACTTCATGCAAGAGCTGATCATCCATTAAGGATAATTTCAACTTAACATCGTTACCATAACGGGCTTCTTTGGGCTCTAGATTCCACTTACCCTGGTCCTTTCGACCTTCAGGGCCCCATCTAAAGCCAATTGATCCGTTGGGAACCACAGGCTTACCAGCCGTATCAAATGCAACCGTCTTCCATTCGGCGCCATTAGTTTGACCAAGGCCACCCTCAAAATCACTAGAGCGCGCATACCTTCCGGGAACTAATACGGTTCTGCCATCTTCAAGAACTTTTTCCTCAAGTAAAACTAAATTTGGCATGTCCGTATAACGACGCACATAGTCATCAAAATATTCAGTACGCTTCGTAAAGTAAAACTCTTTCAATATCACATGGCCCATTGCCATCGCAATAGCAGCATCCGTACCCTGCTTTGGATGCATCCAAATGTCTGCCAATTTAGAAACCTCGGCATAGTCAGGCGTGATAGCTACAGTCTTGGCACCCTTGTATCTCACTTCTGTAAAAAAGTGGGCATCTGGCGTACGTGTTTGAGGAACGTTAGACCCCCAGGCAATGATGAAGGTTGAGTTATACCAATCTACTGATTCAGGAACATCAGTTTGCTCACCCCAGACCTGTGGGCTTGCTGGTGGCAAATCGCAATACCAATCGTAAAAGCTCATGCATACGCCACCGATTAAGCTTAAATAACGCGAGCCAGCTGCATAACTGACCATCGACATAGCAGGAATTGGGGAGAATCCAATAATGCGATCGGGGCCATGTTTTTTAATCGTGTACACATTCGCCGCGGCAATGATTTCGTTAACTTCATCCCACGAAGTACGGACAAAACCACCCTTACCGCGTAACTCTTGCCACTCTTTACGTTTGGCATTGTTTTCAACCAAATTGGCCCAGGCATCTACTGGTGAAGTAGCCACTGCTTTTGCTACTCGCCACTGCTTTAAGAGGCGCCCACGGATCATGGGGTATTTCACCCGGTTTGCACTGTACATATACCAGCTATAGCTAGCTCCACGAGCACATCCGCGGGGCTCATGATTTGGTCATGATTTGGTAAGTCAGGCCTAGTGCGCGGGTAATCAGTTTGCTGAGTTTCCCAGGTAACAATTCCACCCTTGACGTAAATTTTCCATGAGCATGATCCAGTGCAATTGGTGCCGTGAGTAGACCTTACGATTTTGTCGTGTTGCCAACGAGTGCGGTAAGCATCTTCCCATGTACGATCTTCTCCAACCGTAACCCCATGTCCGTTGGAAAATTCTTCTTTATCTACAGTTAAAAACTTGAGGCGATCTAAAAAGTGACTCATATCAATCCTTTAATATTTTCTTAGCAAGGCATAGGTGCATTTTTACGGCTGTAATACCACCAGGTAATAACGGCACAAGTAACGTAAAAAATAATGAATGCGTATAAAGCAGCCTCAGGACCACCAGTAGCAGCAATGGAAGATCCATAGCTCTTTGGAATGAAAAAGCCGCCGTAAGCCCCCACTGCAGAGCTAAATCCAAGCACTGCCGCTGCCTCTTTATTGGCATCACGAATAGCCTGATCTTTATCTGCCTGCGCACTCCCTGCGGCACGTTGGCGTTCCGTCAGGAAAATCACAGGAATCATGCGGAAGGTTGAACCATTGCCAATACCAGAAGTTGCAAACAGAATCATGAAGGCAATCAAGAATCCAAAGAACTCACCGCCATTGCCTTGCACTGGCAAGAAGTGCAACACTCCAAAGACGCCTACGCCCATCGCAATGAAGTTCCAGAAAGTCACCCGTGCTCCACCGAGCTTGTCAGCAAGCCAGCCACCAAATGGACGCGCTAACGCACCAACCAAAGGTCCAAGCCAGGCATAACTTAAAGCACTCACACCAGGAAATTGACTCTTAATCAGTAAAGGGAATCCAGCTGAATATCCAATAAATGATCCGAAAGTACCCAGGTAGAGCCAGCACATTAACCAATTATGTTTGCGCTTAAAAATAATGGCCTGATCAGAAAAGGAGGCCTTAGCTTCTGCTAGATCATTCATTCCAAACCAAGCGGCGATAGCGGCGACTGCAATAAATGGCACCCAAATAAAACCAGCATTCTGTAACCACATCGGAATAGGTTGACCCGCTTTCATTACAGTTTGTGACTCACCGCCAAGCGCACCAAATACCCCAGCAGTAATGACCAAAGGCACCACTAATTGAACAATGGAGACACCCAAGTTACCTAGGCCAGCATTTAAACCCAATGCCGTACCTTTTTGCGCCTTGGGATAAAAGAAGCTGATATTGGCCATTGAAGAAGCAAAATTCCCGCCACCCAAACCACATAACAAAGCCAGGAGGATGAAAATTTCATATGGCGTTGCTGTGTTCTGCACTGCAAAACCAATACCAATAGCCGGAATAAGCAAAGAGGCCGTAGAAATAGCAGTCCAGCGTCTACCGCCAAAAATAGGCACCGCAAAGGAATAGAAAATACGTAAGGTGGCACCACAAAGTGCAGGCAATGAGGCTAACCAGAAGAGTTGATTGGTCGAGAATTTAAATCCCACATTGGGTAAATTGACCACCACCACCGACCACACCATCCACACCGCAAACGCCAGCGTCAGTGCGGGAATAGAAATGATGAGATTGCGTTTAGCAATCGACTTTCCAGTTGACTCCCAAAACTCTTTGTTCTCAGGCTCCCAACGATTAATTACTGTAGAGGACATGGTGTCTCCCTTTCCTTACGATGATTAGATGGATGAAGTGATGGATTTACTACCCATCACTTCAGATTTGCGAACTTCTGTGAGGTACATCCAGATCAGAGAAACCCAGACCACGCCATACATCAACATAAATGCGCTTGAACGAATTCCAGTGATATCTAAGATGATCCCGAACATGATGGGCAGTATGAAACCACCCAAACCACCTGCTAGGCCAACGATTCCAGAAATTGTGCCGATATTGTCTGGATAGTCATCGCCGATATATTTAAAGACGCTTGCCTTGCCGAATGCCCAGGCAATACCCAGGATGAACATCAGACCGGTAAATAAATAAATGTTCAACCCAATGTGAAATGTTTCTGGGCCATTAATTGTCAAAATAGTGAAGTCTGTTTGCGGATAAGAAAGTAAGAAGAGGCAGATCCAGCTCACCCACATTACCCACCAAGTCACCTGATGCGCACCATACTTATCTGACAACCAACCACCAATAGCTCTTAATACACCGCCAGGTAAAGAGAAGCAGGCAGCCAATAGCGCCGCTGTCCGAATTTCTAAACCAAATTCACCGACATAGTACTGAACCATCCAAAGGCTGAGGCCTACATAACCACCAAACACAATGCTGTAGTACTGACAGTAGCGCAATACTTTTGGATCCTTCAGAGCCTTTAGTTGATCCCTAAAAGAGATATTGCTTGTCACTAAGTGGGAGGGCTCGCTAGAACTAAAGATCCAAAATAAAATAGCTGCACCCAACATGACGGCGGCATAAACCTGAGGAACCATCGCCCAGCCAAATGCTACCACCAACGCTGGAGCTATAAATTTGTTAACTGCAGCACCCGAGTTACCTGCACCGTAGACACCCATGGCAAAACCTTGGCGATTTTTTGGAAACCAACGGGCTACATAAGGTGTGCCTACAGAAAAAGAGCCGCCAGCTAAGCCTACGAAGAGTCCGATTACTAAGAAATGCCAATAAACAGTGGCATAGCTCATCATCCAAATTGGAATGACGGTAGAAATCATCAATAAAAACATGACAATGCGGCCACCAAATCGGTCGGTCCAGATACCGAGCGGCACTCTGACAAGTGAGCCAGTCAAAATAGGGGTGGCAGTCAAGAGGCCAAATTGAGTAGCGCTTAGGCCAAGCGTTTTTTTGATCGGAATTCCAATCACCCCGAACATCATCCACACCATGAAGCACACAGTGAAGGCGAAGGTGCTAACAATCAGAACTGAATATGCTTTAGAACTTGTTTTAATAACTGCACTCATGAATACTCCCTAATCTCATGAGTGATTATCAAAACTATAGGGGGATAAAAATATCCCCCAGAAGACTACCTTTAGAAAGCAATGGAACTACAAGTAGCAAATACTGATAGCTCTTTAGAACTACTACTTACAATCCGATGCCTTCGGCGCTAGCAAATACAGCCACCTGAACGCGAGATGAGAGATTAAGTTTGCGCAAAATATGCTGTACATGAATTTTTACGGTGGTTTCAGCGATTCCGAGCTGACGAGCGATTTCTTTATTGCTAGCACCTGTAGCAATTAAGCGCACAGCATCTAGCTCTCTTGGCGAAAGGCTTGATGCCAAAGAGGTAGATTTACTCTTTTCATCCTTTTTGGTATTTGACTTAAATGCACTGACTAACTTATGTGTCATTTCTTTACTAATCACAGACTCACCATCAAATGCTTTGCGAATTCCGAACAAAAGATCGTCTTTCTCGCTTGTTTTTAATAGATATCCTTGGGCACCATTTTGTAGGGCCCTTATTAAGTCTTCCTCATCCTCACTCACGGTAAGCATAATGACCGTTGAATCTGGAGACGCATGAAAAATATCCGGCAACGACTGTATGCCGCTAGCACCTGGCAAGTGGTTATCCAGCAAAATTACATCTGGTTTTAGCGTTGCACATAAACGCAATGCCTCGATGGCATCGCCAGCCTCACCCACCACCTCGAAATCACTTGCCTGAGAAAGCAAGGAAATCAAACCGCGCCTAAATAAGGTGTGATCATCAACAACTAAAATCTGAATTTTTTTCAATGTGTCCAACCTTCAATAGTGAGATAGATATCTTAAGCAGGTAAAGCCAAAGAAATAGAAGTGCCGCTAAGTGAGTTAGATGTAATATCCAATTGAGCGCCAATCTTGTCGGCACGTTCACGCATGATACTCATACCTACGTGCGTACTATCAACCGGATCTGATGCAATAGAGAATCCCATTCCATCATCAATCACTTTGAAAACCCACCGGGGAGACTCCTGAACCTCAACCTTCACGATAGTTGCCCGAGAATGTTTTCTAACATTAGATAAGGCCTCCTGCAAAATATGCATTATTTGTATTTGAATATCTGGTCTAAGCGGAAATCCCTGGCCTGAAATAAACAGTTCAGTTTTAATACCAGACTGATGTTCAAATTTTTGCAATGTTGTTTTGATAGCTGGCTCTATATCCTCGGAGTTCGTTCGAGTCCTAAAATGTAGCAACAATTCACGGACATCACTATAACTCTCACGCAAACCCTCATCCAATTCACCAAGAATAATTTTTGCCTTATTGGTAGCGGGCTCTATGATTTCATCCCGCAACATGCCTACCTGTATCTTTAGAAATGCCAATGACTGTGCAATCGAGTCATGCAACTCTCTTGCTAAAAGACTGCGCTCCTCCGAGATTGCCGCCTCTTTTTCTAGCGCCTTAATTCTTAAAGCTTCCATAGCCCCCGCCAGATGATGAGCGAGTGTTTCCATTAAGGCCTTTTGCTCAGTATCAATTACATATTCGTGAGCATAAAATACATCAATCTCCCCCAGTAAATTTTTCTGGAAGAGAATAGGAATGGTCACCAATGTCTTATAGCCCGCCTTCACGCAATGCCTTTCGCCCTCTTCTACAGGATTAAAGGTAACAATCTGAATCTCTGAATTTCCAGTTGATTGTCCACAGTAGCAATTGCCAGAAATCAGACATTGCTCTTCGTCAATGATGGAAGCAGGTAAATCCGCCCCCGATAATAAAAAATATCTTTGGTTAGCCTCATCTGTCCACCTAATAGCGATAGCAGAAGCCTTACATAGAATTAATATTCGCTCTGAAAAACCTTTTGCTAATTTTTCTAAATTACCTTCTGTTGAAACGAAGGAGCTCAAATCATATAGCGCCTGAAGACGATTTTGACGCTCTTGTAAATGTAAAGTTTTTTCTTTTACTTTTGCCTCTAGCCCGCTGTAGAGATCATTTAAGTTTTCAGTCATGGCGTTAAATCCTATCGCCAAATCACCAAATTCATCTTTTGCGTCAATTTGGACTCGAGTGTTTAACATGCCCGACTTCACACTTTCAAAACCGAGGCGTAATTTTTCTACCGGATCCAAAATAACGGAATATCCAACATACATAATTACTAAGGTGGCAATAAGTGAAATCGCCAACATGGCAAACTGAAATAAATGTAGCATGCCAGTCCAATAATCCACCTCAAGCTCAATTGATCCAACAAATTGATCTATTTGCCCTACAAAGAGATTGATATTGCTGATTGATAGGACGCTCGCATTACCCCTTGAAATTCCTTGTTTAACATCTTCCCATTGATTTTGTATATTTAAGAAATATTGTCTATTAGTGCTATTCCAAGGCACAAAAAGAGGCCTTGAGGGATCCCCGATTTTTAATGTACTGATGCTGTTGTCAAACTGTGTCAGCAACTTTGATGTTGCCATGTTGTCTTTTGTGCCCGCCAATAATGCCAGCTGATACGTTTGCATTCTCATGCGACCAGCCTCATTAATTGCGGCGGCACCGCCTTCCAACTTCCAAGTTACCCACAAAGTAAAGCTAATTGAAATCATGGCCATCACCAATAAGGCGGTGCCGATAATCATCAATTTATTTTTTAGAGTAAATTCAGTATTGTTCATTTCCAACGTCAATATAAAAAAATAATGCCAAGAAACTTCGAGTCCAACTGGCTACGCCGCTTACATCCAGGCCTTTTTGGTATGTCCTTGGGGTTATTAAGCCTATCATTCGCCTGGAATAAGTATTCCAAGGTATCTGAGGGCCTCACCCAGATAATGGAATTCTTTTTCCTTGGGCTCGGTTTGGTCATTCTATGCCTACTGGTAGTACTCTGGGGTATTAAAGCCTTTTTGTATCCAGATGCCATAAAAGAGAAGTTCTTAAATCCTGTTTTAGGCCCCATGATGGCCTATCTTCCTATTAGCACCCTTCTAGCGATTGCTTTAATTATTCCCACCCATCCTGAGTACGCAGTATTTGGATACTCAATGACATTAATTGCACTCTCTATGCTCGTTGTCATAGCATGGCGCGTAGTCCATCTTCTATCCATGGGAAATATGCCCACAGATCAGGTAACCCCCGCCCTCTATCTGCCAATTGTTCCTGGTGGTTTGGTTGGTGGCGCGGCCTTAAATGCTATTGGATTTTCTGGTTTTGGATACCTGGTCTGGGGTATGGGTTTGGGTGGCTGGGCGTTATTAGAAATGCGCATCCTTCATCGCCTATTTGCTGGTCCACTTCCTCCACAATATCGCCCAACCATCGGTATTGAAATGGGGCCTGCTGCCGTCAGCACAATTACAGCTATCAGCATCTGGCCTAACCTACCAGTCGATGTCATCTTAGTGGGTCTAGGCATTGCTTCTGGTCCCATTTTTGCAGTACTTACCCGCTGGAGGTCCTGGACAGCCGTGCCATTTTCATTTGGCTTTTGGTCATTTGCATTTCCGGCAGCAGCGACTGCCTCATGCGTGATTGAGGCAGTGATCAGGGGCGGATGGCCCCATCAAGCTGCCACCATTGCAATCACTTTTGCCACAGCAATTGTTTTATTTTTACTGACCCGTACAAGCATCTTGCTGATTAAACGCCAGCTCTATTAGCATTAGCCGCAAGTACCGATAAATCCGCAGCTAGTGCAGTATTCACAGCCATCTCTTTTAATCAAGGCATGCGCCCCACAATCCGGGCATTTTTTACCTGCAATCAGTCCATTACCGTTCACTTTTTGGCTATCGGTCTCTCCGATCGTAAATTCATCAGAAGCTTTAAATTCATCTATGCCTCTTTTAGCCAAAATATTCTCAATAGCAAATGCTACTGCCGCTACCTCTGAGTCATGCCACATCGGGGCCAGTGCACCATCTTGTTTTTTCTTGGTTCCTAAGCGAACAGGACCCCTATCCCAAGCAACTTTTTTCATATCGCTAAGGGCTCTAGCTAAAAAACCACCTCGAGCCGCTAAAGACAGCATACGCATGCTAGAGGTAATCCACTGCTGAGACTCTCCACTCTGTCCAACCGGCATAAAGAACTCAATTGCCCGCTCAACGCTGGCTTTTTTACCCTCCGCAATACCCTCAACAGTTAAGAAAGAAATGATGAGGTAAAGCGTTTTCTGCCCATCTTGGGTCCAATAGCTTATTTTTTCAGCTACGGCTGGTAACTCACCATTAGGCCTGCGATCTACTACTTTTTTGGAAGGGTTACTTCTCCAGTCTTCAGTATCAAGATCAGAAACTGAGCTGGCCTCCGATGGGGATGGTGTCACTGTAAGCACTGAGCCCAAAATACTATTTGGACGATATGTTGCTAAACCCTTTAACTTAGACTTCCAGGCCGTTAAATACAAATCTTTAAATTTGTCATAGGCATAATCAGCAGGCACATTTACTGTCTTTGATATTGCCGTATCAATGAACGGCTGTACCGCCTCCATCATTAAGACATGATCTTCTGCAGACATCTCTAATGCGGTTACAAAATACTCTGGTAGCGCATTTACATCCCCACCTAAATCACGATACATTCTCCATGCGTGATCTTCAACAGCATATTCTTTTGTAGATCCATCCGCCTCCCTCTTTTTCCTGGTGTAAACCCAAGAAAATGGTGGCTCAATCCCATTGGAAGCATTATCAGCAAATGCCAGACTGACAGTGCCTGTGGGGGCAATGGATAAGAGGTGGCTATTTCTCAATCCATGCTTGCGGATTTTATCCTTTAGGTCCTCACCAAGCCGACTAGCAAAGTTTCCACCGGAAAGGTAATGCTCAATATCTAATTTGGGAAATACACCCTTCTCTTGCGCTAGCTCAACTGAAGCCTCATAAGATATATCACGCAGTTGTTCAGAAATTTCAGCTGCTTTTAAACGCCCAGCAGCGCTGTTATAGGGAAGCTTTAGCATAATCAAGGCGTCACCTAAACCAGTAAAGCCTACACCAATTCGGCGCTTAGACTGTGCCTCAAGTCCTTGCTCTTTAAGCGGCCAATAAGTGACATCCAGAACGTTATCTAACATTCTGACTTGAGTCTTGACTACTTTAGTAAATTTTTCAAAATCAAAATAAGGCTCACCCCCAAATCCAAATGGATTGATCACGAATTTAGGAAGGATGATCGGGCCCAGGTCACAGCAACCATAGGGTGGTAATGGTTGTTCACCACAAGGATTTGTAGCATCAATACGCTCGCAGTAGTACAAATTATTATCGCGATTAATATTATCCAGAAACAAAATTCCGGGCTCCGCAAAATCATAGGCTGATTGCATCACCGCATCCCAAATTTCTCTGGCTTTTAATATTTTGTAAATCCAAAGTTCATCCGCCCTTTGAGTTGCTCCACTAGCAATCAATAATTCACCTGGCTTAGCTTTATGAATAAGCTCAATATCACCATCTTTTTCGACGGCTTTCATGAAGGCATCTGACACTCCAACAGAAACGTTAAAGTTATTCCATCTCCCAGGGGTACGTTTTGCGGTAATAAATTCTAGTACGTCCGGATGGTCAATGCGCAAGACACCCATTTGGGCGCCTCGTCTAGCTCCTGCACTTTCGACAGTAGAGCAGGATTGATCAAATACATTGATATAACTGCATGGGCCCGATGCGATTGAGGCAGTTCCTTTCACTTCTGCGCCCTTAGGTCGTATGCGTGAGAAATCGTATCCGACCCCGCCGCCACGGCGCATGGTTTCAGCAGCCTGCTTTAGTGCTTCATAAATTCCTGGATACCCATCTTCATCCAAATCCTGAATGCAGTCTCCTACGGGTTGCACGAAGCAATTAATTAGCGTTGCCTTTATACCCGTCCCTGCTGAACTCATAATTCGACCAGCGCCAATTGCTCCAGCTTCAAAATTATCTAAGAATCGATGTTCAATCTCACTTCGAATGGATGCGTCCTCAACTGAAGCGAGACTCTTGGCGACTCGAGCATAAATAGTTTGCGCGTCCACTTCCCCACTCTTGAGGTACTTCTCAGATAAAACATCTAAACTAATTGGCTGCATAAGCATGATTCGATAGCTCCACATCTGATAATAAGCGGGTGATTAAATCCATCACAGGGCGTATCTCATTGCCAAAAGGCAGTAACCCAGCACCCCTAAAAAATAAACCTTTTTGTACATTTCCTGTTAAGGCGCTTCCCAATACCTTGTCGATGCAGAATTGTCCCCAAGCCTCATTTCCATCGCGCAAACCACAGTCATGAAGGCAATCAAAAATCATAGTGCAACGCGGTTTCTTGCGAGCGGTGCCCTGTAAAATACTTTCAACTTTTAAATATTTACCAAGCCACGGTGTCATAACTGCTCTTGCTGGTAACCCTGCAACACTCAAAAACTCAACCAAGTCCTCTTTTGTTGCATTAGCTAAGACTTTTTTAAATGCATCGTCAGCATCGCTTTCGCATGTCACTGCAAATGCAGTCCCAAGCTGCACACCAGACGCGCCAAGCCCCTGCAATCTTTTTATATCTTGCAAACTAGAGATGCCGCCAGCCGCTATCAATGGAATTTTTCCTTCAATATCTAGAGTCTTAAAAATCTCAAGAACCTCGGGAATCACATTTTCAAAATTAAATTTCGGGTTATGGATATCTGCCACACTAGCAGCTCCTACGTGACCACCAGCTAATCGGGGATTTTCAATCACAATAGCATCGGGTAGTCGCCCTTTTTTCATCCACTTTTTTACAAGTAACTGCACGCCCCTCGATTCAGACAGAATTGGAATTAACATCGCATTTGGATAATCTGCCGCTAAATCGGGTAAATCCAATGGTAATCCAGCGCCCACAACAATGGCATCGGCACCATTCTCTAATGAGCAGCGCACATAAGCCGCATACTCATTGACGGCTTTCATCACGTTGACCGCAATCAACCCAAATCCTTTTGATTCCTCTTTTGCAAGAATAATCTCTCTTTTAAGTGCCTCTAAATTAGCAAGGTTAATTGCATCCTTACTATCGGAACACGGAAGCAGATGTTGGGTTTCTTTCATCAGGTCAGGATGATGTCGCCTTAGATCGATTGATGAGATTGTGCCAACACCACCAGTTACCGCCACAGCCCCTGCAAGACGATGTGCTGAGACACCCACACCCATACCGCCTTGCACAATAGGAAGCACCGATTTCCCTTTAATGACCAGCGGGGTAGCGCCACTCTTTACCAGTAATGCTTCAGAGATTGGGGGAATGAAGTTTGTCATTGGCTTGTCCATATAAGAGAGTGCGCCATCAATTGAAAATAGATAAATCTACCCTGCTTGCCCATCAAATCGAGCTCTGGTTAACCAGGGGAGATATTTAAAGATATAAAGAATGAAAGTGAGGCACCAGCACACGCCAGCCAAACCAATCGTTGCATGAAACCAGGCGCCCGTTGTTACATGGGCAATCATCCAAATGATGGCAGTTAATTGAACCAATACATAACAAGTTTTTTCAATGTATCCCGCATGTATTTTCCGGCCAGTATGGCCCATTGCAGTTCTGGTAATCATGCCAATGATGAGGCCGCCAGTAGCGCCAATGCCAAATGCATGCAATGCGATATAAACAGATAGGATGCCTAATGATGACAATCCTAGAAAAATAAACCCGAGAGAAATCCATGCGTAGGCAGCTTGCAATACCCATACCATCGGCTTAGACACCGTTGCCAAAGGTCTCCAGCCCCATTGCAAAAGCAGTTGTAGACAGCCAGCAAGAAGGCAGATAATCGAGGTAAGGTAGTTACCGAATGAGAATATATAAAGCAGAAAGGCACTCGCACTACAAACCAATGTGATGCTTGCAAGATTTTTACTTTTAAATTGATGCAAACCGGCAATAGCATTAGCTGTAAAACTAGGAATCACTCGACCGCCGATCATGATCTCTATCATCACAATTAAAAACAATGAGGCCATTAAAACTGTATTGGCATCTACACTCATTTGCCCGTAAGCTGATAAGTAGAATAATCCATTGAGAAGTCCAAGCAGACTTAGTATCAGCGGTAAAAATAGATTTCTGGTCATTTTCCTCCGCACAATGAGCCTGCCTATAACTACTGAAATGGTTGGTAAGAAGAGTACGTCAACAATCGCCAAATAAGGGCTCAGTAGGGGCCCAAGTCGACCGACAATCCAAAGTACAGCCAGCAGCATCAATGTGACACCTTTGGGTGTATCTAAACCCGTCCAAGATTGAACCGCTGTGAGGGCGAACCCAGTAATAACAGTTGCAGCAAAACCAAAAATCATTTCATGGGCATGCCATTGAATGCCTGGAATAGACCCTATACTCCTGACTCCAGATCCACTCAGCTCCAGTAGCCATTCCATAATCGCGACTACAGACCAAAACGCCGCTAGTAAATAAAAGGGTCTAAAACCTAAAGCAAATAAAGGAAAGGTGCGCTTTGAAATTACTTCCATTACTTAAACCTTTGCCTCAAGCTCGGAAATCTGTTTTTTCAAACTACGGTCCAACTGGAAACGCTCTGTGTCATCTCTCACCACGGCTGCAATGGCGACTACAACGCCATCTTCATTAGTCAACATAGCCACAGTAAAGGCAATAGATAAAGCCTTACCCTCTTTATGAAGAGCCGGAACCGTTAACAATGTACTGCCATAGCGAGTTGTGCCACTTTGCATCGATTTCCTATAGCCATCCCAATGACGATCTCTAAAGCGTTCTGGCGTAATGATGTCTAAACTTTTCCCAATAGCCTCCTCTGATGTATAGCCAAAAATTCTTTCTGCAGCCTGATTCCAGTACACAATATTGCCATTGGCATCGGAGATAACTACCCCATCGCCCATCACCATAGCCAATTGTTCAAAATTAATCATCATATTCACATGCGATTCCCATAAGTTAGACCAAATGACCAATGTCTTAGTGATTTAAGTTGTATGGAATTTTCTCTATAAATAACCCCTATTGAAATAGCTCTACAGAACTATGCACTGAATCTAAGGCCACTAAATGCCCCGAAAGGATGAAAGCCCCGAAAGGATGAAATCTTTTGCTTTAAATCAAATGTTGGACGATCAATTTTGATTTAACAAGCATGGGGCTCGAGAAGCATCTAACGGTATATTTTATTGAGGGACCGTCTTTTACTGGCCGAAAGCAGACCATCGGCGTCAAAAGAAAAGCCACCCCGAAGGATGGCTTTGGTAACGCTTTTGGTAACAAGGGCGTTGTATCCCTACAAACCCTTGTAATACCTATTGACATGGCGGAAGAGGCGGGATTCGAACCCGCGGTAGGCTATTAACCTACGCACGCTTTCCAGGCGTGTGACTTAAACCGCTCATCCACCCTTCCGGAACCCATGATTATACGTTTGCCGAAAGGGTTTTACTCAGAAGCGCTTAAAGAGCCTCTTTGAGCTGGTCCAAAATTGCTGGATTCTCAAGGGTAGAGGTATCTTGCGTAATTTCCTCGCCTTTAGCGATCACCCGCAAGAGACGTCGCATGATCTTGCCTGAGCGGGTCTTGGGCAAGTTATCACCAAAGCGCACATCTTTTGGCTTAGCAATTGGTCCGATTTCTTTACCGACCCAGTTGCGCAGTTCAGTCGCAATCTTTTTAGCGGCATCTCCAGTCGGGCGGCCACCCTTCAGAACGACAAACACGCAAATCGCCTCACCAGTCAGCTCATCTGGGCGACCAACCACTGCCGCCTCAGCAACCAATGGATTGGCCACTAAGCAAGATTCAATTTCCATCGTTCCCATGCGGTGACCAGAAACGTTCAAGACGTCATCGATACGACCAGTAATGGTGAAGTAACCAGTATCTTTATTTCGGATTGCGCCATCACCAGCGAGATACAAAGTGCCACCCAATTCTTCTGGGAAATAAGACTTCACAAAGCGGTCTGGATCACCCCAAATATTACGAATCATAGAAGGCCATGGACGTTTCACAACCAAGATACCGCCTTGACCATTTGGCACATCTACGCCGGCCTCGTCCACAATCGCCGCCTGAATCCCTGGCAGTGGCAGTGTGCAGGACCCTGGAATCATTGGCGTTGCACCTGGCAATGGTGAAATCATGTGGCCACCCGTTTCGGTTTGCCAGAAGGTATCTGTGATTGGGCAACGTGAGCCACCCACATTCTCGTAGTACCACAGCCATGCTTCTGGATTAATTGGCTCACCTACAGAACCCAAGAGGCGCAAGGAAGATAAGTTGTAGCTCTTCGGATGTACAGCCTCATCATTGCTTGATGCTTTGATCAAAGAACGAATCGCTGTTGGTGCAGTATAGAAAATAGTGGCATTGTGCTTTTCGATCATCTGCCAGAAACGGCCTGCATTAGGATAAGTTGGTACACCTTCAAACACAATCTCAGTAGCACCAACTGCAAGTGGGCCATAAGTAATGTAAGAGTGACCAGTGACCCAACCGATATCTGCCGTACACCAGAACACATCATCTGGCTTGATATCGAAAGTCCACTTCATCGTCAGAATCGCCCACAAGAGATAACCTCCAGTGGAGTGTTGTACGCCTTTTGGCTTACCAGTTGAGCCTGATGTGTAAAGAATGAATAAGGGATGCTCAGCACTAACCCACTCTGGCTCACAAGTAGTGGACTCATTGGCAGTCACTTCATGCATCCAGGAATCACGACCAGCAACTATCGGAATATTGCCACCCGTGCGTTTGTAGACAATCACGTTTTTAATTTTTTCGCATCCGCCCAGCGCAAGTGCCTCATCCACAATCACTTTAAGCGGCAAAGCTTTGCCGCCACGTAATTGTTCATCAGCAGTAATGACTGCGCATGCACCTACGTCAATAATACGTTCTTGCAATGACTTGGCTGAGAATCCGCCAAACACTACTGAGTGAATTGCACCAATGCGAGCACAAGCTTGCATCGCCACAATGCCTTCAATCGACATTGACATATAAATAATGACGCGGTCGCCGGACTTGATACCCATTTTGCGCAAGGCATTTGCCATTTTGCAAACGCGCTCGAGTAGGTCTTTGTAACTAACGTTAGTAACTGTGCCGTCATCCGCTTCAAAAATAATGGCTTTTTTAGCCCCTAGGCCATTTTCTACTTGGCGATCCAAGCAGTTATAAGAGGCATTGGTAGTTCCATCTTCAAACCATTTATAGAAAGGCGCCTGAGATTCGTCTAATACTTTTGTAAAAGACTTTTTCCAGTGGATATTCTCTATATTCTCTTTAGCAAGACGACTCCAAAAACCGTCATAATCAGCATTAGCTTCCGTACAAAGCTTGTTATAAGCATCCATACTAGGAATAGCAGCACCCTTTACAAAGTCTGCAGGTGGGTGAAAAACACGGCTTTCTTGCTTTATTGGTTCCATACTTCGCTACCCTCAATTAAATAATCAATAATCTATTTTTGCCATAATGTCGCAAAATGGTGGGATTAGATCCTCAAGACCTTAGAAGATAAGGGAAAACACCCCGGATTTGCTCTATGGCAAACCCTTAAAATAGGCCGAACCTGACAAATTAAGCAGAAAATCATGACAAATATCAAGCAAAACGACCTGATTCAAAGCGTTGCAGATGCCTTTCAGTTCATTTCCTACTACCACCCCAAAGACTTTATTAGCGCCATGGGTAGAGCTTACGAACTTGAACAAGGTGCTGCAGCTAAAGATGCCTTGGCCCAAATCTTGACTAATAGCCGGATGTGCGCTGAAGGCCATCGCCCAATGTGCCAAGACACTGGTATTGCTGTTGTCTTCCTAAAAATTGGTATGAACGTTCAATGGTCTGATGCCACGATGAGTGTTTCCGATATGGTGAACGAAGGTGTTCGTCGCGCCTACCTCAACCCAGAAAATATGTTGCGCGCTTCGGTCTTGGCTGATCCTGCTGGCAAGCGCAAAAATACCGGTGATAACACTCCTGCCGTAATTCATTACGAAATCGTTCCAGGTGATGATGTTGAAGT
>Ga0194056_10000239_pt1 | contig 28157 bp, 25 predicted proteins | sample SepL4413m_MetaG_FD_155458 | JGI IMG/M metagenome (GOLD analysis project Ga0194056, IMG submission 155458) | Anoxic zone freshwater microbial communities from boreal shield lake in IISD Experimental Lakes Area, Ontario, Canada - Sep2016-L442-13m | ecosystem: Environmental > Aquatic > Freshwater... | reverse complement strand
GTACTGGTTCACTATCGGTCAGTAAGGAGTATTTAGCCTTGGAGGATGGTCCCCCCATGTTCAGTCAAAGTTTCACGTGCTCCGACCTACTCGATTTCACTACTACACGTTTTCGTGTACGTGGCTATCACCCTGTATCGCCAGACTTTCCAGACTGTTCCACTAACAATGTAGTAACTTAAGGGCTAATCCCCGTTCGCTCGCCGCTACTAAGGGAATCTCGGTTGATTTCTTTTCCTCTGGGTACTTAGATGTTTCAGTTCTCCAGGTTCGCTTCAGGTCACTATGTATTCATGACAAGATACCTATCTTATGATAGGTGGGTTTCCCCATTCGGAAATTCTCGGATCAAAGTGAGTTTGCACACTCCCCGAGACTTATCGCATGCTACAACGTCCTTCATCGCCTCTTACTGCCTAGGCATCCACCGTATGCGCTTATTCACTTGACCATATAACCCCAATAGGTCTGCTTTGTTCTCTGTTATAGAGTAGCTTCCTAACTACTTGCGTAGTGTCATCAACTATCAATTACTTTGTTCAAAGTTTTATTACTGTGTTATAAAGACCAACGAACTTTATCGCTATTTTTTCTGCTTGAGAAAACGCATTCTTGTGTTCGCTTTCAGGGTTAATTACGTCTGCTTTTCTGTTCGCGCTTTGTGTTTCCACTCAGTGCTTAAAAATTACGTCAGCAATTATCTGTTGTCGTTCATAAGAACTTGTTTTTAAAATAAACAGACACCTTTACGAGCCAGTTTATTTTTTTGTTACAGATTTCCAAATTGTTAAAGAGCTTATTCATGTATTAAAAATACACCAATTCTATAAGGTCTCTTAAGATACCCTGTATTGACATCAGCTTTTTGTCTTTGCTGTTGTCGATTAGGTATCGAAACGTTATAGAATTGGTGGAGCTAAGCGGGATCGAACCGCTGACCCCCTGCGTGCAAGGCAGGTGCTCTCCCAGCTGAGCTATAGCCCCAGTGTTCTGTTGAGTCCCCTAGGGCATCACGCTTACGTCAGTAAGGTGGTGGGCCTAGGTGGACTCGAACCACCGACCTCACCCTTATCAGGGGTGCGCTCTAACCAACTGAGCTACAGGCCCTAGGCTCATACTTGTGATCAAAATAATTTGTTGTGGACACTTGCGATAACGAATGCTGTCTTTGTAAGGAGGTGATCCAGCCCCAGGTTCCCCTAGGGCTACCTTGTTACGACTTCACCCCAGTCATGAATCACAAAGTGGTGAGCGCCCTCCCGAAGGTTAGACTACCCACTTCTTTTGCAACCCACTCCCATGGTGTGACGGGCGGTGTGTACAAGGCCCGGGAACGTATTCACCGCGACATTCTGATTCGCGATTACTAGCGATTCCGACTTCATGGAGTCGAGTTGCAGACTCCAATCCGGACTAAGACCGGCTTTCTGGGATTTGCTTAACTTCGCAGTTTTGCAGCCCTCTGTACCGGCCATTGTAGCACGTGTGTAGCCCTACCCATAAGGGCCATGATGACTTGACGTCGTCCCCACCTTCCTCCGGTTTATCACCGGCAGTCTCCTTAGAGTTCCCGCCATTACGCGCTGGCAACTAAGGACAAGGGTTGCGCTCGTTACGGGACTTAACCCAACATCTCACGACACGAGCTGACGACAGCCATGCAGCACCTGTCTCAGAGCTCCCGAAGGCACTCTACTATCTCTAACAGATTCTCTGGATGTCAAGGGTAGGTAAGGTTCTTCGCGTTGCATCGAATTAAACCACATGCTCCACCGCTTGTGCGGGCCCCCGTCAATTCATTTGAGTTTTAACCTTGCGGCCGTACTCCCCAGGCGGTCGACTTAATGCGTTAGCTGCGCCACTAATCCTGTAAATAGGACCAACGGCTAGTCGACATCGTTTACGGCGTGGACTACCAGGGTATCTAATCCTGTTTGCTACCCACGCTTTCGTACCTCAGCGTCAGTTTTAGTCCAGGGAGTCGCCTTCGCCACTGGTGTTCCTTCAGATATCTACGCATTTCACCGCTACACCTGAAATTCCACTCCCCTCTACTAAACTCTAGTCCGCCAGTTTCAAATGCAGTTCCCAGGTTGAGCCCAGGGCTTTCACATCTGACTTAACGAACCACCTACGCACGCTTTACGCCCAGTAATTCCGATTAACGCTCGCACCCTCCGTATTACCGCGGCTGCTGGCACGGAGTTAGCCGGTGCTTCTTCTAAAGGTAATGTCAAGCTACCGGGTATTGACCGGCAGGTTTTCCTCCCAATTGAAAGTGCTTTACAACCCTAAGGCCTTCTTCACACACGCGGTATTGCTGGATCAGGCTTTCGCCCATTGTCCAATATTCCCCACTGCTGCCTCCCGTAGGAGTCTGGGCCGTGTCTCAGTCCCAGTGTGGCTGATCGTCCTCTCAGACCAGCTATAGATCGTCGCCTTGGTAGGCCTTTACCCTACCAACTAGCTAATCTAACGCAGGCTCATCTCATAGCGAAAGGTCCGAAGATCCCCTCCTTTCCCCCGTAGGGCGTATGCGGTATTAGCGTGGGTTTCCCCACGTTGTCCCCCACTATAAGGCAGATTCCTACGCGTTACTCACCCGTCCGCCACTCGTCAGCGCCCGAAGGCCTGTTACCGTTCGACTTGCATGTGTTAAGCATACCGCCAGCGTTCAATCTGAGCCATGATCAAACTCTTCAGTTTAAATCAGTTTGCCACTCAATAAGATGAGTAGCCAATCTTGGCTCGACTACAAACTAAACGTTAAAAATTACTTCTTAATGTGTTGTTCTTGTGTCGATTATTTGTTAACAGCACTAACAATCATCACAAGCACCCACACAAATTATTTTGATCGAGTTGTTAAAGAGCGTGGAGCCGAAGCCCCGTTGAGTCGACCTATTATACAGAACCGATTCAGTTTGTCAACACCCTGTCGACGTTTTATTTTTTCATCCTGCTTCAGGGCTGAACTACTTAACCCCGAAGAAGCCAGCCATTATAACCTATCCGGCCAACTTGTCAACAGTCCGTGTTAACTTTTTTCTAAACTTGCCAACCCTTCCAAAGCGTCTGCCTTGGAAGAACTGCGTATTATACAGGCGTTAGCGATTTCGTCAAGCGCTTATTTTTACTCGTGCAAATTTTCTCTTCCCTACTTGATAAACGTTTTCGGCATTTACCGCTATTTCCAGCTTTGGATCGGAAACCTTTTCACCATCAATCTTGACTGCGCCTTGATTTATCAAGCGGATAGCCTCAGATGTACTGCTTGTTAACCCGGCATCTTTTAGCAAGTTAGCAATACAATAGCCAACTCCTTCAACTTTTAATTCCAACTCATCCATTTCCTCCGGCATTGCGCCACGCTGAAATCTGGCTTCAAAATTTTCCAACGCTTTACTTGCCGCAGCCGCATTATGAAAACGTTCGATAATTTCCTGCGCCAACTTTACCTTATAGTTACGGGGATTTGCACCTTGCTCGCATTCCTGACGCCATAACTTGATTTCCGTCATCGGACGAAAACTTAACAATTCAAAATACCGCCACATTAACTCATCAGATATGGACATTAATTTGCCAAACATATCATCGGCAGCATCGGCTATCCCTATATAGTTGTTTAATGACTTGGACATTTTCTGCACACCATCCAAACCTTCAAGAATTGGCATGGTTATAACCACTTGTGGTTTCTGCCCAAAAACCTCTTGCAGTTGACGCCCCACCAATAAATTAAACTTTTGATCCGTACCGCCCAATTCTACATCCGCTTTCATGGCGACTGAATCATAGCCTTGTATCAAGGGATATAGAAACTCATGAATGGCAATGGGCTGACCGCTTTTAAAGCGCTTGCTAAAATCATCACGCTCCAGCATTCTGGCAACGGTATGCTTTGCCGCCAATTGAATCAAATCCGCTGGCGACATGGCATTCATCCAACTGGAGTTAAACATAACCAAGGTTTTGGTCGGATCCAGAATTTTGAAAATCTGCTCTTCATAAGTCTTGGCATTATCAATAACTTCATCCCGGGTTAACGGCTTGCGCGTGACATTTTTTCCGGTTGGATCACCTATCATCCCTGTAAAATCACCAATAAGAAATAGAACCTCATGCCCTAAATCCTGGAATTGCTTTAATTTGTTGATGAGTACCGTATGCCCCAAATGCAAATCGGGAGCCGTCGGATCAAAGCCTGCCTTAATCCGCAAAGGCCGACCCTCTTCCAGCTTTTTAATTAACTCTTGCTTAACTAAAACTTCATCAGTCCCTCTTAGAAGGCTTGCCAATACGTCTTCTTGCAATTTCTTTCTCCAAATTTAATCTTTCAAATGCCGTCATTATAGGATTAATGATCAGTTTGACTGAATAAATATTTTTAAAGTGCCTTTAAATTGGTAAATCCTTCAAAAAACCCTTAAAATGATTTTTAGTAAACTTTAGAGTTCTTGTTTTGAATAAATCCCAACCACTTAGTTTGCCTATTGTGAAAAATAAATTTTATACCTCTGTTTTATTATGGATAACTTTAGCTTTTACAGCCACGACTAGCCACGCTAAACCTGCCCATCCTAAACACACCTATGTTTCTGCCAAGGCAGTCAAAACGGCCTCACGACATACCGACCGTAAAAAACACGCCATCGACAAGCATTTATCAAATGCTCCCCATAAAAGGTTACGTCCTGTTTATAGCGCCCGAAAGGTAGAACGCAGACCACTATCGCTATCAGTTTCAAACCGGGATACTTACCTGGCTCAAAATGACCAAGGTGACTTATTTTTGGAACCTACTGAAAACAAAGAGCGTGTTCACTCTTTGTTTGCACCCCAGAATAAAGGCAATCGCATTGAACGTTCAACGATCACTAACGATGAAACGCCTCATCACACCACCAGCGTTCACGGCACTATTAACGCCTCGTTATCGATAGCCGGCCAGAAAGCCGGATTGTCAAATGACTTGATTTTGCAGCTAACCAATATTTTTGCCTGGGACATCGACTTTGCCACCAACTTACATCAGGGTGACCAATTTACGGTAGTTTATGAGCAAACAAGAACCGGCAACAATTCATCCGCTGACCAAATTATTGCGGCTGAATTTGTGAATCAAGGCAGGATCTTAACGGCTATCCGCTATCAAGACCAAGAAGGTCACGTTAATTATTACAGCCCTGAAGGCCGACCCATGCGCAAAGCTTTTTTAAGCACACCGGTAGACTTTGTACGCATTAGTTCCGGCTTTGACATGCACCGTAACCACCCTATTCTCAACAGAATTCGTGCACATAAAGGCATTGATTACGCAGCAAGAACGGGCACACCGGTCAAATCAGCAGGGGATGGGGAAGTTATTTTCTGTGGCAGCAAAGGCGGCTATGGGCAAGTCATGATTGTCAAACATGGCGAGCACTATGAAACCGTTTACGCACATCTTTCTGATTTCAAACGAGGTCTTGTTAGTGGCGATCTGGTAAAACAAGGTGAGGTTATTGGTTATGTTGGTCAAACCGGCTTGGCAACCGGCCCGCATTTACATTATGAATTTCGTGTTGACGGTGTTCACCGCAATCCGGAAACACTTAATTTGGCGCAGTCATTACCGCTACACGCCGAAGTACTGGCTGACTTTAAAGCGCAAACCCGACCTTCTTTAGCCCAGCTCAACAAGACCAAAGCGCAATCATTATTTGCCAAAAACCAGTACGGTTATAATTGATTGTTAGGCAGCACGCACAAAGCCCCCAAGATACGCCTGGTTCCCATGCCGGAGCATCACTGCCATTAAGTTAGTTGAATGCAATGGGAGTGGCTTTAGCCACGATAATCGTGGCTAAAGCCACTCCCAAAATTCTACAAAAAACCTTAACTTAACGGCAGTGACGCCGGAGCGCGGGAACGATAGGGTGGGGGTTATTTATTGCGAGTTACCTTAACTTGAAAAAAGGGCAACTACGCGTCGCCCCAACATTATCAAGCTGAAAAAGAAGAACCACAACCACAAGTAGTCGTTGCATTCGGGTTACGAATAACAAACTGCGCACCTGATATATCTTCTTTATAATCAACTTCAGCACCCGCCAAATACTGAATGCTCATTGAGTCAATCAGCACAGTAACGCCGCCGTTCTCAACACGGGTATCATCCTCATTGACTTCTTCATCAAAAGTAAAACCATATTGAAAACCTGAGCAACCGCCGCCTGAAACATACACGCGTAATTTCAGATTATCATTACCTTCTTCGGCAATTAATTCGCTTACTTTAGAAGCAGCACTGTCAGTAAAAATAATTGGATTAGCCATAAAAATAAAAACACGCTATAAATTAAAGTTGGTTAAATTATGACTATACCCACCGTTATAGTCAAGAATTATGGATATAGGGCAATTATCTTTAAACCGGAATCTTCATTTAACCCAAACATCAGATTCATATTTTGAACGGCTTGTCCCGCAGCGCCCTTAACCAGATTATCAATAACGGATAAAATCACAATCACTTGCCGACCTTGCGGCTGATGAATTGAAATCTGGCAGTTATTGCTGCCCCGAACATTACGCGTATCCGGGTGCGATCCTTGCGGCAACACATCAACAAACCCTTCATGACGATAACGCTGCTCATACAAGGCTTGAATATCGTTCAATTTAACCGCTTCGCCTGCTATCGGGGCAATCAATTGTCCGTACAAAGTCGCATGAATGCCGCGTATCATCGGCACCAAATGAGGTACAAACGTTAAACCTACCGACTCGCCAGCCGCTTCCCTTAAACCTTGGGTAATTTCCGGCAGATGCCTGTGCCCGTTAACCGCGTAGGCTTTAAAACTTTCACCCGTTTCACTCATTAAGGTAGCCAGTTCAGCTTTACGCCCTGCCCCACTCACACCAGACTTAACATCCGCAATTAAATGCTTGATGTCTATCAAGCCATTTTCAATTAATGGTAAAAAACCGAGCTGCACTGCGGTAGGATAACAACCCGGACAAGCAATTAATTGAGCCTGCTTAATCGCCTCCCGATTCACTTCCGGCAAACCATAAACAGCCTCGGCAATTAAATTAGGACACGCGTGCTCCATGCCATACCAATCACTCCACTCTTGCGCATCTTTTAGCCTAAAGTCCGCTGATAAATCAATAACCTTAACGCCTCGCGCCAACAACTGCTCAGCCATCAGCATCGCAGTGCCATTAGGTGTCGCAAAAAACACCACATCACATTGGCTTAAAGTTTCACTATCCGGCAAACTAAAAGCCACGTCAAGGTAACCCCGCAAACTCGGATATAAAGCATCCACTCTTAAACCTGCATCGGCGCGTGAGGTTACCACCGTCACTTCAACCTCTGGATGCAAGGCTAAAATACGCAATAATTCAACCCCCGTATAACCCGTTCCCCCTACAATACCTGCACGAATCATTTGTTTTATCCTACACACTTTGGTTATGAAAATAGCCGTCTAAATGAATAGACGTTTTGTTTTTAAGGTCTTACGCTGGATTGTATTTTATATCATAATATTATTTTCGAGCGTTTTACACGGTGTCAATCAGCATTTTACGCCAACACTTTTCTAAACAAAGCGGTTTTCAAATAATCATCTGTCAACTCAAATACCGGCTCACTGTGATTAAACTTTTTCATTAAGGGAATTATTTTAGTTCTTACCCCCATCCCTCTTGAATCCACATAGCCATAATCTCGTAGCACTTCCATAATAATTGGATTTCTTGGGGATCGCTGCCCCAATACCATCTTTTCAATCGTCATCGAATTTTGTAGCGCACCCGGACTAATAACTTCCATTCGATCAGAATAAATACCCACTTCAATATCCACAAATCGCGTCCAATCTCTATGCGCAAGCGCATTAACAAGAACCTCTCTAACGGCATCAAGTGGATATAGCCACTCTAACTCCCTTCTAAAATTTTCATCAATTTCACTGGGCTCCCTTGTAATAAATGGTTTAATTTGCTCAACAAATTTCTCAATAAGTCCACTATCAACTAATTGCTTGCCCGATACAGTTGAATCCCACCGCCCTACCAAAGGTGCGTCGATAATCTCGTCTATATTAGCTTTGTATTCCTTATCTTCGCTATCAAAAGCAAAGACTCGCAGGCCAGCTTGCTTAAGATATTGTCGTGGGTTTTTTCCAAAAAGAAGTAATCCAGCAACCGTGCAAAATCCATTGACCTTAGTCAAGAAACCTAAACCAGCCAATCGTATTTCCCAATCTTCATCCGTTTTAGGAATATCGGGATCCTGCATAATATCGCTCAGGTAATTTTCTAATCTTACTTTATCAAGGCAACTAGAATCAGTCCTTCCTACGGGTAATACTTCTGTATGTAACATCCCACCCAGTTCAAACAAGCGCATTTGTTGTTCACGTGTTGCTAATTGAGATGTAGAGCCAACCCGAATAAATATTTTTTCTTCTCCTTTATCTCTTAAAACATAAGGCTTGGAAATGCCTTGAGGAAAAGTAATAATCGCCACAAAAGCATCTTCATCTATTTTGATTTCTTGATAAAAAGGAAGTATTAATGGATGAATTTTGTCACGGATAACATTCATTACCCATTCTTCTGTATTGGGCCTAGTAAGACCAGAGATTGTGCCATCATCTTCTACACCAAGAAGCACACTCCCACCCTGAAAATTAGCCATAGCAACAATTTCTTTTGCTAATTGTTCCGGTCGAATATCATCTCGTTTAAACTCAATACCCGAGCTTTCTCCATTAGCAATAATTTCTAATAACTCAGTCTTTATCATGCCTGAGACCTATTGGAATCCATATTTTTCTCTGCGTTGATTAAAAGCACTTTTTCCACCTTCTAATATGTCTGCCGCTAAAACCTGTATAGCGGGTAAATCGATAGCTCCTTGTTGTTCAACTGGAATATAGGCTTTACCATCTTCAACATTTAAAACGCCTATCCACTCAGCATCACCAAAAACCGGGATGTTTGCATTGTGCGTTGCAAACAAAAACTGTCGCGCAATTTTTGCAGAACGCAATTCACTAACAATACGTTCAGCAATAAATGCATTATCTAAATTGTCTTCAGGCTGATCTAAAATCAATGGATCTCTATTTTCCAATAAAAGCAAATGTAAAATCGCAGTACATTGTTGGCCTGTTGATAAGCGTTTTATACTCCGATAATTTTCAGGTGAGCAGTTATGTGCGACATTTAAATTAACCTCTAAACTATCAAACAATTCCAACTCCTCCATTTCTAATAATCTACTTTCTGGTAATTTAACCAGAGCGTCTGCAATAACAGGTGTAACACCCCAGTCATTTTCTTTAAGTGCTTGAGCACCTTGCCTAATAGTTATCGCCAAGTTTTCTGGAGAAAAGTCAGCGTCACTTTTAACCCAGGCTAATCGTGCCGATCCAATCCCTTCAAGATTGGATTCACACAGGAATTTATAAAGTGGCTCCCGATTAGCCTCTGCCTCCAAAGATAGCTTAAGTTTTCCTTGCAATTTGTTGTTCAAATTCTTTAACGTTTTATTTAACCTTGCCGAACGTTCAGCTTTTACTTCGGCTAATTCGGTTAATTGAGCTTTGCGTTTTTTAAATAATTCATCAATCAAAGATTTTCGTTGTTCTAATGTTATTTGTTTTGGTTTTATTTTCTCTATTTTTTTTACAATATCTTGATAGTGCGCCCCAATTTCTTTTCCTGATTTACCTTGGCTGGCAGGAATATTTTTAAATGCAGTTTCTAACTCAACTTCATTCTGTGTTATTACTTGTTTCAGTGAATTCTGGTGCAACACTAATTGAGTTTCTGCCAAACGGACATTCTCATTAATGATCAGCATATTTTCTTTAACTGATTCTGTTAGTTGATCAATAACTAACTTAATATCAATTAAATGTTGCTGATGCGGCAGACCTTTTAAAGCCTGATCACTTAAAAAAACCGTATCAGGCAATACATCCTGTACTGCAAGTAAAGTCTCCTTCAAACTTTCCATTTCACTATTAACACGGCCTAATAATCTTTTTTCCGTTTCAAGTTTTGGAACTATTTCAAGCTTCTTTGCCAGTCCTAGAGCCTGATATTGCGAAGCTTGTTCTAAAAGCTTGGGTAATTGATGAACATCCTGCTCAACTTCAGCTAACTGTTCTTTAGCGGCAATAATAGAGCGTCTATTAGCAGCTAATGATTTTAGAATCTCTTGAATATGACTATCGAAGTTACTTTGATCAGCGCTTATAAAGCGATCAATTAATTGTCGTTGGCCAATTTCATCTTGAGCAATTTCATAGATTTCATTTTGCCCAAATATCTCAATACGTGGCATTAACTCATGAGGTGAAAATGATGAAATATTCCCAAACTCATCTTTAACAACAGGTTGGTCACCATATTTCCTGCTGACTACAAAAAATTTACCGTACATCGCTGCAGAACGAATTTTTAATTCCACAAACGCTTTTTCTTTGCCCAAATTTTCTTTAATAATAATGTCATGCTGCTTTTGAGCAAGTTTTCCGATTGGCTTAATATTTAATGCAAAGCGAATACATTCCAATAAAGTTGATTTCCCCGTTCCCCTGCCGCCAATGACTGAATTAAGATGTGGTGAAAAAACAATATTTAAGCCATCTAAATAGCCATTAATAATTCGAATTGACCCTATATAAGAAAAAAAATTCTCAGGTATATCTGAATTCAATCGTACCCGTGACTCAGGATCAAGGAAGGCCTGTTTAAATGAAGTAAAACTGGGTAGCGTCATTTTAATCAAGCAAGAAGCGCTAGGGTTTAATAATGTCTCTGGTGATTCAACATCTTTTGCATTAATGACCGCTATTTTATTTTCCCGTCGATAGTCTGTATTTTTATTCAGGATAACTTTACGATAAAAATCATCATCTATACCTTCAAGAGAAGAAATTGTATCGGGTATCTGAGCAGCCTTTAAACTGGAAAGCTGCCAAATATGATTAAATCTATTTTTTAACAACCCATTGTTAGAAGTACAGTGTGCAGCATAAATAAAGCCTCCCATATTTATAACTTCTGTAATCAACTGTTCTGCACTCAACTTGGAAGGCCGGACACCATCATCAGTATCTAATAATTTAAGATTCCCAAGGTATCGTTCTAATTGTTGAGAGGTTGTTGCTTCGGAAAACAAACAAACAAAATGCACTTTTTCACTAGAAGCTATTTCAAATCCAGGGAACACTACAATATCATGCTCCTTCATCAAATCACGGATGGCATCAACGCCATCAACATTGCCGTGATCTGCAATGCCCAGCACCTTGATGTTCTCCTGCAAACAAACTTCAAGCAGCTTCTGATTATATTCTGATTCTAATAAAGTTTGTTCTTGCCCTCGGTATTTGATGTATTCAGCAGGATTAACTTGTAAAGCACATTTCCAAAATTTAGCTTGTGTATATTCCATCGTTGCAACTCTCTAAATCTAGCACAAAAGATTGAACCACTAATAAACACCAATGAACTCGAATAAAATCTTTTAAATTCGTGATTATTCGTGTTCATTCGTGGGTCCGGTTTTATTAGTAATGCCAAGTACATTCCTGATATCGGCAAAAGCCTTTTTAACAGATTTACTTTTCCCTTGTTGTTTAGATTTTGAACTCATGGCTAAGCTCTGTAATAAAATAATTCCTTGCTGAGCCAAATCATTCTTAGTTTGTTTCATTGCTCTCTCACCTCTACTTCAATCAAGTAGATTCCATACGGTTGAATAAACAGTTTTTAAATACATGTTCATTCGTTATCCCTGTGTAAGCTGTTGGCTATAGTGGCTATCGGCAAAAAAAGATTATCCAATTGTTCAGGTAATGAGATAAAGTCAAATTGATTGTAATAAGCTTTTGCTTGTTCATGCTTGGCATCAACAAAAAGTCCGGCAATGCCCATCTTATAAGAGACTGTTAAGGTTTTTTTCATGGCTTCAATCAGCAATATTTCTTCATAACCTTTTCTTTGTTGAATTACTGCAACAGCTAATTTTGCAAGCTTGGCAGCAGGAATTTGCTTAGGGTATTTATTTTTCCATTGATGTGGGATGTCTTCGGCCAAGACTTCACAAACCACAAGGCTCATGTAGGCAATAATATCGGTTGGGTGTTCTGTATCAATTAAGACAAAGGTTTTAGAGAGTCCTTTCTCGCTATGTTGACAGGCTATTTTTTGTAAAAAATAATTCAAGGCTTTATTACCGCAATCAAAGGCATTGCGGTTATGTGCTTCAGAGAGTGTCTCAATGCTTAAGGTTGAGATCACTTGATATAAGCTCTATAGTTTTTAACCGCGTTGATTAGCTTTGCGTTGGGTTCGGGTGGGTTTTCCAGCGCATCAAAAAAGACTTGTGCATCATTTTTGCTTAAGTGTATCAATTTGTCTTTTTCAATAATCTGCTCTGCCTTTTCAAGCGCCGCTTGTACCAAGAACTGATTCAGCGTCGCTCCTGTAAGGTCGGCAGCGGCTGTCAGGGTTTGTTTGATTTGTTCTGATACTCGGGCGGTAATACGTTCATTGCTTATAACAATCATGGCGACTCCTTGGTGGTGACATAATGACACCATAGGTCAAAGTACACCAACTTGTCAAATTTATGACATTATTGAGCCCTCTTTAACAAAGAGGGGTTAGGGGAGAGCAATAAGGAAACATCCCGTTGGGATGAAGCCAAAGATTGGGAAGGGGTCTGCAATCCCCTCCCCAATCCGCGCCCGATAAAGCAACCTCGCTTCGCTTGTTGCGGGGCGCTCCTTTCGGCCTAAAGGCCGAGGTCTTAAACCAGCAAGAAAGATTGATAAATCCCCCTCAATCCCCCTTTTTCAAAGGGGGAGGTGAATAATTACTGGATCACGCCAAAGTCAGAAGACCCGAAAATATCCTCCCAAAATACGCCTAGTTCCCACGCTCCAGCGTCACTGTCGGCATTCCACGCCGGAGCGTGGGAACGATAGGGTGAGGGTTATTTATTGCGAGTTACCTTTAAACTGTCCCGCCTTAGTGGGTAGCCATAAGTTTTACACGCAAGTCTGCGTGAAAAAGCGGCAACTTTCGCCGCCTGTGTTTTTACGCTTTACTCAAACGACTAACAATCAAGGATTACTGAGGCCTATAATAACCGCATCCCTCTTTTTACTGTACTCAAGTTATGCTTAACCACACCATGCGAGCCATTGAAATAGAAGCCGGAGCGTTAAAACTGACTAATCGCCCCATTCCCGTCCCGACGGATTATCAGGTATTAATTAAAGTAGCTGCGGCTGGCGTTAATCGCCCGGATATTATGCAGCGGAAAGGTTTATATCCGGCGCCTTCAGGTGCGTCTGATATACCGGGACTGGAAGTTGCAGGAACTGTCGTGGCAACCGGTGCGGCTGTTCGTCATCCACAATCGGGGGATGCTGTGTGTGCGTTAGTGACGGGCGGCGGTTATGCAGATTATTGTTTAGCCACCGCCTCACACTGTTTACCGATACCCGAAGGCTTGTCTTTAGTACAAGCGGCGGCACTACCGGAAACTTTTTTTACTGTTTGGAGCAATGTATTCGACCGCGCTCAATTACTGCCAACCGAAACGTTGCTGGTACATGGTGGTAGCAGTGGCATAGGTACAACCGCCATTCAACTCGCCAAAGCCTTTGCTGCTAAAGTTATTGTCACCGCAGGATCAGACGCTAAATGTCACCGTTGTTTGGAACTCGGTGCGGATGCCGCCATTAATTATCAAGAACAGGATTTTGTTATCGAAGTTAACCGGCTTACCGACAGCAAAGGCGTGGATGTTGTTTTGGATATGATCGGTGGCGATTATTTTCCGCGCAATCTAAAATGTATGGCTTTCGATGCCCGACTGGTACAAATCGCCATCCAAAATGGCGCAAAATCAGAAATCAACTTATTATCCCTGATGCTGAAACGACTTACCCTAACCGGATCGACATTAAGAGCCAGAGACGATGATTTTAAAGCCAATATTGCCCAACAGCTGTATCAAAAAGTCTGGCCTTTATTGATAGCCGGAAAAATCAAACCCATTATTCATTCCACCTTTGCACTCAATGATGCCGCCAAAGCCCATGAACTCATGGAAAGCAGCCAGCACATCGGCAAAATAATACTAGAGGTTTAAACTTATGACGTATAACACACTGGTTTCCGCAAGCACACTCCATCAACAGATTAATGACCCTCAATGGATTATTGTCGATTGCCGGTTTTCTCTGGCAAACAGTGAGACAGGCAGTTATGCTTATCGCCACGGCCATATACCCCATGCCCGTTATGCTGACCTGAACAAAGACTTATCTGCAACCATCACCGATTTTACCGGCCGCCATCCCCTGCCCGACTTTACGCTTTTGGCAAAAAAACTGGGTGCCTGGGGCATAACCAACCACAGTCAGGTCGTTTGTTATGACGATACCGGCGGCACTTTTGCAGGACGTTTGTGGTGGTTATTACGTTGTTTGGGACATGATAACGTGGCGGTATTAAATGGCGGCATTCAACACTGGCAAAATCAAGGCCTTGCCCTAACCACTACCTTGCCGACCTTAAAACCTGTTACCTTTAGACCCTATCTAAACAGTGCTCACTGGCTTAAAGCGTTACAAGTCCAAAATAGTCTCGCCCAAAAAGCGATCTGTCTGATTGATGCCCGCACACCCGAACGCTATCGCGGCGAACAAGAGCCCATCGATCCGGTTGCCGGTCATATTCCAGGCGCATTAAATCGCCCTTTTCAATTAAATCTTGATAACACGGGATTGTTTTTATCAGCCGAATCATTAAGCAGTCAATTTAAAATGCTTATCGGCACGACCGCACCCGAACAGGTTGTTCATTATTGCGGCTCAGGCGTAACGGCCTGTCATAATTTATTGGCAATGGAACACGCGGGGTTAACCGGTTCCAAACTTTATGCGGGGTCTTGGAGTGAATGGATAAGCGATAAAAATCGGGGAATTGCAACCGGTAACGCAAAATAACCGGCTAAATCAGGGCGTGGTTATTTAATGACCCCGCCCTGGGTAACGCGTATTTTTGCATTCAATCATTAAAGTCATCGCATAAATTCTCCCAAGTTAAATTAAGAATCACAAAGGCTTTCATCTTCCCGACATGCCATTGCCCAAATAAGAACCTGCGGCGGCACCCAACCCGGTCATAACAGGATCACCGCTACCCATTTGATACCCAAAAACACTGCCAATAACGCCGCCCGCCAAACCTTGCGTCGAGCGTGGATCTTGATAGCGTTGGGGTTGCTGTTGATAATACTCCACTTGTGGTTGCGGATAATAGCGAACCGGTGGTGGCGCATAGTAGCGAACTTGAGGTTGAGCATAATAATAGTTCACTTGCGGCTGCGGGTAATAGTGCTCACGGTGATGACCGTGATGTCCGTGATGCTCCCCGCCATGATTTTCATAGCCATAACCGCCCCCTCCACGGTGGTGGTCGTCATCCGCATAAGAGGTCGTCGAGTACATAATTGCAACGGCGCATAACTGGATTATAAAAAATAACTTTTTCATTAGATTCCTTTGATACGTAATTAATGTTGGTAATAATACTATTGTTTAAGACAACCGGACTATCATCTGCCCGACATCCCGTTACCAAGATAAGAGCCGGCAGCCGCGCCCACTCCGGTTGCTACGGGATTACCGTTACCCAACTGATAACCCAAAACACTGCCTACAACGCCTCCCGCCAAACCTTGCGTGGAGCGTGGATCTTGATAACGTTGATATTGCGGTTGTTGCGGATAATATCTGCCTCCTTCAGAATGGTGATGATGTTTATTTTTATGATGCCCTTTACCGTGTCCGTCTGCAAAAGCAGTCACTGAAAATGAGGACACGGCAACAGCCACCGTTAAGTAAATTAAAAAAAACAACTTTTTCATAATATTCTATTTAAATTTGACCAAAGTGATTTAACAACAATTCATCAATTCTTTAATGCTGATAGATGATAGATTGCCTAACCTTAACGGCGGCTTAACAAAGCCTGACCCGTAAGCATTCACCGCCCCCTTTGAAAAAGGGGGGCTGAGGGGATTTATCTAATAAAATCTCCGCTAACCCCTCTTTGTCAAAGAGGTGGACTGAATAATTACCCTGACCCGTCACTTAATCAGCGTACATAAAACCCGAAACAATTCTTCGGTAACGCTTATAATAGTCATTTTTTGATGTGTAATGGCAGTTCAATCAATGGCAGATTTTATCCCCGGTCAACGCTGGATTAGTAATACCGAGTCAGAGCTTGGTTTAGGTCTTATTCTTGAAGTAAGTTTCAAACGCGTCACCGTGCTTTTTTTAGCCAGTGACGAACAACGCATTTATGCAAGTGATAACGCGCCCTTAACTCGCGTCAGCTTTGCCGTTGGCGATGTCATTGAATCAATTGATGAAGAAGAATTAACCGTTACAAGGCTAATCGAGAAAGAGGGCTTGATTATCTATGTCGGAAAAAATGCGGACGGACAAGAAGTTCTGCTCGAAGAAGTTGAACTCAATCATCATATTCAGTTTAACAAACCTCAAGATCGATTGTTTACCGGTCAAATTGATCCCAGTTCATGGTTTTTGCTTCGCTATGAAACCTGGCTAAGACTGCGACAACTTCAGCAATCACCGGTTAAAGGCTTGCTGGGCGGCCGCACCTCATTAATTCCACATCAATTATATATTGCCCACGAATCCGCCAACCGGTCTGCGCCCCGGATTATGCTGGCAGATGAAGTGGGTTTGGGTAAAACCATCGAAGCCGGTTTGATATTGCATCATCGGTTAATTAATGGCCTGACGCATCGCGTTTTAATTATCGTACCAGAAAGCCTTTTACATCAATGGCTGGTCGAAATGCTTAGGCGCTTCAACCTGCGTTTTAGTGTGTTTGATGAAGCTCGCTGCCTTGAAGAACTTAATGATGACGGTCTGGATGAAAATGCAGACTCGGATGAGGATCATAATCCGTTTTTAACTGAACAGTTAATCCTGTGCAGTCAGCGGTTTTTTTCTGATTTTCCGAACCGCCAACAACAAGCCCTGCAAGCAGGCTGGGATATGGTCATCGTTGATGAAGCGCACCATCTTGAATGGAGCGAACAAGCAGCCAGCCCGGAATACCGGTTTGTAGAACAACTCAGCCTGCAAACGCCCAGCCTTATTTTATTAACGGCCACGCCCGAACAGTTAGGCAAAGAAAGCCATTTTGCCCGTTTACGATTACTGGATCCTGACCGGTTTTACAGTTTTTCTGCCTTCGTTGAAGAAGAACGACTGTTTGAACCCGTTGCCAATGCCGCCAAATTATTACTGGCAGAACAAGCCTTGTATATATACGACCAGCAAAATTTAACCCGCTTACTTAAAGACGACAATGTCGGCGGCTTGCTGGAAAATCTTAATGATCCTTTAAAGTCGGCTTCTGCAAGAGAAGCGTTAATTAAGATATTGCTTGATCATCATGGAACGGGGCGAATTTTATTCAGAAACTCACGGCAAACCGTGCAAGGCTTTCCGGAACGCGAACGCTATGGCTATGCATTAACCGGCCAAAGCACCCAAACTGAAGCGTGGGGACGGGATAGTGACTTACAACAAGATCCCCGCTTTATCTGGTTGGTTGACAAACTAATTACGTCGGTAAAAACCGAATCAAGCGCCTCATTGCGCGGCCAAAAAGCCTTGTTAATCTGTAAACACGCGCAAACCGCTATTGATCTGGAACAGACCTTAAAAGATCGTGCCGGTATTGCCTCGGCAGTTTTTCATGAAGGCATGACCATTATTGAGCGCGACCGGGCCGCCGCTTATTTTGCCGATCCGGAAAGCTCGGCACGACTATTAATCTGTTCTGAAATTGGCAGCGAAGGCAGAAACTTTCAATTTGTCCACCACTTGATTCTGTGGGATTTACCCACCAACCCCGATTTATTGCAGCAACGCATCGGCAGACTGGATCGTATCGGTCAAAAACACGTGATTCAAATACATATCCCGTACCTTGAAAACACCCCGCAACACAGTCTGTATCGATGGTATGACGAAGGACTTAATGCCTTTCGCAGCAATAATTCAGCCGCCCAAGCGGTTGCCGATAAACTGCAAGATCAACTAAAAGACATCTTGGACAACAACCATCAAGCGGATATTGATGCGTTTATTGCCAAAACCCAGGCACTGAGTGCAGAAATTGAGGCGCAATTACACAATGGCCGCGACCAATTATTGGAATTAAACTCCTGTCGTAAAGAATTATCCGACGAACTCATTGACCAGATAAACAGCTATGAACATGAAGGCGCACTTTGGCCTTATATGGAAAATGTCTTTGAATGCTATGGCGTTGATACCGAGTTTCATTCGGCAGATTGCTTTATTGTTCGCCCCAGCGATCACATGCGGGTGTCTCACTTCCCGGCTTTATCTGAAGATGGCGTAACCGTTACCGGAAATCGCCAACTTGCCTTGGCGCGTGAAGAGCTGCAATTTCTGACTTGGGAACACCCCATCGTTACCTCGGCCATAGACTTGGTACTATCCAGTGAAACCGGCAATGCAGCAATCAGCGTCATCAGGCATCCCGAGCTAAAAGCGGGGCAATTTTTACTGGAATGCTTGTTTATTGTTGAATGCAGCGCACCGGCTGAATTACAAATCGGCCGGTTTCTTCCGCCTACGCCGATTCGGGTATTAATTAATCAACATCAACAAGATGTAACGGAAACCATAGAGCATCGTAGTTTATTGGAAACCGGCAAAAAGTTTGATAAACAACAAATCATCGCCTTTTTAAATAATCAGCGCGTGCCCATCACCAAACTGTTGGCGGCCGCAGAATTAAAAGCCAAAGCCGATATGCAAGATCTGATTGATGAAGCCACCAACGCCATGCTTGAATCACTCACCACCGAAATAAAACGCCTGGTTCGACTTAAAAAAGTCAACCCGACCATTAAAACCGAAGAAATTGAACAGCTTAAAGACCGAACCATGCTGGCCCATGAAAATATTCAGGTCGCCCATTTACGCTTGGACGCTGTGCGTTTCATCATTACCAGTTGAGTATTGCCATGTTAAATATCGGTAAAATTAATACCTTAAACGTCGTTAAAAAACAGGGGCCAGACGTCTATCTGGACAACGGCACCTCCGCCAAAGTATTGCTGGCAGATAAAAAACCGCCTGAAAACTGTCAGGTAGGCGATGCCCTGGATGTCTTTGTCTATGTGGATTCAGAAGGCCATCTGGCAGCAACTACCAAAACACCCTTGGCACAAGTGGATGATATTGCCTGGTTAAAAGTCGTCTCGCTTAATTATGTAGGCGCTTTTTTGGATTGGGGTTTACCCAAAGATTTACTGGTTCCGTTTAGTGAGCAACACCACGAAATGGAAGTCGGTAAATCATATCTGGTTAAAGTGTTTCTTGATGACAAAAACCGCATTGCCGCCACCACTAAAATTGACCGCTTTATCGAAGATGAATCTGTCGATTTTGAAGTGGGTCAAAAAGTGTCATTAATTATCGCAGATAAAACCGAACTGGGTTTTAAAGCCATCGTTAATAATACCCACTGGGGCTTGCTGTATCAAAATGAACTGTTTCAACCCCTCAAAAGAGGCCAAAAGCTGGACGGTTACATTAAACAAATAAGAGAAGACGGCAAAATTGATCTTAATCTTAACCAACCCGGCTACGGCAAAGTGGTATCGCTAACCGATGACATCTTAAACAAACTAAAAGCCAACAATGGCTCGTTAATGTTAAGCGACAAAAGCCCGCCCGAAGCTATTTATGCCACCTTTGGCGTCAGTAAAAAAGTCTTTAAACAAGCCATTGGGGCGTTGTATAAAAAACAGTTAATCAGCATTGATAAAAACGGGATTACGTTGGTTTGATAAACCGTCACTAAAAAATTTAACAGTATTATTCGGTTGATTAGCGCAAGATTTATCTAATAAATTGCAGTAACAGAAATGAATTGTACTTTTGAGTCACATTAAATGTGTCTCAAAGTCACCTTTCAAGTACATTTAATTTGCGTTGCCAGTGTTTTTTATCGCCGACACCTTTATTGATATTATTAATTCTTTTCACCAACTGCCCACAGTTAAGCATTGTAGGAGCGGGTCATGCCCGCGATGAAGAAGCTAAAACTAAGCATTGCAGCCAAAATATCGCGGGCATGGCCCGCTCCTACGGTGTTATTGCACTTAACTGTGGGCAGTGACGCCGGAGCGTGGGAACGAGGCGGATTCTGGGGGATATTTTTTACGTGCTGCCTAATACTAATTTGTTAAAACCTGACCCACTCATAAATCTTGTTTTGAATACCCAAATTTATCTCGATTACGCAGCAACGACACCCATGGCACCCGAAGCGGCAGCCGCTATGGGGAAATGTTTAACCCTGGAAGGTGACTTTGCCAACCCGGCATCCTTGCAGCATGGTTTTGGCGAACGCGCCCATGCCTTAATTGAAGAAGCCCGGTCGGACATAGCGCATATTTTAAAGTGCAAAGCCAGTGATCTGGTTTTTACTTCAGGCGCAACGGAAGCCAACAACCTGGCTATCAAAGGCATTGCCCTTGGTGAATTTCCACGCGGGAGCATGGGAACCGGGCATAACCATATCATTACCTCGGCAACGGAACACAAAGCGGTATTGGATACTTGTAAATACCTTGAAGGACTGGGTTTTACCGTCACTTATTTAAGACCCGATCATCAGGGTATTATCAGCGTGGATGCTGTTTTGGCTGCACTGACTGACCAGACCCTTCTGGTGTCTTTAATGCACGTTAACAATGAGACCGGGGTTATTCAGGCTATTGATGCCATCGCCCATGCTCTTAAAGAGAAAAACCTGTTTTTTCATGTCGATGCCGCACAAAGCGCCGGCAAGATTAGTATTGACCTGACCCAAACGCCCATTGATTTATTATCCATTTCTGCCCATAAACTCTACGGCCCCAAAGGCATTGGCTGTCTGTATGTGCGTAATCGAAAGCAAATCCGGCTCACGCCCTTGATGCAGGGCGGCGGCCAAGAATACGGTCTTCGTCCCGGCACCTTACCCACGCATCAAATAGTCGGTATGGCGACGGCGCTTAAAATGGCGCACGACTTAATGAGCAGTGATTATCAACACAGCCAACACTTGGCGCAGCTATTAACGACTCAATTTATGCAACTTGATGGCGTCCAATTTAATGGTGATCAAGTGAATAAACTCCCCTCGATAATTAATGTCAGCTTTGCTGATGTCGGCGCTGATTCTTTACTGATTGCCTTAAGAAACCAACTCGCCATTGCTTCTGGTTCAGCCTGTAATACCGGCACCATTGAAGCTTCGCATGTATTACGAGGGATGGGCATCGAAGGTGACCGGCTGTATGGAGCCGTGCGTATCAGTTTGGGTCGCTACACCACGGAGGCCGACATCCAACAAGCAGGGCGACACGTGTGTGCCGCCGTGACCCATTTAAGACAACTGGCCTTGGAGTAAGGTAACAACATGCTTGGTAAAAAAGTTCTCAACAATACCTATTGGCACAGCAATTTAACCCCTTCCCAAGCTGAGGATGTGCAACAACACATCGCTGAAGCGGAAATCTTGGCCAACGTGCAGGCGGGTACTGATTACAATATTGTAAAATATGATAGCAACAGTCAGTCACTGTCTTTATTGTGGTATCCCGACTTTTTTAACAAGGCTTTTCCTGCCCTGGAAAAAAGTTATCGCATTAATCTGGATACTCAACGTGTTGAAAAACGCAGTTATCAAGCATCGTTAAATCCGCCCATTTTGCACCGTAAAGAATTATTTATTAGCCCGAATGATCCACATACCGCGCAATTTAAAGAGTTGACCGCCACTGCTGAACAACTGGGATTATTTGAAAATACCCTGCGTATCGGCTTTAAACAAGCCTGGGAAAAGCTGATTGCCGAAAAAGGCTTTCAACTGCTTGACCATCAATTTGTGCCAATAGGTAATGTGGAAGATCAGGATGATCAAGCCATTGAGACTAGCCCAAGCGCCGCTATTGCCAGGCATTTAACTGCACTGTCGCGCAGCAACTTGTCAGCACCGATGCAATGTCTGGCACGACACGGTTTTTTGGAAGGTAACTGGACGGTATTTGATTATGGTTGTGGCAGAGGCGATGATGTTCGTAACTTAACAGCCAACGCCATTACGGTGTCCGGTTGGGACCCGCATTATGCGCCGGAGCAACCCAAACAAGCTGCCGACATTGTTAATTTGGGCTTTGTTATTAATGTCATCGAAAGCTATCAAGAGCGTCTTGAAGCGTTATTGGGTGCTTACCAGTTAACCCGGCAAGTCTTGGTGGTATCGGCCATGCTGGTTAACCAAAATACCTTTAAAGGCCAGACCTTTAATGACGGCGTTATTACCCAGCGCAATACGTTTCAAAAATATTTTAGCCAAACCGAGTTAAAAGAATTCTTAAGCGAAGCCTTGGAGACACAAGCCATTCCGGTCGCTCCCGGCATCTTTTATATTTTTAAAGACCCGGATGCCGAACAACGCTTTTTGCTCAATCGGCAACGCAGTCACCATACGGTATTGCGCCTGGCCTATCGTTCAGCCAATCCCGCCTTACCGAAACTGTCGCGTAACGAAAAACACTATCTTGCCGCTCAACATCTGCTGGATCCGCTGTGGCAACAAACCCTGGAATTGGGACGGCTACCCGAAAAATCTGAAATTGAAAATCTGCTGGCACTGATACAACACTTTGGCACCACCAGTAAAGCCCTGGACTTTATGCTGGCGCAGTTTGATGAAACGTTATTGGCACAAGCACGGCAAAGCCGCATCAATGACTTGCTGACTTATTTTGCTTTGGAGACTTTTTCCAAACGCAAACCCTATAAACATCTGGAAGACACGCTACAAAAAGACCTCAAAGCCTTTTTTGGCGACTATCAAAATGCCATTGCCAGCGCGACCGCACTGTTATATCAAATCAGCAACGCAGAACTGATCGCCGCCGCGTGCCTGCAAGCTGCCGAACAAGGTCTGGGTTATCTTGATGACGAAGCCGCTTTATATCTCCCTACCGACAGGGTCGAACAACTCCCTGCCCTGCTCCGGATTTACAGTGGCTGTGCAACCGTTCTGTATGGTGACATCGAACAAACCGACGTCATCAAAATCCATAGCCAATCCGGCAAGCTTAGCTTAATGCGCTACGATGATTTTAAAAACCTGCCGTTACCGAGTTTACTTGAACGCGTAAAAATTAACCTGCGTACCCAGTCCTTTGATCTTTATCACTATGGCGAAGACTACAAACCGACTTATTTGTACTTAAAATCACGCATCATCAATGAAGAATTTTGCAATTATGCCGAACAATTAAGCTTTGATGAACACCTGCAAGCCTTAAATTTATTTGATTTAAGTGGCTATGGCCCCAGACCGGATCAGTTTTGGGAAATTTTCAACAAGACCCGCTGGGAAATTAACGGTTTTACCTTACTGCGCAGTCAAAGCATTCCAGACGTGGATGATCACTGCGGCCAAAACCTAACCTATCGGCAACTGCTTGAATGCGGCGAAACCCAACACACCACCGGCTTGGCCAATCGCCCCCAACAACCGGACAGTTATACCGCCCTGTATGAGCTGGCCACGCACATTCTTGATCCGGTGATTGACTACTTCGGCATGATTAAGCTGACCTATGGTTTTTGCTCGCATGAGTTGGGCAAACACATTAACAAACGGGTTGCCCCAAAGCTCGATCAACATGCCGCACACGAACTCAATTCCAAAAAGAACCTGATTTGTACTCGTTTGGGCGCAGCCATTGATTTTATCGTCGACGATGAAAACATGCGCGAAGTAGCCGACTGGGTGGCAGAAAACACCCCGTTTGACCGGCTGTATTTTTACGGCGAAGACCGGCCCATCCATGTCAGTTACGGCCCGGAACAAAAAGGCGAGTATATCGATTTGGTGATAACCGAAGCGGGAAAGCAAGTGCCAAAAAAACATAAAGGCACATTAACCCATGGATAAACAAACCATAGACACCTACAACCAAGAAGCTGAAAGCATTGCACAGTTACATGCGACGTTAACGCCGCACCGTATTTATGCATTAATTGACCGCTATTTTATCAAGCATGGGACAACGCTTGATGTGGGCTGTGGCATTGGCAGGGATACCCATTGGCTAACGCAACAAGGATATGCGGCAACCGGTGTGGATGCCTCGGAACACATGCTACAACAGGCTCAATCGTTATACCCCGATGAGCATTTTTTTCAAGATGCTTTGCCGGAACTCAACCAATCGGGTAAAGCGCAGTATCAAAATATTCTCTGCTCTGCCGTATTGATGCATTTAAGCGCGGTTGATTTAAAAACCGCCTGCCTTCGTTTACTGCAATTACTTAACGACCCCGGCTATTTAATCATCTCCTTTCGCGGCACCCATGAAACCGGTAACCGGGAAAAAGGCAAGCTTTATGAGACGATCAATATTGCCGACTTTTTAAAATTATTTGCAGAAAATAAATGCACCGTCTTGATACAGGAAAGTGAAACAGAAGCGTCAAGAAATTTGACCTGGCATAATTTTGTCATTAAAAAATAATTGGGTAGGGTGTGCATCGCGCACCACAACCACGCCAAAAAGAAACCCAATAGGCTACAGGTAGAAAACAATAATAGATTGTAGTGCAAATAAAACAGCTTAGTGGATGCGGTTTTAGGTGCGCGATGCGCACACTACAACTTGCGCTTAACTTAACGACATTGTTTTTAGCCGGTAAACAATCTTGCCTCAATAAAAAGCGGCATTAGGCAATAAAAATCGATCTGACTTACCCGCTAGCGCAATAAATCCGAAATGGCGATAGAAAGCCGCAGCAGAATCATCCTTTGCATCAACGACTATACCAACCACAGCCAAGCTATCGCTTGCCTGCTTTACTTTTAAACACGCCTCTGCCAACAAAATTGAACCTAAACCTTTACCTTGAAAGGCTTGATCGACCGCTAAACGGCCTATTAGTGCTACAGGTATTGGATATCGAGGGAGTTTCCGTGCCAATTTTTCCGGCAAGTCCGAACAATTAACACTGCCGGCACTTAATGTAAAAAAACCAGCCAGATGATTAATATCATCTTCCGGTGAAGCCACAAAGACCCTTGCAAGATCACGCTTCACATCCTGAACAGCATAACGTCGAATATAGCCATCAAGTGCAGAATGCCCGCAATTAAAATTTTTCGTATCCATTTTTCCGTCATGAGCCTGGATAAAATAGGCTATCAACGCTTAACCTGTAAATTGTGACGGTCGAAAGCTCGATTTAATGCAGCATTAGATTGTAGCGGCTTATCAAGTGCAGTAAGAAAAGCTTGAAAATCTACTGGCTCTAAAGTGATCGACTCATGTTCTTTAATGACCAGTTCTGCGGAAGATAAAGCGTGAGTCAACACAAATTCCGAAATACTTACATGTGCATAGGCCGCTGCTTTATCAAGCATCTGTCGAGTATAATTATCGCATCGAATATTAAGTCGGTTTTCTTTAATGATTGTTTGATTCATCGTTAATCTCCAAAAAAACATAGTTTATTGTGCACCGCTTGTACGGACATTGCAAGTCTTTCTGACGACGCAGTTAGATTAGCGATTAGATCAGTAATGCCGATAGGAATGCTTTCAAGCAGACAAGGTTCGATTCGGGAAGGGGTTTCTATAGAGAGTGGCATGCCGATATAAAAATGTTGCAACACATTGTTTTTAATTGTTTAATTATACTATTAATTTTAATTTGTGCCGATCTTTTTACCGATACTGCCAATAAACTTGGAGCATTGTTTTAATTGATTTTTATCACTAAAAACAAGAACCAGGTGCCGATATCAAATGAACAGGTGGAAAATTGGCTTTGCGATTTTTGATTTTGCTAATTCCTAAGCAATGTGCATGAAATAACTTAGGCATCTTGCTCCCTCTCCCTCTGGGCATAAGTATCTAGGCTACCAACTAAGGCGGGACACTGAGCAGAAGAATGATTCGCCAAGTACCAAAAAGTCCGTCATTCCGGCAGGGAGAGCGAAGCGAGGGTTGACCGGAATCCAGTTGCCATGGATGGCAATTACAAAGCATATAATTAATTGATTTATAGACACTTCGATTTGTCGGGTTACGTTGTCGCTAACCTACGCGACTAACATTGCAAATTACGACGTGCAATAGGGGTAGAAAATTTTCTACCCCTACGGATTTCCCTTGATATTGCCATCAGAATTGCGCCATTCGGTATTTACAGAGCTTCCAAATACCGTAGGGGCAGAAGATTTTCTGCCCGATGTTAAGCGGCGTGTCATCAGGATACAAGAACCTGTTACGCCATCAATCTTGATATTGAAATGGAGACGAGTACCGGCAAGACTTATTGCTATATCAAAACCCTCTTTGAACTGAATAAACGCTATGGCTGGAGCAAGTTTAGGCTACCAACTTAACGCAGGACATAATCGAGACTTAACCTCAAGCTGTCCCGTCTTAGTTGGTAGCCAAGATTTTCTGCTCACTGTTATTGATGATTGTCTCGTGGATCAAATAATGCTATCCAAAAACCTGTATCAGCAATAATCATTCATTGCTCCATAGATGCTGTTTGTAATCCTCTGATAATTTACCATCACCGCCTTCCATGCACCCTAAAAGCCCGACTTCTTCCAACACTTGTAACACTCGCGCTCCTTCGGTTAGTTGATTTGATAGGGTTTGTTGACGTGATTCAAACCGTTTAGCTTGTCGCCGCGCTAATTTGGTTTTTAAAAATCCAACAAAGTCGGCTACTTCTTGCTGTTCTTGTTCTGGCAAGGTCAAGATTTCTGCGGTAATGTCTTGGGCTGATAAATTCATAGTACGTACTCCTGTGCGCTTTAATATAATAGTGTGTTTTGATGCTTGGAATGCCGGGATTACCCTATTGCTTGAACACAGCCTATAACCTTTGGATTATTAAATCTGACATAATCCTTCTTCTGGTTCCCAAGCTCCAGCTTCGCGAGATTGGAAGCTGGAGCTTCCAGGTCTACATTCCCCAAGCTGGAGCTTGGGAACGAGTACAACCACGACCGAAACATTTGAAGTCTTCAATAACTTTCAAAACATGAGCGACAACAATGCCGTTAAGTTAAGCGCAAGTTGTTTAAAAAACTGGAGTGCAATCGCTTCAGCTATTGCCTGTAAAAACAGTTAAAGCTATTTTACTCCAGTCGCAGTATTATATTATTACGATGCTTAACTGTGGGCAATGATGCCGGAGCGTGGGAACGATAGGGGTTATTTATTAAGAGTTACCTAAGTTATCAACCACTAATTCTAAACCCACAACACGATCAAAATGTTTGACATTACCCGTAGCCAAGTGCATTTTATTTGCCAAGGCCATCGCTGCTATAAATAAATCTTCAGCCTCAATTAACAAGCCTTTCTTTTTCAAATCTTGATAAATAGTAGCCGCCTGTTCTGCACAATCACTATCAAAATCCAGTATGCTCATATTGTTAAACATGGCTTTCCAATAAGCATCTTCGTCCTGATTATCACCGCGTAATAATTCATACACCGTAATACTGGATACAGCCAATTGGTAAGGTTTTATCGTTAACTGATACAAAAACGTTTTATCTTTATCAGCTTTCTTGGCGCGTTTATGAGCAATTAATACATTGGTATCGAGGCAAATTATTTCCATTGTTGAAAATGCCGTCTTTTTTCTTCAATAGCACTATATTCGTCATCCGACATTTCCGGACTATCAAGTAAAAATTGTTGAAATGCAGTGCGTAACGAGATGTCATCATCTAAAGGCACAATGGTTAATTCAACACGTTTCGCATAAAAACCTTCAGGCACATGAATGTGTATAACACCATTCACAACGTCAGCGTATTGTTTTATCGGGTTTAAATTCATCATTGAAGCTCTCCCATGGATGGGGAGCGACCCCCCAGCCGGATTGTGTAACGAAGTGGAGCAGTAGGCGCGAGGGCATCTTTTATTGCTTGCCCGGCGCT
>Ga0194056_10000236_pt1 | contig 28410 bp, 18 predicted proteins | sample SepL4413m_MetaG_FD_155458 | JGI IMG/M metagenome (GOLD analysis project Ga0194056, IMG submission 155458) | Anoxic zone freshwater microbial communities from boreal shield lake in IISD Experimental Lakes Area, Ontario, Canada - Sep2016-L442-13m | ecosystem: Environmental > Aquatic > Freshwater... | reverse complement strand
GCTAAAGTAGCTCCTGATAATAAAGGGAGAGGGGATTTTGCGCCCAAAATAAAGCACGTAGGGGATGCCAATTATTTTTAAGGAATGCTCTGAATGGCTGGAGTTTCGACTTAAACTTGACGATGGCAGCGTGCGTTGGCTGTTCGGCAACGCCATGCCGGAACGGGAAGCCGATGGTGCTACGCTCTGGCATGGTTTTATTACTGATATCACTGAACGAAAGCACGCCGAAATTATATTCCGCGCCATATTTGATCAATCCAGCTTTTTGGCCGGCATTCTCGATCAAGCCGGTAGATTAGTCGAGGTCAACAGCGCCGCCTTACTCTTGACCAATTCATCACAGGAAGCACTGATTGGTCAGTATTTTCCGGATACCCCGTGGTGGAGCAATGCGCAGGATAGAGCCAAGCTGATTGAAGTGTTGGAGCTTGCTTATCAAGGCGAGGTCGCCTGCTTTGAGGCGACCCACACAACACCTAATGGAAAAAGTATCAACGTCATGTTTAATGCCATGCCCATTGCCCTGGAAAACAACACCTACCTGGCAGTCTTTGGCGTAGACATCACCGAACGCATGGAATTACTAAAGTCAAGAGATCGGCAACTTGAACTCCAACAAGAAGCAAAGCTTATATTGCAGCTTGCCAATAAAGAACAGCAGGCCATTTTTGACTCCGCCACCTCGGGCATAGCACTGATCAAGCAAGGCATTATCCAACGCTGTAACCGTAAACTGGAGGCGCTTTTAGGTTATGCGTCCGCAGAATTTATTGATACCGCCCTGCTGCAAATCTGCCCAACGGACACTGAAACAGCCTGTTATCAAAATTGCCTAAATCGCTTGCCCATTACTTTTCAACGCCTTGAACGACAGCTCATACGTAAGGACGGCAGCCTTTTTTGGGCCAGGCTGTCAAGTCAAGCACTGGACAATGCTGATCTTGATTTAGGTGTCGTGTGGACTATTGACGACATTACCTTAGAGTACGAAACCGCCGAAATATTACGCAAAGCCAAGGAGTTGGCCGAGAAAGGAGAACGAGTAAAAAGTGAGTTTCTGGCCAATATGAGCCATGAAATTCGTACCCCCATGAATGGCGTCCTGGGCATGTTGGACTTGCTTACAGATACCGATATGACCCCCACCCAACGGGAATGGCTTGATACTGCCCACAGCTCGGCGGAAACCTTACTGACAATCATCAATGATATTCTCGACCTGTCCAAGCTGGAAGCTAATCAAGTTGATTTGGAGCACGTTAACTTTAATCTGGTTGATTTACTTGATGATATTTGCGTATTAATGGCCGGACGCGCCCATGCCAAGGATCTGGAATTAACCTGTTTAGTGCCGGCCAGCCTGCCGTTATGCTGGCAGGGTGATCCCTTGCGCATTCAACAAGTCGTCACCAATTTACTCAGTAATGCCGTAAAATTTACCGAACAGGGTGAAGTGTCTCTTAATGTCGGCATAACCCCCGCCGCTGTGACGGGAGACAAGGATACGCTTAAATTTGAAATCCGTGATACCGGCATCGGTATTAGTGATACCGCCTTGTCACGCTTGTTTAAATCTTTTTCGCAGGCCGACAACAGTACCTCCCGCCGCTTTGGCGGTTCCGGATTGGGCTTGTTTATCAGCAAAAGACTGGTCGAGCTTATGGGCGGCACGCTGGGACTGGAAAGCGTCCTTGATCAAGGCTCTTGTTTTTGGTTTACCTTGCCACTGCGGCCCGGTGTGCAACCGGAACGATCGCTGCAAGCTTACCATCTTGCCGGCAAACAGGCGCTGATTGTCGATGATAATGCCACCAACCGTTATATCCTTACCCATTATCTAAGCGGTTGGGGGCTGACAGTCAACGCCTTCGATAGTGGTATGTCGGCACTGGTACACCTACAGACCTTGGCCTGCAAGGGAAGCTCTTATGATGTCATCGTGCTGGACAGGCAAATGCCGGTGATGGACGGTTTAACCTTGGCAAAATGTATGGCGCAAATACCGGCGCTGGCCAAGCTGCCCGTTATTTTATTATCCTCCTGCCATCAACTTAATTTAGCTGATTATCAAGATACCGGGATTGTTCAATGCTTGCAAAAACCTGTACGCCAAGCGCCGCTCTTCGATGCTCTGGTTAATGCTATACAGGGATACTCACCCACGCCCAAGCAACCCGTTAAAGCACAAATACAGCTCCCTACCCCCAGTTATCACGACAAAAAAATACTGGTAGTCGAAGATAATAAAATTAATCAAATGGTCATTTTCGACAAACTGGCCAAGTTTAATATCGTGCCAGAGCTTGCTGAAAACGGTCAACTGGCGCTGGATAAACTCGCGCAATCCACTTATGATTTGATTTTTATGGATTGTCACATGCCGGTTATGGATGGTTATATCGCCACCCACGAACTGCGCTTATTGGAAACCCGCCAAGGGTTGCCGTCGCAAACGGTAATCGCGCTCACCGCCAATGCCATGGACGGTGAACGTGAAAAATGCCTGACGGCAGGCATGAGCGATTATTTAACCAAACCCATTGTTTCCGAACAATTAGCTACCCTGTTGGCAAAGTACTTAAGCTCACCAACGCTTGCAATAACGCCCGTCCTGGCTACAGAACAAAAGCCGGCAGAAAACGAGTGAAATTCAACAGCCGCGCTTAAAAAGCAATAAATAATAACAGCGACTTACTCAGCGAGATGATTGCGATATTTTTAACAGAAGCGCCCCAACAGCTCCATGAATTGACCCGGTATCAGGCGCAAGGTAAACTGCCAGAATCGGCCGCTACCGCACACGCCCTTAAAGGCTCCGTCGGTCACTTTTATAGCGTACAAACCCAGGTTTGCACTCCAAATTGACGGGTCGCGTAGGTTAGTCTTTATTGCGAGTTGCCTAAAGACCGGAGTACAAACCTGGGTTTGTGCGCCAAATTGACAAGTCGCGTAGGTCGGGTTAGCGACAGCCTAACCCGACACAGCTTATTTAAAAAACAAGACTCACTTAACAAGGGTCGTATCGACACATCCATACCCGGCAAGTTGTTGGTATTACTGCTATAAACAGCATCGAGAAATCCGTGATTAAGCAAGAAGGGTGTGATCACCTGCATAAAATAGTCAGTCAGTTGCCTGGCATGGTCTACCAATTTCGTCTATATCCTGACGGTCATACTTGTTTTCCTTACGTCAGTGAAGGTATTCGGGACATTTACCGGCTCAATCCGGAAGATGTGCGTGAGGATGCGTCCAAAATTTATGCCCTGACTTACCCGGATGACTACGACGATTTGTGGACATCCCTCCACCAATCAGCACAAAAATTGACACTGTGGAACCATGAGTTTCGGGTGCAACTTGCTGATGGCACGCTAATCTGGCTACTCGGCAAGGCAACACCGGAACGGGAAGCCGATGGCGCTACGCTCTGGCACGGGATCATCACGAACATCACCGAGCACAAAGAGATTGAAGTGACACTGCGGCGTAGTGAGAAACTGTTATCGATCATAACAGCATCCTCTCATGATGCCATGATCATGCTTGACAAAGCAGGGCTTATCAGCTTCTGGAATGAAGCCGCTGAAAAGATATTCGGGTACGCCCGCGCAGAAGTGCTGGGCCAAAATCTACACGCGATGCTAACGCCCCTGCCCTTTATGAAAGACCATCTGCGTGCCTTTCCGCATTTTCAGAAAACCGGCCAGGGAAAATTTATTGGCACAACTTACGAGGTTTCCGGGCTTCGCAAAGGCGGTATCGAGTTTCCCATGGAGCTATCGCTTTCCGCAGTACAGACGGAAGAGGGCTGGCATTCCGTTGGCATTGTGCGAGATATCAGCAGGCGCAAACAAGCGGAAGAAAAGCTCGTCAAAGCCAGCGCCTTGCAGAACGCTATTTTTAATAGCGCCAATTTCTCAAGTATTGCCACCGATGCAAAAGGCGTGATTCAAATATTTAATGTCGGTGCAGAACGTATGTTGGGCTACACGGCCGATGAAGTGCTAAACAAAATCACGCCCGCAGATATTTCTGATCCGGAAGAAATTATCGCCCATGCCAAAACCCTCACCCAAGAACTTAAAACACCTATTGCACCCGGCTTTGAAGCTTTAGTCTTTAAAGCCTCACGCGGCATTGAGGATATCTACGAACTCACCTATATCCGTAAAGATGGCAGTCGCTTTCCGGCTATCGTGTCAGTTACGGCGCTACGGGATGCGCAAGATGCGATCATCGGTTATCTGCTGATTGGCACCGACAACACCGCCCGCAAACAGATTGAGAGCGACCAAATTCTTGCGCAACATTTACGTGACTTACAGTTCTATACGCGCTCGTTAATCGAAGCCAACATTGATGCGCTGATAACCACCGATTCAGCCGGCATTATTACCGATGCCAACCAGCAGACCGAAGCACTGACCGGTTACACGCGTAACGAATTGATTGGCACCGCATTCAAAAATTATTTTACTGATCAAGAACAAGCCGAAGCCGCCATTAGGCAGGTGCTCAGTGAAATGAAGATCTATAATTACGAGCTGACCATGCTGGGTAAAGACGGTAAGGAAACTCCCGTTTCCTATAATGCAACCACCTTCTACGATCAAAACGGGAAACTGCAAGGCGTGGTTGCCTCGGCACGCAACATGACCGAACGCAAGCTGCTGGATCAGGCGCTATTGAAAAAGCACGCCGAGCTTCAACGCGCAAAACTGGGCGCGGAAAAGGCCAACCTCGCCAAATCCGAATTTCTTTCCAGCATGAGTCATGAGCTACGCAGCCCGCTTAATGCCATCCTCGGCTTTGCCCAGTTGTTGGAGTCCGATAGTCCACCCCCCACGCTACTTCAGACAGAAAGCATCAACCAGATTATTGAGGCGGGCTGGCATCTGCTGACCTTAATCAACGAAATCCTGGATCTTGCGAAAATCGAATCGGGGCAAACATCGTTGTCTCAGGAGTCGGTGTCGTTAAGCGACATTATCCCTGAATGCTACACCATGATGGAGCCTATGGCGCAACAGTTTGGCATCCAAATGCTTATTCCCCACGTCGATGCCCATCATGTGATTTGTGCCGATCGATTCCGGGTGAAGCAGGTGCTGATCAACTTGATTTCCAACGCCATCAAATACAACAGCCAACCGGGTACAGTCGAGGTGCAATGCACCGAAAATACGCAGGGGTACATTCGTGTGAGCGTTCGGGATACCGGCGCAGGTCTGCATCCCGAACAGCTAATGCAGTTATTTCAACCGTTTAACCGTCTCGGCCAAGAGTCCAGTAACCGGGAAGGCACCGGCATCGGCCTCGTGGTGGCCAAGCAACTGGTCGAACTCATGGGGGGGACTATAGGCGTAGACAGTAGTATCGGAGGGGGCAGCGTGTTTTGGATTGAACTCCCCGTAATGACTGAGCGACTCCATCCTGCCCTGAAAAACAGCGCGACCGTGTCATTGCCCAGCCCACCGGAAGCTCTAAAAGCGCCGCGACAAACCCTGCTTTATATAGAGGACAACCCAGCCAACCTGAAACTGGTTCAGCAAGTCATTGCACGCCATCCCAACCTGCGCCTGCTGACCGCTGTAAATGCAACCAGCGGCATCCAGATAGCTCGCAGTTTGCAGCCCGAGGTGATCCTGATCGACATTAATCTGCCCGGCATTAACGGTATCGAAGCACTGCATATTCTGCACTCGGATTCGTCTACGGCGCACATCACCGTCATTGCACTGAGCGCCAATGCCATGCCCGAAGATATTGAAAAAGGTCTGAAGGCAGGGTTTTTTAGTTATATTACCAAACCCATTAACGTCAAAATATTTATGGCTACCTTGGATAGCGCCTTTGCACTTGTAAAAAGAGATAAATCATGACCAACAATCAACAACCCAAAGCTTCAAACATCCTGATTGTGGATGATACACCCGCCAATGTATTGCTATTGGTAAGAATGCTCACCCAGCGCGGTTACCTGGCGAGGCCGGTTTCCAGCGGCAAACTGGCATTGGATGCAGCACGCACGGAACGGCCTGACCTGATTTTGCTCGACATTAACATGCCGGAAATGAATGGCTACCAAGTCTGTGAGCAACTTAAGGCCGATCCATCGCTGAAAGATATTCCGGTGATTTTTCTCAGTGCCCTCAATGCAACCACTGACAAAGTGACCGCTTTCGCAGCTGGCGGTGTGGACTACATAGCCAAGCCTTTTCAACTCGCGGAAGTTAATGCGCGTGTGGAAACCCATCTTAAAATAAACTCATTGCAACGCCAACTGAGTGCGCATAACGCAAATCTTGAACAGCAAGTGGCAGAACGAACCCGGGACCTGGCGTTAGCGCTGGAGCGGTTGCAGGAACAAGGAAAACTAAAAGATGATTATTTGAGCATGATATCCCATGAGTTACGCACCCCTGCCAACGGGATTTTGGGTATCGGAGAATTACTTTTAGACCTGTGCCCGGCCTCGGAAGATCGTACCTTTTATGCTGATCTATTCGGACAAAGCACGACACGACTCATCAAACTCATTGAAGATGCGACCCTAATCGCTGACATGCAGAGTCTGGCCTTAAAAAGTAGCGAGGCAATAAATGTCCCGGCACTGATTGAAGAGTCCAGAACGTGTCTTCCTGACCTAAAGATTTCAATTGAACCCACCGTTGACCTGAGTACATTTTTTCTTAAGGGTTATCAACCGTTACTAAAAAGAGCCTTTAAATCGATGCTTGTGCTGGCAACTTATTTCTCCCTGAATCCGGATACCGTTACTATAACAGCGGTAATTGATGCGAACGTTCTGCGTGTGCGGATTGCCTTGAATGACTTGTCACTAAACAATACGCAGCTTACCGACTTTTTTAAGATTGAATCGACTGCGCGGGCGGAATCGACGGCTGAATCACTGGGGCTTTCGCCCATCGTGGCTCACCAAATTATGACCGCCATTGGCGGCGATTTGAGATTGATTAAAGAAGACGCAAACAACAGTTATCTGGAAGCCCTGTTTATAAAAGAATAACATCCATACGCGATTTTGGGAGCGACTGTGGGAGCGATGCCCACCGAACATGCTTATAGTGTTTGATGTATCCTTTAGTATCGATATTGTTTATCTGATATATTGTTACCCCCGGAATTTTACTTAACTCTTTTACCACGAGTTTACATCATTATTTCTAACAGCAATTTCACCAAAAAAACAAGTCTGGCTTGGATAATACTGAGTGTCGGTTTACTAACGACTGTGTTGGTCAGTCTTCAGGTCAAGCAGAACGTTGAACAAGCAGCGGTGAAGCAATTTGCTTTTAGCTGCGATCAAATCACCCTTAAACTTCAAGAACACTTGGAGGCTTATGCGCTCGTTCTTAAAGGGAGCCGTGCTTTTTTTGCAGGCTCAAGTACTGTTGAACGCCAAGAGTGGAAAGCCTACATAGACAGCCTGCAAGTAGAGCAAAGTATTCCCGGCATCCAGGGGATTGGTTTTGCAAAAGTCATTCCGGCCGCCCAACTTGCCCGCCACATCGCCCAGATTCGCGGTGAGGGCTTTCCCGACTACACCGTGCACCCGCCGGGTGAGCGTTCCCTCTATACGGCCATCATTTACATTGAACCCTTCACCGACCGCAATCTGCGGGCTTTTGGTTTTGATATGTACGCCGAACCGGTCAGGCGATTAGCCATGGAACAGGCTCGCGATACCGGCGAGACGGCATTATCGGGCAAGGTTGAACTGGTACAAGAGACCGGTACGGATGTCCAGGCCGGGGTACTTATGTATCTACCGGTCTATCGCATCGGCGCACCGGTGGACACAGTGGGGCAAAGACAAGCGGCGCTGCAAGGTTGGGTTTACAGCCCTTATCGCATGAACGATCTCATGCTCGGCCTGTTGACTGACTGGGAGCGTCATGACGGCAAAATAGTTAATCTGGTTATTTATGATAATCAAAAGGCAACGCCTGCCAACCGACTGTTTACCAACCTGCCAACACGTGTGCCTGACGTACATTCTTTATTTTACCAGCAGCGAATAATCAACGTTAAAGGCCGGCAATGGCTACTCGTCTTTGATCATACCAAAAAGTCGTTTGCCATCAGTTACGGACAAGTATTGGCAACCCTGATCTGCGGCTTTGCGCTGAGTGGTTTGCTGTTTGGGTTGATGCGTTCAATAACCAACACGCAAGCGAATGCCGTTGGTATTGCCAATAAATTAACCGAAAAAATCCAACTCTTGTTAAGTTCAGCTGCCGAAGCGATCTACGGCATTGATTTGAACGGTGACTGTACTTTCTGCAATGACGCCTGCCTCAAGATGCTTGGCTACGCTCATTACGATGATTTGTTGGGCAAGAATATGCATTGGCAAATTCATGGAAAACATGAGGATGGAACGATATTTCCCGTTGAAGACTGCCCTATTTTTCAGGCATTTGAAAAAGGCGAGCGTATACATGTTAACAACGAAGTGCTCTGGCGTGTTGACGGCAGCTGTTTTGCTGCCGAGTATTGGTCCTATCCACAAATCCATGAAGGGCTGATTATTGGTGCGGTCGTTACCTTTATAGATATCACCGAGCGCAAGCAAGACGAAGCGCTTCTAATCGAAACAAATGTACAACTGCAAACGGAAATACAAGAAAGAAAACTGACAGAAAAGGCCTTGCGGGGAAGTGAAAACCGCTTTCGGGTCATTGCAGATAACGCGCCCGTATTAATTTGGATGGCCGGCTTGGACAAGGGCTGTTATTTCTTTAACAAAGTCTGGCTGCAATTTACCGGACGCAGCCTGCAACAGGAACAGGGTAATGGCTGGACAGAGGGAGTACACCCGGAAGATTTTCAGTTTTGCCTCGATATTTACCTAACCGCCTTTGATGCACGACAAGAATTTGTTATGGAGTATCGTTTACGCCGTTTCGATGGTGAATATCGCTGGCTGCTTGATAACGGTGTGCCGTACTACGATGAAAATAATACCTTTCTGGGTTTCATAGGCTCCTGCATTGATATTACCGAACGCAAAAATCTGGATGTGGCGCTGCTGAACAATAACATTGATCTTGAAAATGCCAAAATCAGCGCGGAAAAAGCCAACCTGGCCAAATCGGAATTTCTTTCCTCAATGAGTCATGAGCTACGCAGTCCGCTTAATGCCATCCTGGGCTTTGCCCAGTTGTTGGAGTCAGATAGTCCACCGCCCTCACAGGGTCAAGCAGAAAGCATCGTCCAGATTCTTGAGGCGGGCTGGCATCTGCTTAAGTTAATTAATGACATTCTGGATCTTGCCAAGATTGAGTCCGGGCACACGGCATTGTCTCAGGAGTCCTTGTCGTTGAACGATGTTATATTCGAATGCACTGCCATGATGGAGCCAAAATCGCAAAAGTTTGGCATCCCGATAATCATTCCCCCTATTGATACTCAATACGTTGTCTATGCTGACCGAATTCGGTTAAAGCAAGTGCTGATCAACCTGCTTTCCAACGCGATCAAATACAACAGCAAACAAGGAACTGTCGAGGTACAATGCACCGAAACTACGCCGGGGTATGGTCGCGTGAGTGTTCAAGATATCGGTGCCGGCCTGTCTCCCAAGCAGTTGGCGCAGTTATTCCAGCCCTTCAATCGTCTCGGTCAGGAGGCAGGTAACCGGGAAGGTACCGGCATCGGTCTTATAGTTGCCAAACAACTGATCGAACTCATGGGCGGCGTTATTGGCGTGAACAGTCGTGTTGGAACGGGCAGCGTGTTCTGGATTGAGCTACCGTTAATGACTGAGCCGCACCCAAACCTGGAAAAAAGCGTTACAATGGCATTGCCCAGCCCGCAGAAAGCTCTCGAAGCGCCGCAGCAAACACTACTTTATGTAGAGGACAACCCGGCCAATATGAAACTGGTCGAGCAAATCATTGCACGCCAGCCCAACCGGCGTCTGCTGACCGCTGACAACGCAACCAGCGGCATTCAGATGGCTCGTGACTATCAACCCGAGGTCATTTTGATGGACATTAACCTGCCTGGCATTAACGGCATTGAAGCCCTGCACATTCTGCGCTCAGACCCTTCTACGGCGCACCTTACCGTCATCGCGCTGAGTGCCAATGCCATGCCCCATGATATTGAAAATGGCTTGAAGGCAGGCTTCTTTAGCTATATGACCAAGCCCATCAATATCAAAGAGTTTATGGCGACACTGGATACGGCTCTGGAATTTGCAAACAAGATAAATCATGGCCTATAATCAGCAACACAAGACTTCAAACAGCCTGATCACAAAAAAATGCCCATAATCTCTGACGGGTTACGCTGTCGTTAACCTCATAGACATCAAGTTAAGACATTTCACCACGAAGACACGAAGAGCACGAAGAGCACGAAGATTTTGCTTTGGTTTTTCTTCGTGAACTTCGTGTCTTCGTGGTCTGTAATATTCTTAAGAGATTTCGATTTGTCGGGTTACGCTGTCGCTAATCCGACGCGACTGTCAGGCGTAGGCCGGAATAAGACTTTTCGAGCGCAAGCGAGAACAAGCGTTTCCGGCATCCGCTACGAGTATGCCGGAAACGCCACCACGTGCTACGCTTGGGTGGTCTTATTCCGGCCTACGCCTGAACGTAAAGCGTAACGAGGTTTGCAAGTCCCGCAGAGTATCTTATTAAATCAAGTTCCTGATGATTCTGTCAGCCCGTTAAAACTACAAAACAATATCGTAAACGATGATCAATGTAACCCAACAAGCCCTGGAACAAGCGCTGGAACAAGCGCTGCAAGTCTGTGCAGCAGAACCTATCCACCAAATAGGCAATATCCAGCCGCACGGTGCGACATTGGTATTAAGCCCTGACAACCTGCATACGGTACTTCAGGTTAGCGCCAATATTAATGATTTCATTGACTTGAAAACTAAAGAGGTACTGGGAAAGTCACTTGAAAAACTGCTGGGAAAGGCTTTTGCGCAACAAATTGAGCGGTTGATTAAATGTTCCCAAGCACACCAAACCGCTACCGGTTTAGTCACCCTTTCCCGGCAACAAATGCCCGTAGAATATGAAGCCTATATCTACAGTGCCAATGAGTTTTTGGTATTGGAACTCTGCAAGGACAGCGGCTTGCCGCCAAGGGCGCAACTGGGCGATCTGCTTATGCACATACAGGAGTCGCTGATGGCAATCGAATCAGGTACTGAAATCACTGCCTATTTTGAGCAGATTGCCGGATTGGTGCAGGCGTTGACCGGCTATGACAGTGTGATGATCTATCGTTTTGAAGCTAATTGGGACGGCGAGGTTATCGCACAAAGCCGTATTGAGGCGGCCACCTCTTATCTGGGCCTGCACTTTCCTGCCAGTGATATTCCGGCACAGGCGCGGGCACTCTACGTTAAAAACCGGGTACGCATCGTTACTGACGTCAATGACAAGCCGGTTCCTATTGTGCCAACCCTTAATCCGGTCAACGAACAACCGCTCGATATGACCTATTCGGCGCTGCGCAGTTTATCGCCGATCCATCTGGAATATTTACGCAACATGGGGGTTCAGGCTTCCATGGTGATTTCACTGCTGCAAAATGGCCGTCTGTGGGGCTTGATTTCTTGCCATCACCTGACGCCAAAACAGGTGTCATTTACCACGCGGGAAGCTGCTTTGTTTATCTCCCGAATGGCCTCAATAGAACTAACATCCATTGAAATAAAAGCCGAGCGCAACCTGCTCGGCCGGGCTTCGCAGATAAAAACCGCGTTTCTTAAAGCCATCACCACCCAGTCAGAAACCGATGTTTTACAGAATGTAAGCCCCAATCTTCTGGATTCAGTCGATATTTCAGGCCTGATTGTTGTTGTTGAAGGCAAGCATTATTTACAGGGACTCGTACCCGAACCTGCGGCTATTGATGCACTTCTGGATTGGCTGGCTAAACAATCAATAACCGATATTTTCAGTTGCGATCACTTGTCCGAAAAGTTCCCCCCCGCCAGTGCCTATAAAGAAATTGTATCCGGAATTATAGCGACAACGCTTACCAGCGATATGCGCAATTGCCTGGTGTGGTTGCGAAAAGAGAACATGCGCACAGTAAAATGGGCAGGAAGTTACGAAAAAGGTCTGGTGCAAACCCCGGAGGGCGGTTACTCTCTTAACCCCCGGAACTCCTTTGAAAGCTGGTCTGCATTAGAACATGGTCACAATACCCCTTGGTCGGCACTTGAGATCAATATCATTAAAGCCTTTGGGCGAACCCTGTCAGAAGGTTTGTTGCAAAAACATAAAACCCGGCTGGCAGAAAATGAACGCTTGGAAGCGCTGGAGCGCTTACATAAAATCGCCAATTGGTTGCCGGGGGTGGCCTATCAATTTCGCTTGCTACCTGACGGCAGCGTCAACTTTCCTTATATCAGCGACGGTCTTTGGGATATCTATCGACTCCGCCCTGCCGATGTTTGTAAAGATGCCTTCAAAGTATTTTCCTTGGTTCACCCCGACGATTATGATGCTATGTGGCTATCCATTCATCAATCAGCACAAAACATGTCGTTGTGGAACCATGAATATCGAGCCCGGTGTAAAGATGGTACGGTGCACTGGCTTTACGGCAACGCATTACCGGAACTGGAAGCTAATGGATCAATACTCTGGCATGGCTTTGTTAGTGACATTACCGAACGCAGACACATGGATCAGGCACTGCTGAAAAAGAATGTTGATCTTGAAAAGGCCAAAATCAGCGCAGAAAAAGCCAACCTGGCCAAATCCGAATTTCTTTCCTCAATGAGCCATGAGCTGCGCAGCCCGCTTAATGCCATCTTGGGCTTTGCCCAGCTGTTGGAGTCCGACATATCAACGCCCACAACGAGTCAAGCAGAAAGCATTACTCAGATTGTTGAGGCGGGCTGGCATCTGCTTACGTTAATTAATGAAATTCTGGATCTTGCCAAGATCGAGTCCGGGCAGACCTCATTGTCTCAGGAGTCCTTGTCGTTGAACGACATCATCGTTGAGTGCTGTACCATGTTGGAGCCCAAGGCACAAAAGTTTGGCATCCGGACAATTATTCCACCTATTGATGCTCAATACCTTGTCTATGCTGATCGAATTCGGCTAAAGCAAGTACTGATCAACTTGCTTTCCAACGCGATAAAATACAACAGCCAACAGGGAACCGTCGAGGTACAATGCACCGAAAATACGCCGGGGTATATTCGCGTGAGCATTAAGGATACCGGTGCCGGCCTGTCTCCCGAGCAGTTGACGCAGTTATTCCAGTCGTTCAATCGTCTCGGCCAAGAGTCGGGTAATAAAGAAGGCACCGGTATCGGTCTTATGGTTGCCAAACAACTGATAGAACTCATGGGCGGCGTTATTGGCGTGGACAGTCGTGTTGGAACGGGCAGCGTGTTCTGGTTTGAGTTCCCCTTAATGATTGAGCCACACCCGGACTTGGAAGCCGGTGTTGTAAAGGCATTGCCCAACCCGCAGAAAGCTCTCGAAGCGCCCCGACAAACGCTGCTTTATGTAGAGGACAACCCCGCCAACATGAAACTGGTCGAGCAAATCATTGCACGCCATCCCAACCTGCATTTGCTGACCGCTGTAGACGCAACCAGCGGCATTCAGATGGCTCGCGATTATCAGCCCGAGGTCATTCTGATGGACATTAACCTGCCTGACACCAATGGTATAGAAGCCCTGCACATTCTGCGCTCAGACCCTTCTACGGCGCACCTTACCGTGATTGCGCTGAGTGCCAATGCCATGCCCCGTGATATTGAAAATGCCTTGAAGGCAGGCTTCTTTAGTTATATTACCAAACCCATCAACGTTAAAGAATTTATGGCGACACTAAATAGTGCTCTGGCATTTGCAAACGAGACAAATCATGACCGACAGTCGGAGGGTGATTTATAGAACCGTTTTATTATAAGCCCCGGGTTAGCGACAGCGTAACCGCATAGACATCAACTTAAGATATTTCACCACGAAGACACGAAGAACACGAAGATTTTTCTTTGGTTTTTCTTCGTGAACTTCGTGTCTTCGTGGTGAATTAGTATGGTGGTGCGCGATGCGCACCCTGCCTGGCTAAACAGTAGTATTGCGAAACTTCATTATTTAAACATGCCTTATCTCTTGCTTTGCCTTGTTTTTCTTATTACCGGCTGCGCTCTTCAAAAACCCGGGCAAACCCCTGTTATTTTTGCTGAACCGCATACTACGCCTTCGTTTGTTATACCGACCGTTAAAGAACGAATGCTCTACCTGGCCCGCCAGGAATGGGAATTGTTCGGCCGACCCGAAATCAGTTATGATAGTGAGCCACCGATAATCACTTATTCGAATATCGTCACCCAAGGCCGCGAAACCCTGCCGCCTTTTTTTAGCCGGATATTCATGTATTGGTATGCGGCGACAGACTTGCCGATAATCGGCTATGACGGGAAAATAAACCCTTGGTCAGGCGCTTTTATTGTCTGGTTGGCCCGCAGTGCCGGTGTACCGGAAAGTGATTTGCCTTCTACCGTTTTGCATTGGGATTATATTCAGTATATGCTGACAGCCGGTTCCAAAAACAGCTTTGTCAGTCATGCCATCAACGCTTACTCCCCCAAGCCCGGAGACATTATTTGCGCACCTCGTGGAGAAGCGTTTATCCAGTCAATCCACCACTATAAGGATCTAAAGCGCGGGCCTTACCACTGCGATTTAGTGGTTGCAAAACGGCCCGGCGAACTTGATGTGATAGGAGGCAATGTGATGGATGCCGTTAGTATGGCGCATATAAAACTGGATGAAACAGGCAAAGTGCTGCCCACAAAAAACAGACCTTGGTTGTTAGTAATAGAACAGCGAAATTAAAATAGACAAATAAGATGACAGGCGTAGGCCGGAATAAGACTTTTCGAGCGCAAGCGAGAACAAGCGTTTCCGGCATCAGGTACTGTAAATCACATAGATCAAAAACTTGCAAACCGGTAACATTTTTACGTAAACTATATCAATTATCACTTCATTGCCAACGCCTATTATGAAATCAACACCCCTAATCATAACCGGTTTGATCTTGACAGGCTTGCTAGTCGGGTGCAGCACCACACACAAACCCGTCAGCACCACCGTCCTCAAACCTCAAGCCCAAGCTGCCCCAAAAATGCATTACATCCCGTCTCCCCGTCTGCCCGGCCAATTGACCGTGGCTAATATTCTGCAAGATTACAGTGCCTACACATCGCGAAAACTCAACCCTTATTTTGCCAAGGCCAACGTGGCTTACCCTCCCCGCGAAGTCACCTTTATTGCCTTGAAACAGGAAAAAAAACTGGAACTATGGGCCAAGGGCACCGGTGAGTTTCGCTTTATTCGCGACTATGACATTAAGGCCGCCAGCGGTGTGGCCGGCCCCAAATTACGCCAAGGCGACAAACAGGTGCCGGAAGGCATTTACCGCATAGAGGGGCTGAATCCCAACAGCCATTATCACTTGTCGATGAAAATAAATTACCCCAACGAATTCGACCTTTTCCATGCCGAACAAGAAGGGCGCACCGCTCCGGGTTCTGATATTTTTATTCATGGTAAAGCCGCCTCTATCGGTTGCCTGGCTATGGGCGATGAAGCGATAGAAGAACTTTTCGTCCTCACCGCGCAAGTCGGTGCCGAAAACGTAAAAGTCGTGATTGCGCCACATGACCCCAGAGCCTACCCTCTGGAAACTGACTCCAAAACACTTCCGCAATGGACCCCGGCACTTTATTCGCTCATCTCCCGTGAAATAAAAGCCCTTTCACCCGGAATAAAGTCGACAAAAGCCGGAAATAACCCGCTGTCCGCTATTACTTTTCTTCCGAAACGCGAGTAAAATCTTTTAACTTAAGGGAGAGTCCTTTGTGTCTGAAGGGTTCCTGTTAATTTTTGTCTTTTATATTATTTATCTCACTATGAAAAATTCAAATACCACTCCAGAAAAGCCAACGCCACAAGTTAAAGCTGAACAACCCGTTGCGACAGCAGTAACTAAAGTAGCGCCTAAAAAAACCAGTCCCGTTAAAAAATCCCCTAAAAAAGCGCCCGTTGCGACTCCTAAACCCGTTGTTGCTGTGACGCCGGAAATACCCCCGTCTGAACGTATCGGTTTAACCGCTGGCAGCGTCTGGCATTACTTGGCTGAACATGGCGCTACCCAGGTTTCAAAATTGTTTAAAGAGCTTACCGAAGAAGAAAAAATTATCCAACGCAGTATTGGCTGGTTAGCCCAAGAAGGCAAAATAACGATTGATATCGTTAATCGGGCTGAAACCATAGCACTGAAAGAATAACTTTTTGTTACGTAATTATTAAATACCTACTTCTTTGCAAAAGAGGGGGGGGGAGCTGAATAATTACCTCCAGCAATTGGGAGTGGCTTTAGCCACGATGATCGTGGCTAAAGCCACTCCCACTGCATACTGCATTTCACTAACTTAATAGCAGTGACGCTCCGGCGCGTAGGCCGGAATAAGGCTTTTCGAGCGCAAGCGAGAATAAGCGTTTCCGGCACTCTGTACGAGGATTTGCCGGAAACACCACCACGCGCTCCGCTTGGGTGGCCTTATTCCGACCTACACTTATTGCTTGTTATAGCTATCTTGCCAGAATCAAGAATTAAAAACTTGAAGATCGAGTATTACGCACATTACCCAATGCATATTTTATTTATTGGCGACTATGAGATAGACTCTCAACAAGTGCGTACAAGCAGCGCCCAATATTACTCCCAACAACGAGGATGCCCCGATGTTCAAAAAAGCAACAAATGTAGCAGTAGTTCTATCCACTGTATTGTCGATGACAGTGCCGGTTATGCCTGTTTTTGCTGAAGGCACACCACGACCCAATCAATTCTGGTGGCCGGATCAACTGGATCTGTCACCGCTTCGTCAGCACGCCGCCGAGTCAAACCCTCTGGGCAAAGACTTCAACTATGCCAAAGAATTCCAAAGTCTTGATCTTAACGCTGTGAGAAAGGATATTCAGGCGGTTTTGACAACATCGCAGGATTGGTGGCCGGCCGACTATGGAAATTACGGGCCGTTCTTCATTCGTATGGCCTGGCACGGTGCAGGCACCTATCGCATCACTGACGGACGTGGCGGCGCGAGTGGAGCGGAACAGCGTTTTGAACCCCTTAACAGCTGGCCGGATAATGTGAACCTAGATAAGGCACGCCGCTTGCTATGGCCGATTAAAAAGAAGTATGGCGAAAAGCTTTCTTGGGGCGACCTGATGGTCTTTACAGGTAATGTCGCGCTTGAATCCATGGGTTTTAAAACCTTCGGCTTCGGCGGCGGGCGTACAGATAATTGGGAGCCCAATTTAATCTATTGGGGCGCAGGCACCAAGTTTATGTCCAGCAATCGCGACAAGAACAGTAAGCTTGATAAGCAAGTAGGCGCAACTCAAATGGGCCTGATCTACGTCAATCCCGAAGGCCCGAACGGCAATCCCGATCCTCTGGCAGCTGCGAAAGACATTCGTGAGGCCTTTGGTCGCATGGCAATGAATGACGAAGAAACTGTTGCGCTTATCGCCGGTGGACACACGTTTGGTAAGGCGCATGGCGCGGCTTCTCCTGCCAAATGTGTTGGCCCCGCACCCGCCGGTGAAGCCATTGAAAAACAAGGGCTGGGCTGGGTAAATAAATGTGGTACCGGCAAAGGTGCCGACACCATTAGCAGCGGTCTGGAAGGTGCATGGTCTGCCGCCCCTATTGCCTTTACTACGCAGTATCTTGATAACTTGTTCGCCTTCGACTGGGTCCAAACAAAGAGCCCTGCCGGCGCGATTCAATGGCAGCCCAAAGGTGCGGCTGCCACGAAAATCGTTCCAGATGCACATGATCCGACTAAAAAACATCCTCTTATGATGTTTACCACCGATTTGGCGCTGAAGTTCGATCCGGCCTACAGCAAAATCGCCAAGCGCTTTCATGACAATCCGGATGAATTCAAGCTTGCTTTCGCAAAGGCATGGTTCAAGCTGACCCACAGAGATATGGGCCCGTATGCCCGTTATCTGGGAACCGAGGTTCCTAAAGAGCAGTTAATATGGCAAGATCCTGTTCCTGCAGTCGATTATACAGTGATTGACGAAGCGGATATTTCCAAGCTCAAGGACACTATCCTCGCATCGGGATTGTCGGATTCTGAACTGGTCAGGACAGCTTGGGCTTCGGCGGCTTCTTTCCGTGGCACGGATAAACGGGGCGGGGCAAACGGCGCTCGTATCCGTCTTGCACCAGAAAATAATTGGGCTGTCAACGACCCGGCAGAGCTCGAAAAAGTGCTGAAAACTTTGGGGAGTATTCAGAATACATTCAATAGCGGGCATTCTGACGGGAAGAAGGTCTCACTGGCAGACGTTATCGTGCTTGGCGGCAATACCGCCGTTGAGGACGCGGCCAAAAAGGCCGGGTACACTGTGAAAGTTCCTTTCTCGCCCGGACGCACGGATGCCTCGCAGGAGCAGACCGATGTGAACTCCTTTGCGGTTCTTGAACCGACTGCTGACGGCTTTCGAAACTACTTCGGCCAAGGCAACCAAAGATCTCCCGCAGAATTACTAATCGAGCGTGCCAGCCTGTTAACACTTAGCGTACCCGAGATGACGGCTCTTGTCGGCGGCATGCGGGCATTAGACGCCAATGAAGGCCACACCAAGCTCGGCGTACTCACTAACCGACCCGGAACCTTGAGCAATGATTTCTTTGTTAACCTGCTTGATATGTCCACCAAGTGGTCCAAGGCATCTTCGTCCGATAGCGTTTATGAAGGACGTGATCGTCAAACCGACACGCTCAAATGGACGGCAACGCCGGTGGATCTGATTTTTGGATCAAACTCAGAGTTACGCGCCGTAGCCGAAGTCTATGCCTCTGACGATGCTCAGGAGAAGTTTGTACAGGACTTCGTGAATGCATGGGCCAAAGTTATGAACCTTGACCGTTTCGACTTAAAGCAACAATGAAGCAATGTGGGCTACCAACTAATACGGGACACTGAGCAACAAATTGATTCGCCAAGTGCCAAAAAGCCCGTTATTCCGGCAGTGATGCCGGGAGCGCTGAGCCCCAGCTCGGCGTAGTCAGTAATCGGTTTGACTATTCCGTGCCGAGCTGGGGCTCAGCGTTCCCGGAAAGTTATCTGTCCCGGCTTAAGTGGGTAGCCAAATTTATTAATGTAAATCAATCCAGGACAGAGTCGCCACAGGCGATTTTTAAAGCGAAAAACAATCTGACTCTAACATACACCAATCGGTGACTTTTTATACAACACCGTGCAAGAATACCGCAAGCGTTTGCGTGTAAATTTACGTATCGTCAGCCGATCCGAAATTAATCCCGTTTTGGCAGTATTCTCAAAAGCGTATTGTCCTTTAACACGTAGTGATGAAACAATGCGGCTGCGGCATGCAAGCCTATAAGAAAATAACCGATAGTGCCAATGGTGGCATGAATCTCTTTAATCAACTCCGCCAGATCTTTACTCTCGCCAATCAATGCAGGCAGTTGCAAGCCAAAAAATGGAATCGGTTTACCTTCGGCACTGAGAAGTAACCAGCCTGCCAGCGGCATGCCTATCATAAAGACATAGAGTGTTATCTGCATGAGTTTGGATAAAAACTTGCTCCACCATGGCATGGCTAACTCAATAAGATCAACGGGGTTGGTAAGGCGTGCAGTCAAGCGTAATGAGGCTAAAATAAAAACCGATAAACCCAGCATAAAGTGCCAAGTCTTAAGTGCGCTACGAAGATCGCTGCCTTTAGGAAAAAATACCCGCAACTCAATACACGCATATACAGCTATCAGCAATAACAGCATTATCCAATGAAGTCCAATGGATAAAGATCCATAACGGTCTGAGGTTTTACGTACTGTCATCATGCTACTCCTAAAGAATTAAACAATAGAATATCGTCTTTTAAAAAAATGATTTTTGTCTGTTGCCCACAAATCAGTCAAATTCATTATCTTTTTTGAGGGATTATAAACCGTCAGAACATAGGACACAAACAAAGAGCTCTCTATCTGCTTCCTAAAAAATCCTGAATAATGTCACAAAAAACAGGAAAATTAATAATCGATTTGACAACACTTTATTATTTAATGAGGCAGCACGCAGCCCCCAGAATACGCCTAGTTTCCACGCTCCAGCGTTGCGTGACGCGGGAGCGTCACTGTCGACATTCCCACGCCGGAGCGCGGGAACGATAGGGTGGGAGTTATTTATTACGAGTTACCTGACTTGTTGCGGCACTTTGTACAGCTTGGTTGCTTCATAACCCAAGCTTGTCACTTTTTTTGTTAATTCGAGGTATTCGCTATCACTAATCACCGGTGTGCGAGCCATAATCCAGACATAGTCCCTGGCATTTCTGGCAATAATGGTGGTACTGTAATCTTTGTCCAGATACGCAATGATATATTCTGCTTTGAAAGGCCAGATAAATTGCATCCCCCAGACGGCATTATTAGTATTTTCAACAACAAAACCGGTGGGATTATAACGCTTTTCAGGGCCATCAAAGCCCCCTTTTCTAAAGGTGAACGTGGTATTGATGCGGCCATCTTTTTCAAGCTGGTAGGATTCAACGGCATTATAAGCCTCGGTTTCAATCATCGTGGGAATACACGCAATCACATACCAAGCGCCCATAAATTGATTTAAATTCACCTGCGCTACCGGTTTGACAGGTGGATTGTTTTGGCTGGCGCAACCACTAAAAATGAGGGCGCACAACCCCGCGAACAGCTTGATTAATTTATTTTTCAATGAAAAAACTCCAGTTTGACGTGTTTGAATAACCCTTGAAGGGGTTTTATGTTCCTGTATTCTGCACTATTAACAATCCGCTGAGTAGCCTTATTTACTCTAAAAAATCCATCAGTCTGATAACAGAAAGTTTGGCTGCCCATTTAAACCGGAACAGATAAATAAAACTGACCTATTGATTCCGGGAACGCTGAGCCCCAGCTCGGCGTATTCACCAATAGACAGTAATCAGCCTGACTATCCCCTGCCGAGCTGGGGCTCGGCGTTCCCGGGAAGTTATCTATCCCATCTTAAGAGGGTAGTCGAAAGTTTTTTATCCGCCACTATTGCGCCACAAACGCCCTCCCCCAACTCAATATCCAGAACATGCCACGCTGAAGCGTCACCACACAACGCAGGAACCCTTAAAAACTCTGTAGGGTTTTCAGGATTAATAACACACTGATTTAATCCTAAAGTAATACCGTGTCCGGTGGCTTTTACAAAGGCTTCTTTACGTGTCCAGTAACGGTAAAATTCGTGATTTTTTTGGATTTCAGGCAGTTGATTCCAATAGGCTATTTCTTCTTCAGAAAAACATTTATTAACCAGACCGGACACGTTAATTCTTGGTTTACATAGTTCAATATCAACACCCAACTGACAGTTCCAGCTCATGGCAATCAGCACCCTGTCTGCCGAATGTGACAAATTAAAGGCCAACTCAGGATAATCGGCAAGATAAGGTTTGCCCTGAGCGGCTTTTTTTATGCTTATCTTTTCCGGAGACTGATTAAGCAGATGAGCCAACCGATTTCTTAAACGGCCATGTATTTCTACATAACGTTTGTGCAACAACTCATTTTTAAATTTTTGGGCTTGCGTTTGCTCGGCCTCATCAAGGACGCGCCAGTAAGCTTGATAATCCGCATCCTCGGCAATCACTTTGCCATGCCATAGCTCTACTTCATTAATGCCCAACAATCGCCCTGCCCTCGCCGCGTTTATCACTGGCAGCAGACAGTAACTTAGTGGCTTTATTCAATAGCACCGCCTGCATATCACCATAAGCATAACGCGCGACTTTCAGTTGATGACCCTTTGCGGCAAGACCGGTAATCTCCGCATCAGACAAGGCACCTTTTTCATATTCAATCACATCCGGCATAAATTGATGATGGAAACGTGGCACTTGCACCCACGATTCCGGCCCGTTGCCTTTGGAAAAATCCAGTGCCGCCAACAGCACCATTGAAATAATGCGACTACCACCCGGCGTACCCAGCACAGCAACTTGGTTGTCGGTTTCAAGAAAAGTCGGTGTCATGCTGGACAACATCCGTTTGCCGGGTGCGATGGCATTGGCAACACCGCCCACCAAACCATAACCGTTCATGGTGCCTGGAAGGCTGGAAAAATCATCCATTTCATCATTTAAAACAACACCGGTTCCTGCCACTACAAAGCCTGATCCAAAAGGAAAATTAATACTGAGCGTTGCGGCCACCCGATTACCTTCTTCGTCAATAATGGAAAAATGGGTAGTATTGGTGCCTTCGGGTTGTTGCTCACTCTCGCCAGACAGCATCTCGCTCGGCAAGGCTTTATCGGGTCGAAGACTGCTACGCAAGCCGGCGGCATAGTCTTCATTTAACAAGCGTTTAACGGGAATATCAATAAAGTCGGCATCACCTAAATACAAGGTGCGATCATGATAAGCGCGGCGCATGGCTTCCGTTATCAAATGTTTGCGGGTAATCTCATCCGTTTTTTGCAAATCGTAACCCGATAAAATATTTAAGGCTTCAATCAACACAATACCGCCGGAGGATGACGGCGCAGCACTGGTGATTTTTATGCCTTTATAGTGACCGGTCACCGGTTTACGCTCGGCAATTTGGTAAGACTCAAGATCTTCTTTTGTCCAGATACCACCCGCCTTATTGACGCCCTTAACCAGTTTATCGGCCATACATCCACTATAAAATCCATCGCGACCTGAGTCAGCCAACTGCGTTAAAGTGTGAGCCAAATCCGGTTGTCTGAGTATGGAATAAGGTTGGGGCAGTTTGCCATTATCCAGAAATATATCGGCTGTCGCCGGGTATTGCTTGATTAACTCGACTCTGACTTTGAGCATTTTTAAATAACGATCGCCAATGGCGTAACCGGTCTGGGCATAGCGGATTGCCGGTGCCAAACTTTCCGCCAGTGGCAACTTTCCGTATTTTTCCGACAAATGCACCAAGCCCGCAGGCATACCGGGAATAGCCGCAGCCAACGCGCCATCAAGGGATAATTTTGGAATCACCTGGCCGTCTTTATCCAGATACATGGCTTCATGCGCTGCCAAGGGCGCTTTTTCACGACCATCAATCAGGGTTTCAAAACCGTCTTTTTCCCTGTGCAGCAACCAATAACCACCGCCCCCCAAGCCTGAACCTGTAGGCTCAACAACCGCCAATGCCGCACTAACCGCCACCGCAGCATCAAACACATTACCGCCTTTATCCAGAATCTCAAAGCCCGCCGCCGTTGCCAGCGGATGCGCACTGGCAATCGCCACCTTATGCCCATCGGCATAAACGGGTGTACTAAATAAAACAGCTATTAAAATGATGGCTGAATAAGATTTTTTTAACATTTTTTACCTGATTGATAGTAGTTGAATAGTAAGGGGATGTATCGCATACCACTACAAAAAATTCCGGGTTGTAAGTATATGAAGCCATTCCAGCCAATGCCTAAACATTAATGAGAAGCTGGTCTATCAGACGTTTGGCATAAGGCGAGGCGGCAATAACTTTGGCTGGATCAATTTTCCCAAGAATATCGAATGAATGAGCGCCCTTGCCATAAGCCGCTTTGGTTTTACAGTTTTTAGTGGCATTTGCCAAGCCTTTATACAGATCAATTTTGGCAATTTTCTCAATATCATTCCGAGCCGGTAATTGGGCTGCTTCAAATCCTTGCCCGAAATAAGTTTCCAAACACGTTTTGTCTGCCATAAACCAAGCTTCCATGCATTCCACCATAAAATGCAAATGGACGGGTTTAGCATTTGGAGGCTTAGGCCACTTATCACCTTCTCGTAAAAGTACATGATTCCATACCTGATCTTCCTCAACGTTAATGGGTGCTTCGCTATCCACCAACAGCAAGAAAACATCGCCCGGCTTGGCCTTGCTAAACGCAACACAAAAGTCATCATAAGCATGTTGACGACTACCGCAAGCAACCACTTTTGGCATCTTGCCTTTCAGCCCGGATTTTTCAAAAAACTGACTAAAACCTTCCCGACAACGACTATTCAGTGCGCCTTTTGCGCCACCCTCAACGAAAATCTTGAAATCTCTTTTTACCATCGATTCCCACCAATATGCCCACTTTGCCGCATCGCTCCCAGTGTATATTTATTCAGCCACTCTTCCAGTTCCGCCGTATCCAAACGCTTAACACTTGATGCTTCACCTTCTTTTTCAAACGTAACGACAGCATCCGGTATATCAGTAAAAGCATCAACCAATAAATCAGAATGCGTAGTGACAATCAACTGTGTTCGACTCGAAGCTACTTTCATTAACTCTGCAAGCTTACCCAAAGCATCAGGATGAAGTCCCAATTCCGGTTCTTCAATACATATCAATGGCGGCGGCTGGGGATGACAAAGAATGGCGAGTAAACATAAATAGCGTAACGTACCATCCGAAAGCCGCGTGGCAGGCATGGAAAAACGGCCTTCATGCAGAAAAACCTGAACACTGCCGCCTTCTATGCTGACACCAAAATCCGTAATAGTCGGATAAAGCGCATTTAAAGCATCCAAGATTGCGTCTTTAACTTCAGGTATATTGCGTAATTTGTTAAGAATCAATCCCAAGTTTTGACAATTTTCCTGCAAGAAGTCTGTTGGTAAATCCACTTTTTGCGGCAAGCGTGGCGCTGTGTAACGACCAAACGACCAATCACGATAAATCCGTATCTTGGTAAAAACATCAGCCAAATAAGTTAATTCCGGATAATGATCCGGGTCTCGTCGTTGTGCCAAAATAGATTTTTCAGAATCAATATCTTCCCGACGTAACTGTCGTTCTTTTCCTGCATCACTTATATTATCTTGACGGAAATTGATATAAGGAGTGCCGCTGCGAAAATAAAAAAAACGGCAGGGCTCTTTGGCTAGTCCGATAGATTTTTCATTTTCAATACATTCATCGCTAATTTCAAAACGCTGATTAACCGCCGAGAATTCAATACCATAATGAATATTGGGCATGTTGGCATCAAGCGGTGAAACAAATGCTTCAACCCCGGCATGACTATGAGTGCCAGCCCCTTGCCATATCCAGTCGCGGATACCGCCACCTTCACGAATTGGCGCGGCAATACTGCCGGGTGCCGATTGAATTAAACTAATGGCTTCAATTAAATTGGATTTACCGCTGCCATTATGTCCAATCAAGATATTGAGTGGCTTCAGATCGAGTATTGTTTTCTCGAACGAGAGTAAATTAGTTAAAATCAATTTGTGCAACAGCATAATGAGATTCCGATTTTTTCGCTTATATAATTGTAATGAAACTGTTGATTGACCTAGCTGACTCAGCGTTGTATTTGGAAATAATATTTTTACATTATCTGCTTTAACAAGATTGGCTACCAATTTAAGTCGGGACAATTTAAGGTTAAACCGTTCGCTGAGCGGAGTCGAAGCGGACAACTCGCTTCGACTCCGCTCAGCGAACGGTCTCTTTTAATGCTTTATCATTAAGTTAACTGTATTGACGGTTAAGTCTTTTTGCTTGTCCCGTCTAAAGTGGGTAGCCACAAAATCAGACTTGATACCTACCAAAAACAGGAATTTTCCGGTCAAAAGAATTAGTTCTTTAAACCGTGGCGTCTCTTTGTCTTCCGACATTTCGGCATAATTGTCGGTCAACGATTATGGTCGTTGCCCGACCTATCTGACTCCATTACAAATTTTTTTAAATTTTGTAGTTGTGTAAAAAAATCCCTGAAAACGGGACATTTTCCAGCCACAATATCAGGCTTTAAAGATTCATAAAGTAAAAAAGGCGTATGTCTCGCTTTTGAATAAACAGTTTGATTTTCTTGACGTGAAGATTCAATCAAGAATTCTGAAATTTTATCGTGGCAAGAATGTTTGCATTCGTCATAAAAGCTGAATGTTTCTGGTGTATCAAAAAATACTTTATTATTTTTCAACCACTCCCGCATAGCTCTCTGGTTTTGTCTAAAGTCGATATGTTTGGCGATGGTATTATCCCAATCAGCAATTATCCAAGCTTCCAGTTCAGGTGCAGCAAAACCGATAATTCGTCTAACTTCTTTAAATGCTCCATTTCCTGCCTGATTAACGGTATCATTAAATAACGATTTCCTTTCAGCATTACAACAACAATCCAAATCATCCACGATTAATATCGCATCGGGTGGACGACTATATTTAATTTTATCGTCCAATTTGGTTTTAATTTGTTTAGCAAAAGCCTCACCCGTTTTGCCCAATGCGTCTACGGCCGGGTTGGACTTGACTCTATCTGGCGTTCGTTTGTTTCTAACCGGCGTAATTCTTTCAAAGTTGAAATCAGGAAAATGTTTTTCAAAAAAACAAACGATACCTTTTATATTACCTTCCCGTTCGCCTAATTCAGATTCTCCGCCACCGGCAAACAACCAAATTACCAAGGCCAACCCCCGATAATATCATCACCGGTTCGATATAAATCACCCAACTGCCAGCCTTCAGCAATTTTGTTTTTAATGATAGCTTCGGGTAATTTTTTTGCTTTAAAATGTCCCTTCGGTAAGGTCTTTTCAAAACAAATCACATCCGCTGAACAATCAGTAAAATAGTCTAATAAATCCGGGCTATGCGTTGAGATAATAATCTGTGTTTTTTGCGAGGCTTGTTTTATCCAGTTCGCTAAAATCCCCATCCAGGCAATATGCAAACTTAATTCAGGCTCATCAATAACTAATAACGTAGGCAGTATGGGTGAATGTAAAATGGTTGCCCAGCACAGCATACGCACTGTGCCGTCTGACATATCATCTAAATAAAAAGGCACTTCCATATCTTCAAAGTACCATTGCACTGTCAGTGACATACCTTCTCTGGAAGTTTTAATACGCCTTGTCATCGGCAATATTTCTTTCATTGCATTATTGATCCGCTCATCAAAATCAATACCATATTTAATGTGATTGGTTATATTATCTAAAACGGTTGGTAAATTTTCTCCTGATTTGGCAAGAACCATATCACTTGATCCCACTTTAGGACTCGCACCACGAATTTTAGCCAAATCCATTTCATTAGCATTGTAGAATTGCCATTTTTTTACTGTGTCACTCAAATCACTATAAATCTTGTACAACGGAACTTGTTCAGGAGAAAAAGTCCCTTGTTCCGTTAATAACTTTGGAATAGCTAATAACGATAATTCATTAGTAGGAACTTGCGACTGTCTTTCAAAATGCGATCCAGGCTTGTTTTTATTATTTATAGAGACCATTCCACTGCCAACTTGTTGATCATGGCTTTTATAATAAATAAAAGCTCTATTTGAACCTTTAGTTGGTTTGGTATGCTCCAAACTCTCATCATTAATAGATACAACTTTATCTACGTAAAGAGCTAAAAATAATTTAATTTCACTTTGTGTATGTAAATTAGGAAAATCAAATTCCAAATTTACTTTAGCCGGTCTTTTAATACTGGCGTCCAAAATATTATATCCCAGCTTGGACAGCGCATTTTGAAATGCGGTAATCCCTCGGCTATCTAAATCAGAACTGGGTATTAAGCAGTTTTTTAAAAACTCCAGAATGCCGACTAAATTGCTTTTACCCGAACCATTTGAACCAATCAAAATATTAAGATTATTTAAGACAATGCCATCTTCATTAACCAGGTTTCGGTAATTTTTGGTAGTAATTCGTGAAATTATTTTGTTTTCCATATTCTTATTTTAAGAGGCTTCGTTAACAAGTTATCCAGTTGTTCATCAATCATTTTTTGGGTAGGTTCGCTGCAACGTCTTGCCCATTCGCCAAGCACCATAAGCGCCTTTCGACTGGGATACTTCATCATTTTAAGGTCGGTTGCATTGACTTGAGTATGACCACTCGAACGGCGAAAGTTTTCATCTACGCCCGTGGTGTTGAGATAGATAGCCAAGCCACGCGCAAGCGTTTCTGGTAATCCATGTTTGTTCTCGTGATACACATTCAAATGATTCTCCAAGCCCAGCATTTCAGCATTACCAAAGGTGTCTGGCTGCACAACGCTGGCAACGATTCGCCGCTTCTCTTCCTTTGATGAAAAGCGGCGAACCACGCAATAAAACCCGTTCGGATAAAGCCAATAGGCTACCAACTTAGGTAACGCGCAATAAATAATCCGCACCCTATCGTTCCCACGCTCCGGCGTGGGAATGCCGCAAGTGACGCTCCCGCGTCACGCAACGCTGGAGCGTTGCCGGATGAATTCCCACGCCGGAGCGTGGGAACTAGGCTGATTCTGGGGGATTATTTTCTCACGCGGGGCGGGGTTTGCAACCCCGTCTCAAACGTTTAAGGAC
>Ga0194056_10000234_pt1 | contig 28451 bp, 21 predicted proteins | sample SepL4413m_MetaG_FD_155458 | JGI IMG/M metagenome (GOLD analysis project Ga0194056, IMG submission 155458) | Anoxic zone freshwater microbial communities from boreal shield lake in IISD Experimental Lakes Area, Ontario, Canada - Sep2016-L442-13m | ecosystem: Environmental > Aquatic > Freshwater... | reverse complement strand
GTCTTGTTGTTTTCTTTCTCGGCATCGGCCTACTCCGGCCCCCAGCAAAACCCATCAACCCATCGCGAGCCGCACGGCGTTGCACCGTTCCGTCCTACCCGGTCATGTCTGGAATGGACACGCAGCGATCCGACCGATCGGGCTGATTTTGAACTCTTTATCCGTGCGGTCGGCCATGAAGACATCGTGCAGCAATCGGTGCCGCTACGCCCCTACGGCGTGCCGGTGTTTACCGCCGCGAGCGGTTCGAGCACCGCCGACGGCACGGTCTGGCTGGAAGCTCTGGAAGGGATGCCGGCGGAGTCGGCCAACCTGCAAATCCTCATCGGCCCAACGGTCGAGCGAAGCCTGTTGGACATCGTGTTCGCCCCCGCGCCATGGTGCCAGATGGAAGTCAGCCGCCTGGCTTCCGGGCTGGAATCGGCCACGAGCGACATCATGGCCTCGCTGGGCCTGCAAAAGCTGCTAGGCGGCAGCCGCGAGGCGGGCGGGCCGGAGGCTCTGGCCCTCGATAGCCGCATCCGCGGTTCCGTCAGCCTGTTGCTCTCCGCGCAAAACGACGACGGTGGATGGAGTTGGACCGGCACGCCTGGCGGCGTCAGCAATCGCTATGCAAGCTGCCGCATCGTGTGGGCCATGACTCTGACGAAGAAAGCCGGCTATGTCGTGCCGGACGCCGCCTACAACAAGGCCCTGGCCTATCTACGAAACCAAGTAGCCGCGACCGACAACGCCGACTACGAGAGCAAAGCCATCTTGCTGCAAGTTCTGGCCGTGGCGGGACAAGGCGATTTCGCTCTGGCCAACCGGCTCTATCGCGATCGCGGCTCGCTCTCGACAGCCGCCCTGGCGCACCTGGCACTGAGCTTTGCAGCCATGGACCGCAAGGCAACCGCCGAAGAGATTCTCGGTCTCTTGGAGAAGCGGAACCTCGACGACACCGCCATGCGACGCGACACGACGCTCGGCGCGTTGCCCTGGAGCCATTCGCCGACCGAACTGCGGGCACTCTACGCATTGGCCGTCGAAGAGGTCTCCCCCAAGTCGCCGAAGGCCAAGGAACTGGTCGATTGGCTCCTGGCTCATCGTACCGGCAACCGCTGGACCCCAGAAAAAGCGACCGGCCCAGCGGCCCTAGCCTTGTGCCGCTGGTTCGCCGACAGCCGCTTCACCGGAGAACGCTACAAGCTGACTGTCTTTGTCAACGATGTGCAGGTCAGGGTGCTGGATATCGATCCGGCCGCTGGCAGCCAGTCGATCGACGTTCCGCGAAGGTTTCTCAAGCCGGACTCCAAGGGGAAGCATCGAATCAACTTCCAGATCGCCGGACGCGGACGTTATACCTATCAGTGCATCCTCGGCGGGTTCGTGCCGGCCGACAAGCTCAAGGGTACAACGAACGCATGGCGGGTCGATCGCTACTATGAGCCGGCTCCGCTGGAACTCGACGGCCGCGAGATTCCCCGCGGTTTCGGAGTACTGGCGGGGAGCTATCAAACCTTCCAGAACCCGCTGGATCAGCTTCCCGTCGGCCGACGCGGCATGGTGCATATCGATCTCTGGCGACACATGGCCTCGGGCACACCCGAGGAACGGCTGGAATATCTGGTCGTCACCGAGCCTATCCCCAGCGGCACGACGGTCATCGAGAAATCGGTCACGGGGCCGTTTGAACATTTCGAGATCGGTCCCGGTGAAATCACGTTCTATATCGGCAGCCGCTCCAGCCTGGGCACGATCCATTATGAACTCTACGGCTATGTACCGGGCAAGTATCGCATTGGTCCCACGATCGTTCGCAACGCCCACCGGCCCGAGCAACTTCTGGCAACCTCTCCGAAGACACTGGCCGTGCTGGCACAAGGCGCGAAGTCGGCCGATGCTTACCGCCTCACGCCCCAGGAGCTTTGCGAGTTGGGTAAACGGCTGACGGCCAAGAAGGACTACGCAACGGCGATGCCGCACTTGACGGAATTAGTCGAGAAGTGGAACCTGCGACCGGAGGTCTACAAAGACACCGTGCAGATGCTTCTGGACATCCACCTGGAGATCGGGCCGCCGGCCAAGATCGTTCGCTACTTTGAGATCATCAAGGAGAAATGGCCCAGCGAAGAGATTCCTTTTGCCAAAATCATGAAGGTCGCCGCGGCCTACCACGAGATGGGCGAGTACGAACGGAGCTACCTGGTCTTCCGCGCCACGGTCGAGAGCAATTTTGCCCGCGAGAGCGAAGTGGCCGGCTTCCTGCAATCGCAGGGCGAGCTACTACGGAGCGTCGAGGTGATGAGCCAGTTGTTGAGCAACTATCCGCCGGAGGGCTATGTGGCGGCGGCCACCTATGCCCTAGCCCAGCAGGTTTCGGCCAAGGCCCCCGAGGCGGCCAACGATGCCAAGCTGCGGCAGCAGAAAGTCAACCGCGTCGATCTCCTTCGCCGCGCGTGGACGATGCTGGAAGGTTTTTTGACGGCATGGCCGGATGACCCCGCCGCCGACCAAGCCGCCTTCGCCTCGGCCAGTACGCTTCTGGACCTGAAGGCCTATCGCGAAGCGGCCGCAGCCTGCGACCGCTACGCCAAGCGATACGCCCAGAGCGACCTGGTCGATAGTTACTGGTATATCATCGGCTACTGCGAATTTGCCACGGGTCGGCATAAGGCGGCCCTGGAAATGTGCCGAAAGGTGGCCGATTTGAAGCGAGTTGACAAGGCGACTGGCCGCGAAGTGGAAAGCACCAACAAGTGGCAGGCGATTTACATCCTCGGCCAGGTCCATCATGGACTGGGCGAGGCAGCCGATGCCATTCGCGAGTATCGCCGCGTGGAAGACCGCTTTGCCGACGCCAAGGAGGCCATCGCCTACTTCCTCCGCAAATCGATCGACCTGCCCGAGGTGACAACGATCAAGCCGGGCGATGCGGCCGAAGTGGAGTTGAAGTTCCGCAACATCCCCGCGTGCGACGTGAAGGTCTACCGTATCGACCTGATGAAGTTCAGTCTCTTGCGGCGCAATCTGGGCGGCATCGCGCAGATCAACCTGGCGGGCATTCGCCCACTGCACGAGACAAGCGTCAAGCTGGGCGATGGCAAGGACTATCGCGATCGCGCGCAGAAGCTGGACTTGCCGCTGAAGGACGAAGGGGCTTACCTGGTCGTCTGCCGAGGCGAAGACTTGCACGCCAGCGGCTTGGTGCTGGTCACGCCGCTCGTGGTCGAGATCCAGGAAGACGCCATCAGCGGCCGGGTACGAACGACAGTCAAGGACGTCAAGGCCGACCACTACGTACACAATGTGCAGATCAAAGTGATCGGCAGCCGCAACGATGACTTCATCGCCGGCGACACCGATCTCCGCGGGGTCTTTGTGGCCGACGGCATTCACGGTCGCTCGACCGTGATCGCCCGGGCGGAGCCGTCGCGTTACGCTTTTTTCCGCGGCGCGACCGATTTGGCCCCGCCGGTCCCTGTCCCGGCGGCACCCGACGCTGCCGCCGCGGCACCGTCAGCCGCCCCGGCGCAAAAGCCGATGTCCCAAGAAAAGGGGTTATTGGAAGGTCTGGAGCGGCAAAATCGCGGTTTTCAAACCATGCAAAGGGATAATCTGAAGAAGATTTATGACAACAAGACCAAGGGAGTCGAGATCAAGGCGGCGTTTTAGCCCGGATTATTCATCGTAGGGTGGGTGGAGCACGGAAACTCAATCGCAGTGGTCCGTTGCGCGAACCGGTCTAAACCAGGGTGGAAGGTTGCCGTTGGTTGGATTCCGTGCGTAACCCACCATTTCTTTGAGGGTTCGCTCCACGCACCCTACAATTTATGAATAATCCGGGTTAGGGGTGGCCGGTCACGGCCGACAAGGAAGTTGGCGTTATGATTCCAGACATACGCCAGCACGGTCGCACTGGCCAGCCGCTGGGGGACGAAACTTTCCTTGGTCGCCTGGAGGAAACGGTGGGGCGTGTCCTCGAACCCCGGAAACGCAACCCAAAACCGAAGCAGATCACGAATTAAGTCATGTGTCGATTTTCATATTTATTTCTTTCCTATTTTTCTGTCCCTCATTTTTCTGTCGAAAGAATTAATTCTCTTTCTCCTCCCTTGACACTCCCCTGCCACCCAACGAAAATTTACAGGTTGCTGGATTTCCTTGCCCTCGCCCCTCATTCACCGTAGAGCTACCAACATGACAACTCGCACGCTCCGCCCGAAAATCAAACCAACAAAACGCCTCACCTTGCGGGACCGGCTTTCACGGCTGACCTATGTGCGGGCTTGCCAACTCCTAGGGCCGGAAGGGGCGCAGTTGATTCGGCAGGGTTCAAATTATGAAATCGATATCCAGCGCGACGTCTATCTCCGCGGCGACCTGTTCCGCGTGAAGTTTCCCAATGCGTCCGGCGGTAAGAACACCGTGGCCACAATCACCACCATGGCCGCTGCCAACAACCGCCTGAAGTTCAACTGCACGGCGTGTGAAACGATCTGCGAGCACGTTGGGGCCGCCGTGTCGTTGGTACTAGAGGAGAAGACTTCGCTCGGTCTGGCCGCGCCGCCCGACGAGAACCGCCCGCCGGAACTGCTCAGCGAGAGCGAACTTGTCGAGCACGCCCTCCACGAGCGAGAGGAACGGGCCAAGAGCGAAAAGTTCCGCATCACTTCGTCCGATGCCACAAAGCCCTGGACCGACTACACGGTCGCCAGTGCCCTGTCGGGCAAGACCTACCGCGTAGCCCTGCGGGGAGAAGAGCGCGGGCAATCGTACTGCTCGTGCCCCGACTTCCGCACCAACACGCTGGGAACGTGCAAGCATATCTTGCATCTACTGGACCGCGTGCGGCGGCGCATTCCCGCGGCCGTGCGGCGGAAGCCTTATCGTAATCGCGAGGCATTCGTCCATGTGCTCTATGGCGAAGAGATGACCTTGCACCTGCGACTCCCCGACAAAGCCGATCCCGAGTTGGTCAGCCTGGCCGGCGGGCTGGTCGATCGGCCGATCGACGACGCGAGAAAGCTGGTTGAATTCGTCGGTCAGATGCAGCGGCTGAACCGCAACGTGACCGTCTATCCGGACGCCGAGGAATTGATTTCCCGGCGGCTGTTCCAGCAGCGGATGTCCAATCGGATGGCCGAGATCCGCAGCAACTCCGCGCAGCACCCCTTGCGGACAACGCTGCTCAAGATTCCACTGTTGCCCTATCAGCTTGAAGGCATCGCCTTCGCCGCAGGCACGGGCCGGGTGGTCTTGGCCGACGATATGGGCCTTGGCAAGACGATCCAGGGTGTCGGCACTGCGGAACTCCTCGCCCGCGAGGCCGGTATTAGCAAGGTGTTGGTCGTTTGCCCCGCCTCGCTCAAGTCGCAATGGCGGAATGAAATCCAGCGTTTCTGCGATCGTAGCGTGCAACTTGTCGTAGGCTCTGCCGCGCAACGCGCGCAGGTCTATGAAAACGACGCCTTCTTCACCCTCTGCAACTATGAGCAGGTTCTCCGCGACATTCTGCCGATTGAACGGGCGCGATGGGATCTCATCATTCTCGATGAAGGCCAGCGGATCAAGAACTGGGAGTCGAAGACCGCACGGGTGATCAAGGGGCTAAAGTCGCCTTTCGCCCTGGTCCTGAGCGGCACCCCGTTGGAGAACCGCCTCGACGAACTGCACTCGGTGATGCAATTTGTCGACGATCGCCGCTTGTCGCCGGCCTTTCGTTTCTTCCATCGCCATCGCATAGTTAATGAGAAGGGCAAGGTGCTGGGCTACAAGAACCTCGATCAGCTCCGCGAGCGGCTTCGCGGGGTATTGCTTCGCCGCACGCGTGAGTCCGTTTTGCAACAACTCCCGCCGCGAACGACCGAGCTTGTCCGCATTCCCGCCACCGAAGAGCAGGATGCTTTGCACGGTGCCCACATGCGGATCGTGCAGATGATTACGCGGAAGGCTTATATCTCGGAGATGGACCTGCTGCGATTGCAAAAGGCGCTCCTGATGTGCCGCATGTCGGCCAACGGCACCTATCTGGTCGATAAGAAGAAGCCGTGCTATTCCAGCAAGCTCGACTATCTGGAAGAACTGCTGGATGGCCTTTTCGGCGAGGCCGATCGCAAGGTTCTCATGTTCTCCGAGTGGACGACGATGCTGGACCTCATCGAGCCGCTCTTGAAGGCACGCAAGCTGGACTACGTCCGCCTCGATGGTCAGGTGCCGCAGAAGGATCGGCAGGCCCTCGTGAACCGCTTCCGCGAAGACCCGACCTGCCGGCTATTCATCACCACCAATGCCGGTTCGACGGGCCTGAACCTTCAGGCAGCCAACACGGTGATCAATGTCGATCTGCCATGGAATCCGGCCGTTCTGGAGCAGCGGATATCGCGGGCCCATCGCATGGGCCAGCAGCGGCCGGTGCAGGTCTATGTGCTGGTGACCGAAGGGACGATTGAGGAGGGCCTCTTAAATACGCTTTCCGCCAAGCGTGACCTGGCGATGGCCGCGCTCGATCCTGATTCCGACGTGACGCAGGTCGATCTGACGACCGGCGTTGACGAACTGCGTCGCCGTTTGGAGGTGCTTTTGGGCGCTCGTCCGGAGGCCCCCGTGGATGTCAGCAAGAAGGAAGAGGTTGTTGTCGAAACGCAGCAGTTAGCCGAGCGCCGCGATCGCGTGGCGGCTGCCGGCGGTGAGATGTTGGGAGCCGTCTTTAATTTCCTCGGCGAGTTGGTGGCCAAAAATAACGCGCAACCACCTGCCGAAGGTCTCGTCTCGCAGGTCCGCGCTCGCCTGGGCGAATGTGTCGAAGAAGACGCCTCCGGCCGCCCGCGGTTGACAGTCACATTGCCCGATCGCAGCGCGCTCGACTCGCTCGCGCAGACGCTCGCGCGGCTGTTGCTTTCCGGTGGCGAGGGGATCGGGGCGAGGTCGGAGGGGTAGGGCGATGCAAAGTCGAACCGCAACGGAGCTGCTTCAGGAAGACTTGGCCCAACTGAACGTGATGTTTTCGGTTTTGTCATCGTTACTCCACTTCCCACTTCAGATTTTCCAGACGGACTAGCCAGTCATGGAAATGGGGGCATTTGCTGCGAATGGTCGGCACTCCGATATACTCCGCAATGTCTGGCCCTGCCGTGGACTTTCGACCATCGTACTCGTTGATGACGGCGATGATTCGTTTGGAGGGAGCAGTCTGACTGTTATCGTTGATATGCTCGATTGTCGGTACTGAGGCTGCGATGGCCTTGAGTGCCTGAATATCCGCATCACAGTTCTCAAAAGACACGGCAAATGCGTCTGGATCGGAAAAGAGAATGGTTTCGTATTCGTGAAGTTGAAGGTACGGAATGAATTGCCGACAGTTAATATCTGCCCCGAATGCCGCCTCCAGAGCGACGACATACGGCGTCGGATTCGCATGATTTCTCACGTTGGCATTCTTGCCGGGGAAGTCGTCGGGCAGGGCGTAGAGATCAAAGAGCGTGGTGAAGTAGACATTCTTCCTCGCACGCCCCTTGATTGTGTTGCAAATGAACTTGCGTACCTTTGTGTAAGGTCCACGTGTTCCGATTCCGTAGATGTGATGGTGATCCTTCACCCCAACCGCCAGGGTGAGAACCAAGCCATCGCCCATCGGGAATAGATGTGGTTGCAAGACTTGGTTACAGAAAGCCTGCTCTGTTTGTCCTTCACAAAAGACGTTCAGTAGTTTCACCGCAACGGCCCTCCTCCGAGGACGTTACGTTGCCACAACTCGCCAATCGAGTAATCTTCCAACCAGTCCTTGAATTGTTCTGCGTCGAGGCGCTTGAAAGTCGTCTGGCCCTGGTTCCATTCGACTGTAATAATCTCTTCCGGCTCAAAACTGTTCAGGAACGACTGCGATTGGGTCGCCACAATCACCTGCGATCTTCTCGATACAGATCGCATGAGATCGGCTACAATCTCAAGACCGAAGGGATGCAAGCCCAACTCAGGCTCATCGAGAACAATCACATCTGGCAAGTCATTTTCTGGCTGTAGGAACAGCGTTATAATTGCCATCGCTCGGAGTGTTCCATCTGAAATCTGATGCGGGCCGAAAAGGTACTCGGAACCACGCATTCGCCAGTTCAGGAAGATGTCGTTTTGGTTAAGGCGATTGGGTTCAAGATCAAAATCATCAAACTCCGGCATGATCTTGCGGATCGTCGATACGATTCGCCCGTATGCGACTTTTTCCCTCACCCGGTACGAGTAGAGCATCGCCGCCAGATTGCCTGCATCTGGCATGAGCCAACGATTATCGTTGATGTAACATGATTGCCGAATTCGAGCGGTGGGTGACGTGTCGTGGAAGTGGTACACTCGACATTGATTCAGGATGTGGCGGAACGCACGAACAGTCTGCTCACCCTGATTCGCCTCGTCAGCAATTCGAGTCTCTTGATGCCCAGCTCCAAGCGGAACCACTTTTGGCACCGTGCATCCGGTTTGTAGGAAGCGGAGGGTTTCGTCCGCAAAAACGAGCGTATCCCCCGCCGCATGAAACAACCGCATAGAATACCAGTCCAGCCCATTGTCGGCCTGAAACTCCAACTCCGTCTCGATCTGGGGAGTTACCTTTGGGCCAAAATAGAGCAACGACTGTGCCCTGCCTGAAGTGCCGATGTACTGCTGTAGCCGCTTTGCCATCATTTCGTTAAGCAACTTGAAGAACGAAACGAAGTTGCTCTTACCGACCCCGTTTGCTCCAATCAGCACATTCAGAGCTCGAAGTTCGAGAGACGCGTCCTTGATGGATCGGTATCCCCTAATCGCAAGTTTTCTAAGCATCGCCATGTGCATATCCTCCTCAAACGTCCTGTAGGTCGAACATGAGCCGCTGGAACTCTTCCTCCGTCAAACGAACCTTCCAGGTCTGGTCGGCACGATGAAGGTTAGCCAGGTTGTTGACGATAAGGGGTCGGGGATCGTTGTTGTCAATATCAAAGACTCCCGACCCCTTTGTATCTTCCGATTCAGAGGTCACGCATTCTCTCTTGTGGCTGTATTCACTTTTCGGGCATCGCGCTCTCGATTACGCCAGCAACTTGGGCCGCCATATCCTGAATTGAGGCTTTGGCACTCTTTCGAGCATCTTCCATGCTGGCATCGATCTTGCCTTCCAGCTTCTTTAACTGGCTCTGGATATCCTTTTTCAGAGACTCGACGTGATACAGCATGTCATTGAATTCTCCTGACGCCAGTGGACTCAGCCTATTGAAGAAATCACCAAAACACGCGGTAAGGGTATTAGCCACTTCTAAGCAACGGGTTCGGTAGTCTATGTGCTCGATTGGATGAAGCCGCTTACCCTCGATGAACACACTGCTTAGATGGCGTTTCGCATCGTCAAGCTCTTTCTGTGACTTCGTCCTGAGTTGTTCCATGCACTCACGTTGCTTACTGATCGCATCAGCGATTCTCGCGCTTGATTTGTTTATCTCCTCTTTAAGGGTTTCAATGGTTTCCAACAAGGTTTCCGACATTAAACTCTCCTATGAACTTCTGTAGAATCCCTATTTCACTTGTCGTCATTCAGATTCTTTGAATCCTCAACAGCTTTTTCAAAGCGACGGTTCAATTCAGCATTGTTCTCATCATCCTCTTTCAACGCATCCTGCAATTTTTCGTTAAACCGATCTATGTGTGTGCTGTGTGTTGGATCATCTGCTTCTGCATCCAGTTCTCTTCCTAACTGTTGCATCTTCGTAAGAGCGGGAGGGGGAGCAGGGACGGGGACAGGTGGAACAGGAGCTGGAACGGGTGCGGGAATGGGTGCGATTTGTGGTTTAGAGACAATTAGCACAGTAGCTACAGGTGTAGCTACTACTGGAAGCTCCACTTTAATTCGCTGCTGTTCTTGTGGCTGCTGTTCGCGGCGAAATTCAGGTACAAGCAGCAAAAACACAACAACGGCAGTAATGATGGTCGCAATGATCGCGACGTTTCTTACGAGCGTAGACTCGTCTTGTTTGTCAGCCATTTGAATTCACCCCACAATTACGTTTGTGCTGTCTTTCAACCACTGCGGAGGCACTACCTCGTCCCGACTGTTGTGTGACTATTGCGCACGGTTAATTTTTCATTTCTTATGTTTCATTATATACATAATGAAGTCATTCTTAAGGGGATGTTCGGGATCGTGTTCGTATTGTCTCTTTGCATCATCAAAGTTCCCAATGTCATGGTCCCTTTGGTATTGTTGTATCATGCTCCGAAGGATTGCCACATTATTGTCTGTGTCCGCATCATGGCGTATTTGTTCAGGGGATCGATTGGCAAGCGACGTGGCATTTTCTTGTTGAAGCTGGTGTAACTTTATGGCCAGAGGATCATTCGATTCTTTATGCATCTGAATCAGGCACATAATACCTACAACAATGGCTATAAATAGGACAACGCAGAACACACCTAAATTGGCACCATCCTTATTCATTTTCATCCCTTTGTTGCTTACGGACACCTCCGGGACAAACCACCGCACTCCCGGTTCCCGGCATCATTGTTCGCGAAACAGATTTTCACTTTCGCCAATCCTCGTTTTTCCTTGTCAAGCCCAACTTTGCATCGCCCTAGGGTTAGGGCCGTTGGCCGGTGAATCGCCAGCCGCCCCACGCCCTCATTCCTCCCCGACCTGCGCGATCAAGTCGGCTGAAAGGAGTTTGCCGTTTCGGCAGTCCCAACCGTTGACGCTGATCCGTTCTCAAAACACCGCAGCCTGTAGTTTGATGAAAGTTCCGTTATCAGTTGTGGCAAGAAGCTTCCTGCCATCTTTGAATTTAGCAACGAAGGTAACTTCTTTTTTCCTGCCGCCGAGCAGCAAACCTGCCAATAGACCGACAGGCCCCAGTACCAATGCTCCAGCCGCCCCCCAACAAATTGTGCCGCCAAGCTTCTTGACACTATCTTCGCTGGCCACGTCGATAGTTTCCAACTGAGAAACTAGGATGGTTTCGCCAATCCATGAGTGTTCTGCGGTTTTCAATGTGAGTGCTCCAAAAATAAATTGGCCAGCACCCGTCAAGAAATCGCCAGCGTGAACCGTCACTTTTGCCATGAAAACTCCCTCCGTTGATTGAACTACTTTTCGCCAGGCGTACGTTCAAGTTCCTGCACCCGTGGGAAAATTGATTTACTGAAGCTCTGAGTCTAGCTAGTACATATTGATGAGACAAGGAGGTGCCACCAAAGACTTAAGGGGTCGGGAGTCGTTGTTGTCAATATCAAAGACTCCTGCGCCCTCATTCCTCCCCGATCTGCGCCATCAAGTCGTCGGGAATGTTGAAGTTCGACGCGACACTCTGCACATCTTCGTGATCGTCGAGCCGCTCCATGAGCTTCAGCACCTTGCGAGCTTCGTCCAGGTCGGTAATGTCAACCATGTTCTGGGCAATTCGCATAATTTGACTGGCTTCGATCTTCACGCCGGCCTTGGCCAGCCCCTCGGAAACCTCGCGGTACTTGGTCGGATCGCAGGTGACCTCAAACTTGTCGTCGGTGGGTTGTACGTCATCGGCACCGGCCTCAATGGCGATCTCCAGAAGCTGGTCCTCACTGATCGAGCCACCGGGCACAAGGAACAGCCCCTTGTTTTCAAACATCCAGGCCACGCAGCCGGTGCTGCCGAGCTTGCCGCCGGATAGTTCAAATATCTTGCGGACCTCGGGAGCAGTGCGATTGCGATTGTTGGTGAAAATTTCGCAGAGCATGGCTACACCGCCCGCACCGTAACCTTCGTAGACGATTTCCTCCAGGCTATCGCCCGCCAACTCGCCGGTGCCGGTTTTAATGGCCCGTTGGATATTGTCCTTGGGCACGCCACTGGCCTTGGCGTCGTCGATGGCATAGCGCAGGCGGAGGTTCTGATCGGGATCGCCACCGCCATGCTTGGCAGCCACGATGATGGCCTTGGCTAGCTTGCTCCAGAGCTTGCCGCGTTTGGCGTCAACAGCGGCCTTCTTGTGTTTGATCGTTGCCCAATGTGAGTGACCTGACATAGCGACCTCGGTGATCCCGTTGAAGTGAATTTATCTGAATTATACGGTGTTTTCTGACTTTTGCCGAGAGGAAGGAGGAAATCCGAAGGACGGAGTTCAAAACCCTGTTTTGGTCATTCCGATTTTGTTCCTTGGGCTCTCCGCCAAGTTTGTGGTGCGGGCGTCTCGCCTGCCTGGTTCAACCACAACATCTTGGGCATGCAGGACGCACGCACCACAATTATCCGCAAACCCGACGGAGAGCCATTCTTTGGATTTGTTTCGTATTTCGAGCTTCGGATTTCGGATTTTCCTTAGTCCTTTGGATTTTCTCATTTACTTTCCCCGCCTTCTCCATCTCTTTATCCTTTTCCAAGGCTTCTTTCGCCCGCTGCCAAGTTGCGACGGCCTGGCCGTGGTGGCCGAGTTTCTCGTAAGCATCCCCCAGATGATCCAGTACCGTACCGTCGGGCTGCTTTTCGTCAACCGCTTTTTTTAACTCGTCAACCGCCTCGGAAAAACGCCCGAGGCGATAGAAAACCCAGCCCAGGCTATCGCGATAAGCACGGTTTTCTGGCTCGGCGGCGACGGCAGCCAAGATCATTTTCAAAGCCCGGTTGAGGTGCTTGTTCTCGTCGGCCCAAAGGTAGCCCAGATCGTTATTGGCCCCGATGTCGTCGGGATATTCGTCCAAGACCTGCTGCAACCACTCTTCGGCCTCGTCGAGTCGGCCCTGAATCACGCTAAGGGCTGACATCGTGAGTCTGACTTCGTGAAGAACCGCAAGGGTTTCGACCGAGTCTTTTTCACCGCGAAACCGTGCGAAGAGATTCTCGTAGGCCTGCCGGGCCTCGTCGTACCGCTTGGCACGAAAGAGGATCCATGGCAAGCGGCTTGCAAAGCGGGCCGAGTCGTTTTTCTGTTCCCCAGCCAACCGGGCAGCCGCCAAGGCCGGTTCGAGCTGGTCGCAAGCGGCCAAGGCTCCGGCCAGATAGTAGTGAAAGACGGGATTGTTCTCCGTCGTGGTTTTTTTATCCAGCCCAGGCTTATCCAGCATCGCCACGGTTTTTTTATCCAGCCCAGGCTTGTCCGATGCCGTCACGGCTTTTTTATCCGGTCCGCGCTTGTTCGATGCCGCCGCGGTTTTTATGTCCAGTCCACGCTGAAAAACCTTGGCCGCCTCGGCGGGACGGTCGTCGATCAATGACCCAATGCCCCATGCCAGCAATATCTCGTTCGCTTTCGTGGGATCGGCTTTCAAGGCCAACTCAAAAAATTCGTTGGCCGTCTCGTATTGCTTATGTTCCTGGGCCAAAGTACCCAAGACGTTGAACTCGCTGTACTCAACCTTGGCTGTGAAATCCTGGGCCTTTTTACGGCCCGCTTCCACGAGTTTGCCGAACAAATCAGCGTCGGACGTCAGCGGTTTAGCCTCCTCCGGTCCGAGTACTTCCAGCGTTCCGGTTGTGGCCATGACTTTGCCGAGCAGTGCCAATAATCGATCGTACCGGCGTGCCTTGCGATAGATTTCGGCAAGACCGCGATAGGCGAACATCGTCGGGCTATTTATCGACAATTCGAGGTAGAGCGATTCAGCCGTTTCGGTCCGACCTGCCTTGAGATATTGATCAGCCAGAAAGTAGCTCAGGAGCGCATTGGACGGATCGGCGGCATGCAATTTTTGCAAGCGATCGAGCAACTCGCTTTCCCTGCCGAGTTTTTTGAGTACTTCGGCTAGAAGTTGATACGGCGTGGAATCTTCGGGGGTCGGCCCATGATCGAGATAGGACTGTAGTCCGACAAGTGCCTCTTGGGCCTGGCCACGGTGGGCCGCTATGCGGGCCAGATTCAATTTCAACAGAGCCTCATTCGGGGCGACCGATTGCGATTTACGGAAGGCCGCCTCGGCCTCCGTCAGTCGATCGGCCAACAGGAAAGTCTCGCCGAAAAGTTCATGGCACTCACCCGGATCCTTGCCCAAAAGGAGTTTTTTTGATTGCTCGCTGATGCCGAAACGATCGGGATGCTCGAGGGCCTCTTCGACGCGGGCGAACTGCTCGATCGCCTTCGCATACTTCGACGTGATATGGAAGAGGCGGCCCAACTCCAATCGCATGAAAATAGTGCCGGTATCTTCGACGTTCGTCAAGTCGTCGGATTGAGTTGTCTCCGCGGAATCACCCTTCGTAGGCAAGGTGGCCAGGGCCTTTTCGTAAAACTCGATGGCGTGCGGCAGATCACCCTGTTCGGTCAGATAGATCGCCAGTCGGCCCAAGAACAAATTCCCGACCTCCCGCGGATCGATGCCCTTCAGCGCATAACGCGCCGCCAAGGGAAACTGCTTCTCCTGGATCGCAGCGGCGACCAGGTTGCTGCGGGCCGTCGTGGCCGTGGGATCCAAACGATCGGCTCGGGCGTATTGCTGCACGGCTTGGTCGAAAGCACCGCGCTGCTGAAAGGTACGTCCGGCGGCAAAATGGGCCAGTGCCTCAATGCGATCAACCTCGGCCTCGTTGCGAGCTTTGCCTGCGACGAATGGAGCGGGCAAGTCGTCAAACTCAGAAACCCCGGGGATTCCAAGCAGCGTACCCGTGGTCATGGCAAAAATAATTGCTGAGAACATCACTCCTACCGAGGTTTGCGTTTGCCGAGGCCGTCCGAGGCCGACAGGGTGTTGGATGCCTCTGGGGATAGCTTTTCGTGTTTCTCGGTTATTTCAGGCTTCTCGGCATGGTGGGAGTGTTTTTCAACTTTCTCGGTTTTTTCAGCCTTCGGGGGCTTGTCGTGCTGTTTCTCCGAGGCCGACGACTTGCTTGCGGATTCAGCCGCTTTCGTACTCGCGGAGCCAACCACCTTTTTCGCTTCGGCTGGTTTTGTCTCGTCCGTATTACTATCGGCCACGGCAGGCTCGATTACCGCGGCTTTGGTCTTCTTCTTGCGTCCCGTGGTAACGGGAGGCGGCGAAGCGACTTCGGCAGCAGGTGATGGCTCAGATCGAGGCGGACGACGCTGAGGAAACCGCCCTGAAGCCTCGGGGTCAATGGCCAGGAGGATCTCGCGAACCTGGGGTGAAAATGGATTAGCCAAGTAATCCGCACCGAGCTGATGCACCAGCGAGCCAAACTCCACGCCCTTGCTCTTGCTGACGGCCCGTTCCATGCCCGGCACTTCGCCGGCGGCCAATTCCTTGTCGGTCAATAGGTCCAAGACGCGTAACGCGGCCAGCGTGCCCGCATCGACCGGAATGCTATGACCGCCCAACGCGGACTGGACCACATAGGCCACGACAAACTTGGTCGTGCCGTCCATCTTCTCCAGCCACTTGACCGTAGGTCCCAGATTGTTCTTCCGCTTGTCTTCCAAATCGAAGCTGTAGAGTTCCTCAAAAAGGCTGTGTAACACTCGCTTGATTCGGTTGGCGGCTGCGCGCGGATCGGGAACGGCAGACATGATTTCCGACAATTCGGAAATTGAAGTCACGCGGACTTCATTCCAGTCGTAGAATGTGTGCCTCAACGCGGCAAATGCCTCTTCGGCGGGTTCGTAACGTGCGTCTTCCAGCACGCAGGCGAAGAGCAGATGCTCCAGCACCGTACGCTCCGCAGGCGGCGATACAGGCTTGTGGTACTTTTTCAGAACCTTGTGGATCTTGCCAAATAAGGCCGTACGACTGACAGAAGCCATGCGAGTAACCGTTCGGGTTGCAAGAGTCAGGGTTGGGGATGCGGGCTGGGTTCGGACGGGAGCGACGGATCGACCGGCTCCCCCCGCGGCGAGATACTTTCGGTGTCCTCTTCGCCCGAGGAAAGGCACTGCTCGTCGGAGGCTGCTTCATCCTCCGCCTCGGACTTTTCACTCGGCAAGACCTCGCGGAGGATCTGGGCGATGGCGATGGAATGCTTTACGCCCTGGTCCAGAACGAAGGAGAGCCGCGGCGTGTAGCGAAGATCAATCCGTTCGGCGATCTTGGACTGGAGGAATCCGGCTGCGCTTTGCAGACCGTGAAGAGTCAGGTTCTGGCGGGTTTCGTCACCCATGACCGAGACCATCACCTTGGCGTAGCGAAGATCGCCGGATGCTTCAACACCGGTGACGGTGACGTTGCGAACGCGGGGATCCTGCAGCTCAGTCAGAATCGACATACTGACCACTTCCCGGATGGCTTCGGCAACTTTCTGAACGCGTCGCGATGACATGGTTTATCTGCCTTATCTAGGTGGCGGCTGACTCGGCGAAGGTTCGCTTGACCTCTTCGATCCGATAGGCCTCCAGAACATCGCCTTCCTTGATGTCGTTGTAGCCAGCCAGCTTGATGCCACATTCCAGGCCCTCGCGGACCTCGCGGGCTTCGTCCTTTGCGCGCCGCAGCGAATCGAGCGCATAATCGCCGATGACGCGGCTCTCGCGGATTACGCGGACGCGGGAGTCGCGGGTGATCGTGCCGGCCAATACCCGGCAGCCCGCTGCCGTGCCGATGCGGCTGATGTGGAATAACTGCTGCACCAGGGCACGGCCGAGTTCTTTCTCGTGCTTTTCTGGGCGAAGCATGCCTTCCATGGCGGCCTTCAAATCACCTGTAACTTGGTAGATGATGTCGTAGCGGCGGATCTGCACGCCACGGCTTTCGGCGAGAACGCGGGCATTTTCGTCGGGCACGACGTTGAAACCGATAATCACTGCGTCCGAGGCGTCGGCCAAATGGACATCGGCCTCGGTGATGCCGCCCACGGTCGCCTGGAGGATTCGGATCTGCACCTCGGGATGCGCGAGCTTGGTGAGTTCCTTGCGGATGGCCTCGATCGAACCGCGAACATCGGCACGCAGGATGATGTTCAATGTCTGTAAATCATCCATCTGGCCGAGCCGCTCGAAGAGGTTCTCCAACGTCACATGCTCGCGACTGCTACCGCTGAGATCGCGCTGCCGCGCGATTTGCAAGCGATCATCGGCCAGGGCACGGGCCTCGGAAATATCGGGCATCACGTAGAATCGGTCGCCGGCCCCAGGGGCCACGTTCAGGCCGGTGACGTTCACGGGCATTGAGGGGCCGGCTTCGTTGTACTTCGTGCGAGGATCGAGCGTGTCATACATTGCCTTAACGCGGCCATAGGCCCCGCCGCAGACGACGATGTCGCCTGGCCGAAGCGTGCCGTTTTGCACGATAAGCTTGGCGATTACGCCCCGATCTTCATGCATCTCGGCCTCGAGGCAGGTACCGCGGGCCGGGCGGTCGGGATTGGCCTTGTACTCGTGCAGTTCGGCCACGGTGAGCAGGGTAACGAGCAGGTCGTCCATGCCCGTGTTCTTAGTCGCGCTGGTCTTGACGACTTCGGTTTCGCCACCCCATTCGCTGGGCAGCAGTTCGTTGGTCGCAAGCTGCTGGTAGATGTGCTCGATATTCACACCCGGTAGGTCGATCTTGTTCAGGGCCACAACGATCGGCACGCCGGCCGCACGGGCATGGCTGATGGCTTCCTCGGTCTGCGGCATAACGCCGTCGTCGGCGGCGACGACCAGCACGGCGATGTCGGTTACGTTGGCTCCGCGAGCACGCATTTCGGTGAATGCCTCGTGCCCGGGCGTATCGACGAAAGTAACGGCGCGGCCGTCCTTATCGACCTTATAAGCGCGGATGTGCTGCGTGATGCCGCCTTTTTCGTGTGCGGCCACGTCCAGCCCGATGATCCGATCCAGCAACGACGTCTTCCCGTGATCGACGTGACCGAGGAAAGTGACGATTGGCGGGCGAAACTTGAGCGACTCGGGGGAATCAATTTGGTCGGCCGTCTCCAGCATTTTTTGTTCCAGCGTGACCTCGCGACGGATATCGGCTTCGATTCCCAACTCCACGGCCAGGAGTTCGGCAGTCTCCGCATCAAGGCTGGCTACGATGTTGCTCAGGATCCCCATCGCCATCAGCTTGCCGAGGATCTTTCCGGCAGGAACTCCCGTGACTTCCGCAAAGGAGCGGACGGTACAGGGCAGCACCACGACGACTTTGCCTTTTCGCGGTGCGGACGTGTTGGTTCCGCTCCGACGGACATAGCCACGGCGAGAGGAGCCGGAATCTTCATCCTCACCGCTTCCGCGTCGCTTCACCGTGGTTGATCGCTTACGTTTCGCCTGCCGCTGCTCGCGGCCGCCCAAAGTCGCCGGCCCGGTGCCTTCGCGTTCTCCCGAGGCCGCTGCGGGCCTAGCGGGTGCTCGGCGCGGACGATCTTTTCCGCCGGCAAGTCCCAAGGGTGCGGCACCGCCCCCCTGGCCAGCCTCTGGGGCACCCAAGCGGGACGGGCCTTTCTTCGCAGCCAGATCGTCGCGACTCTTCTTTTCTTCGTGCTTGCGCAAGTGCTCGGAAAGTGGCGTGCGGCCAGCCTTGCTGGCGCGAATGGCGTCGGGTGGGAGCTTAATGTCGGGCTTCTGCGGCGCCGGTTCTTTAGGCTTGTTCTTAGCGATCGTCTTGGACTGAACCGGCATGGGGGCCAGGTGCATCGTGGGCGAGGACTTTTCGCCCGGACTTTTCACACCCGGCTTGCTGTCTTGCGTGCGCTTGCCCAACAGCCTTTCCAGCGGCCGCGACGCCGGTGTACGTTGCGACATCCTTGGCGGGACCGGCCCCACGGAAGCCCGCGGAGGAATGGGCAACACCGGACCAACGACTGCCGGGGGCTTCATGGATACCTTGGTATCCTGTGCGGCGGCAGCCGGCTTCAGACTTTCCGGCGCAACTGATGTCGGAACGGGTGCCACCAAATCAACAGGTGCCTGCTCGACCGTGCCCGCTAGGGTAATGGGCGGAACGAGTGATGAGGCCGGCTTGTCCGCACCGAGCGGAACGACAACCGTAGGGCGAACGAGTGGCACTGCCGACTCGCCGGCACCGAGCGGGACGATGACCGCAGGACGAATGGGGGGAGCGATTTCCTCGGGCTTCTTCCGCTGCAAGGGCGGCTTGTCCTGTCGGGGGGGCAACAAAGGAACCTTGGTACCCGCGACCGCGCCCATGGGGGCAATGTAGTCTTCGCGGCGAATGCTGCGGCCAGTTTCGGCATCGGCCAGTTTTGCGGGAGTGGCACCGCCGGCTTTCCCGCCTTTCCCGCTTTTCCCACCGGCCATGAATGCTTTGAGGCGAACGATTTCCTCGTCCGTCAAGCTGGCCAGCGCAGACCCCTTGCCCGTGATGCCTGCACGGGTGCAGACATCGACCAACTTCTTATTGTCGATCTGGAGCTCTTTGGCGAGAGCGTAAATACGGATGGGCAAAACGGGCCTCATGCTTGGGGATGCGGGACTCAAGTGTTCTCACAATGATTGCCGTCGGCGGAGTGATCGGTGGGAGAAACCTCTTCGGCGACGGCGGAGGGGACGCTGCTGCCCTCGGCCTGCTCCACAATCAGCTCGACGGCAGCATCGGATGTTTCGTCTTCCGTCTGCAAGGCCACGGCAATCTCGCCTTCCTTGCTTTCGTCGGCGTCGTTTTCTTTGGTCAACTCGGCGGTCGATTCGCCTTCCTTGATTTCGTCGACGCCGTTTTCTTTGGTCAACTCGGCAGTCGACTCGACACGATCCTTTTCACGCCGCTGGCGGCGCTGTTCGGCTGCGACCTTTTCGGCCTCTTCGGCCTTACCTTCGGCTTGCTGTACAATAAGCGCGGCTTGCTCTTCGCTAAGCCCGCCCATTTCCATTAACGCGTCAGGCTCAATAATCGAAAGATCGTCATACGACAGGAAGCCTTCACCGACCAGCTTCTCGGCCAACTCGGACTCCATGCCCTCCATCGACGAAAAGCCCGTCACGGCCCGCTCGATCTGCTCGTCCAACTCATCGCGGGTCATGATTTCGATATCCCAGCCGCAAAGCTTACTTGCCAAACGGACGTTCTGTCCGCGTTTGCCGATGGCCAGCGAAAGCTGATCTTCTCGCACCAATACGATGGCGCGGCCGAGCATCTGGCAAAGAATCACCTCTTCGACCTCCGCCGGCTGTAGGGCATTGGGAATCAATACCTGGCGGTCGTCGCTCCAACGGACGATGTCGATCCGTTCGCCGGAGAGTTCATCCACAATGTTTTTAATGCGGTTGCCGCGGACACCCACGCATGCCCCCACGCAATCGACCCGCTGGTCCATGCTGGTGACCGCAATCTTCGTGCGATAGCCCGGCTCGCGGGCGATGGAGCGGATCTCGATTACGCCTTCGGCAACTTCGGGAATTTCCTGCTCGAACATCCGCTGCACAAGCTGAGGCTTGGTGCGGCTAAGGATCACCTTCACGCGGCTGCCGACCTTGCGGACCTCATAGACCGTGGCTCGCACGCGCTCGTTGGCGTGGTGCGATTCGCCGGGAATCTGCTCGCCGCGGGGCAGAATCGCTTCGACATTCTGCAAGGAAACCGTGGCCGCACCGCCTTCATAGCGCTGAACCGTACCGGTGACAAGTTGTCCCTTCAGTTCGTCGTATTCCCTGAAGAGGTGATCTCGCTCGGCCTCACGAATCTTCTGGATCATCACCTGCTTGGCCGTCTGCGCACCGATGCGCTCGGCCATCTCTTCGGGAGCCAAAGGAGCACCATTGTGCGTGCCCGTGATCGCTCCACTGTGGCGATCGACTTTGACCTGAATATCTTCTTCTTCACCGTAGTGTTTTTTGGCAGCCGAGATCAACGCAGCTTCGATGCCCTCAAAGACGACCTCTTTGTCGAGATTCTTATCGCGGTGGATCGTGTCCACTATCCGGAGCAGTTCGCTAGAATCCATCGATTGTTACTTCCCCGGCTTGAGAATTCCTGACCCACCCGGAGATTCCTGTCCATTCAGGTCGTCACGAACTGGGCCGTATCAGGCATTCTTAGGCAATAGTTCTCACTCCTCTCGGCCCGTATAATTGGGCCAAGATACTCCAAAATCTTGTCAGAGCTTGACTTAGTGAGCTTGGTAATCTAATAAGCATATCGGTGAAAATGTTTAGTGTCAAGTGGTGCGTCGCGCTCGCCGGCAGAAGAAAACGATGGAATCGAGACCCGGATGTGGTTGTTGGGCAGTTCGCTCCACGCACCCTACAACCTGCTAGAATTGCTGTCTCACTGTAGGGTGGGTGAAGCATCGAATGGTGCGTTACGCGAACGGATCTGGAACAGCGGTAAGTGCTTTCAGCGTAACGACTTCGTGCGCAACCCACCATTTCCCGGCCGGTTCGCTCCACGCACCCTACGGTCTGCCGTCACTGCTAGCAGTTGGCAAGGTTATGATCAAGGCCGGCACGGGCACATTCTGCGGTTTTGCACCAACAGCATCCTAACCCGAAGCGCAAGCGAGATAACGGTTTACTCGCCTCGCTTGCGCTTCGGGTTAGTATTATTCGCGGCAGGGGTGCCTACTTGGGGCTCTGTCTCGCAATCTGCATGAGATGAAACATACCCGCGACGAAACCTAACATCGCCCCGAGGATGACAAATGTAGGTAGCGTGCCGATGCGAAGATCGAGCCAATACCCACCGGCGGCCGGAAGTGCCATTTCCAATCCGATCGTCATCAATCGAGTCGACCACTCGACGGCAAGGGTCATGGGCGAACGATCGTCGGAGGTGTTTTTGGTCATATTCATAGTATAGCAAAGAGAAACATGACTTTGCGGCGAGTTGCTCCGGCAGGAAATCCACCCATTGTGGGTGGATTGCAATTATTTCCACAATCCACCAAGAATATTGTCGAAAACATAAGTGCTTTGTTTATAGAGATTTAGGTATTATTGTCCGTTCAGTCCCCTGACCATCGCATTTTCCACTGATTGCGTAAACTTGGCCTTCTTAGTATAATTTGGATATGAGAGGTTTCCGTACCATCCTGCTGAAAGAATTGGGGGGTCTGCCCCGTGGCGGAAACAAGAATACAATATGCGACTCGGGAAGATGGAGGCCCGGAGCGACCGGTTTACCGACCACCTGCGGTGGTGGATCGCGAGAAAGCCGAACAACGGAGGTATAGCCCGTGAGTAGCCTAATGGATTTCAAGACTCGAACAGTCAAAGAGCTGGCAGAAATGGCCAGAAAGCGCAAAGTTCTTGGCTGGCATGACATGCGTAAGGATGATCTGGTGCATGCCCTCGTGCGACAGGCCAAGAAGGCTGCGGCAAAACGCAATGCTGTTTCCGGCAAAAATGGCCAATCGACCAACGTCCAATCCAAGAATGGCTCCGTGGCGGTTGCCGCCAAGGTCGCGTTGAGCAATGGCCACTCCAAGAACGGGTCGCACGCAAAGAATGGCTCGACCGCCTTGCTGGAAAAGCCGACGGGCGTGCCGGAAAAACCGCCGAAATCATCCAGTCAGAATGGGGCCTCGGTTCCCCTTGAGGCGATTGAAAAGCAGGCATTGCTGGAAGATAAAAAATTGATCGAAAAGGGGCCGAAGCCTCGCAGTGCCCAAGATGAGCTTCGGTTACAGCAGATCAAGGCTCGCTTAGCCGCGGCGAAGGATCTGGTGTTTCACGGCGTGGAAGATGGGCGGAACGTCGTCAAAGACCGGTTGGTGGTGATGGTCCGCGATCCGTATTGGCTGCACGCCTATTGGGAATTGAGCCGGCGGAGCATTCAGCGGGCCCAGGTGGCGATGGGTCCACATTGGCATGCCGCTCGACCGGTGCTTCGTCTCCACGAGGTCAGCCGCAACGGCACGACCAGTGCCTCGCGACAGACCGTGCGCGACGTTGAAATCCACGGCGGCGTGAATAATTGGTATATCGACGTACAGAATCCGCCCAAAAGCTACCAGGTGGAAATCGGCTACCTGGCCCCCGGCGACCGATTCTATTGCCTCGGCCGCAGCAATGTTGTGTGTACGCCCACGCCCGGCTCGGCCAACACCTTTGACCGCAACTGGTCCGAGGTAGCCAAGGAGTGCGACCGGGTTTACGCCATGACTGCCGGTTCCACCGAGCAAGGGGCTAACGGTGACTTGAAGGATATCTTCGAGGAACAGATGCATCGGCCCATGGGCGACTCGCTGATCGCGCAGTTCGGTCGTGGGGCGGCTACCTCGAAGCAGGACTTCCGCTTCCAGGTCGATGCCGAGCTGATCGTCCACGGCGTCACCCAGCCCGACGCCCGCGTAACCCTTCGCGGCGAACCGGTCCGCTTGCGGCCCGATGGCAGCTTTGCCGTCCGCTTCAGCCTGCCCGATCACCGTCATGTGTTGCCCGTCGTGGCCAATAGCGGCGATGGAGCCGAGCAGCGAACGATTGTGCTGGCAATCGATCGCAACACCAAGGTGATGGAGCCGGTGCTACGCAATCCCGGCGAGTGAACTGATGCCGGCCCTCTACCGTCACTTAGACGACCTGCCGGAACGATTTCGTGGCGGCGTTGTGTCGATCGGAAATTTCGACGGGGTACACCGGGGTCACGCCAGCATTGCCGGGCGTCTCCTGAACATGGCCGGACGTCAGAATGTCCGTGCCGTTGTTCTTACCTTCGATCCGCATCCGGTCCGGCTCTTGCGGCCCCTACAGGCTCCCACACCGCTAAGTTGGACCGAGCGCAAGGCGTGCTTGTTGCACGAACTGGGAGTCGATGCCGTCGTGGCTTATCCGACCGATCCGGCCCTGTTGGCACTCACCGCCGGCGAATTCTTTGATCGCATCATCCTGGGCCAGCTTCGTGCGCGAGGGCTGGTTGAAGGACAAAACTTCTTCTTCGGCCATGACCGCGGCGGCAATATTGAGGTTCTTGGTCAGTTCTGCCGGCACTCGGGCATTCCCTTGGAAGTGGTCGAGCCGGTACAAATGGGCGGCCAAGTGGTTTCCAGTTCCCGCGTACGGACGTTGATTTCCGCCGGCCAGGTTGCAGAGGCATCCCAACTGCTCACCCGGCCTTACCGGATTCGTGGGAAGGTGGTCCATGGCCAGGGCCGCGGAAATAAGCTCGGGTATCCAACGGCCAACGTCGGCGAGATCGACACCCTCTTGCCCGGTGAAGGAATCTACGCCGGCCTAGCCTGGATCGACGGCCGCCCGTACGCGACTGCGATGAGTCTGGGTAGCAACCCGACCTTTGACGAATCGGAACCGAAGGTCGAGGCATTCCTCTTGGACTACCACGGCGACCTCTACGGTCGGCCGATTGAAATTGACTTCTTGGCCCGATTGAGAGACATTAAACGATTCGACTCCGCCAGCCAGCTCACGGACCAGATGGCCCTGGACGTGAAGGAAACGCAGCGGATCGCAGGAGCTTATCACGCGTAAGGACTGGCGCATCAATAAGTGTCGCAAGAAAAGTAGCAGGCACACTCCGTGTGCCGTCTGCCCCCGCTTGGCGAACGCGCAAAACACGGCAGTTATTGGTGCGCCGGTCCTAAGAGGCCGGAGTTCCGAGGGGAGAGAGTTCCGGGCCACCAGCAACAAACGACCGGAGAGGATGTCGTGAAATACCTCGACGAATATCGAAATGCCGATGCCGCCAAGCAGTTGGCATCGGCCATTGCTCGGATGACGACCCGGCCGTGGAACATCATGGAGGTCTGCGGAGGGCAAACTCACGCCATCCTTCGCTTCGGGCTGGATGAAATGTTGCCTCCGGAGATCAACTTAATCCACGGCCCCGGCTGCCCGGTTTGCGTCACGCCGATGGAGATGATTGATCGGGCGTTGGCCATCGCCGCGCGGCCGGATGTGATCTTCTGCTCGTTCGGCGATATGCTGCGGGTGCCTGGCTCGACGAAGGATCTCTTCACGGTGAAGTCAGAAGGGGGCGACGTGCGAATCGTCTACTCGCCCATGGACGCCGTCGCCTTGGCCCAGAAAAATCCGGACAAGCAAGTTGTATTTTTTGGCGTCGGTTTTGAAACGACCGCGCCGGCTAACGCCATGGCCGTGGTGCAAGCATCGCGGTTGGGCTTGGCGAACTTCTCCGTACTGGTCTCGCACGTGTTGGTGCCGCCGGCTATATGTGCCGTGCTCAGTTCGCCCTTCAACCGCGTGCAAGGCTTCCTGGCCGCCGGCCACGTCTGCGCGATCATGGGTATCAAAGAATATGAACCGATCGCCGAGAAGTACCACGTTCCGATCGTGGTCACGGGTTTTGAACCGCTGGACATCCTCCAGGGCGTGTTGATGTGTGTTCAACAGCTCGAAGCAGGTCGGGCCGAGGTCGAGATCCAGTACGCCCGGGCTGTGCGAACCGAAGGCAATCAGATAGCCTTGCAGATCCTGAAGGATGTTTTCGAGGTCGTGCCGCGGAAGTGGCGCGGGATCGGCGAGATACCTTCCAGCGGCTGGTCGCTGCGCGATGCTTACGCCCAATTCGATGCCGGTCGCCGTTTCGATGTTACCCACATCACGGCCGAGGAGCCGGCGGAGTGTATCGCTGGGCTGGTTTTGCAGGGCCAGAAAAAGCCGCACGAGTGTCCGGCCTTCGGCACCCGCTGCACGCCGGATCATCCCCTCGGTGCTCCGATGGTGTCGTCGGAAGGTGCCTGTTCCGCCTATTATCGTTACCGACGACGGGGGAGTTGAGAGTAGTTGTCGGTTGTCGGTTGTCGGTTGTCAGTACTCAGTACTTGTTTCCCCACCCTCCACCCTCCACGCCCCACGCTCCACGCTCCACGCTCCACGCCATGTCCCAACCTAACTCCCAAAACTTCCCCCTCTCCTGTCCACTGCCGATCATCGAGCACGCCACGGTTCAACTAGCCCACGGCGGTGGGGGGCGATTCATGCGGAACCTGATCGAAGGGTTGTTCCGCCCGGCCTTTGCAGGTAACGGTCCGCAATCCCCAGCCCACGACAGCACGGTAGTGGAAATCGCGGGCGGACGCTTGGCGATGACCACCGATAGCTTTGTGGTCCAACCACTCTTCTTTCCCGGCGGCGACATCGGCAAGCTGGCCATTTACGGCACGGTGAATGATCTGGCTATGTCCGGAGCCAAGCCGCTCTATCTCAGTGCGGGCTTTATCCTCGAAGAAGGCCTACCCATGGATACACTTCGCCGCGTGGTCGACTCGATGTGCATGGCCTGCCGCGAGGTGGGGGTTCGGATCATCACCGGTGATACCAAGGTGGTCGACCGCGGTAAGGGCGACGGTATCTTCATCAACACGACCGGCGTGGGTCTTGTGCCGTCGGGCATCGACATCGCGCCGCAACGGGTCGCCCCAGGTGACGCAGTGATTGTCAGCGGCGACCTGGGCCGGCATGGCATGGCTGTCATGTCGGTCCGCGAGGGGCTTGGTTTCGAGAGTACGCTCCAGAGTGATTGCGCATCGTTGGTCGGACTGGTCGAGGCAATGTCGGTCGTCGGCCAAGATCTGCATTGCCTCCGGGATCTAACCCGCGGGGGACTCTCCGCGGCACTGAACGAGATCGCACTGGATGTGCAGGTTGGCATCGAGCTTGAAGAAGCGGCGATTCCTGTTTCGGAGCCTGTCGCGGCGGCCTGTGAGATTCTCGGACTTGACCCGTTTTACGTGGCGAACGAGGGCCGCTTGGTGGCCTTTGTCGCGCCGCAGTCGGCCGAACGGGTGCTGGACATCTTGCGTCATCATCCGGCCGCACACAACCCGGCGATCATCGGCCGGGTAACCGACGTGCATCCGCGCTCGGTCCAGGTGCAAAGCCCCATGGGCGTCGGGCGAATCCTCGATCTGCTCTCCGGCGAGCAGATGCCGAGGATCTGCTGAGAGAGGTGAGAAGGGTGAGAATGGTATGAAGGGTATGAAAGGGGGAGGCACACTGCCCATATTACATGCGATTCCTATATTTCGTGGATGGCATCTTTAATTCCCCCAGAAACTATCGCAGACTACCTGCCTCGCCAACACTGCACCTGCCAATCTCCTGTCCCTAAACGGGGCGACCCGTATATTGCTCTCCTACTTTGCTCCTGCTGCTGTTCTCACGAATGTCTGAATCCCTGAATCCCTAAAGACTTTCCAGAGCCTCATGTCCATTTCGTAATTCGCCGCCCGTTTCCATCTTTGTAAAGTCCTGCAACAATACAAATGAAGTCAGTCAAAAAGGAAATTGCCCAGATTAAACCAAAAGCAACTCCTATCGCAAAACAAGCACTACCTATTAGCGGAACAAGAGCCAGAATACCTAGACCAATCAATACAGGCCCTATCAAGTAGAAAAATCCCCATCCCTTACGTCCTGCGTAGAACGCATGTACGCCGAAATAACCGAAAAAGAAAAACAATAGAAACAAGGGCAAAATCCGTTTGTCGCTCTCCCCTGTTTTTGCATCTTGCCCTTCCAAGAATTCTCCGCAATGCTTGCACTTCTTTGCAACCCGTAGGATCGTCTCCCCGCAAAAAGGACAAGGCTTGGTCATCGTGGTCTGAAGCTCTTTTCTAATCTCAGAAAGTGGAGGTGATTTGACGGATGGAGATTGCACCACTGCAATGCCCGTGATAGGTGGATGTGGTGCTGATATCGGCGAAGTATATATATTTTGCGCAGATTTCTCAATGCGAATAGGCCGCAGGGGCGGTTGCGATGGCTCCTCGCTGCTGAGCCACTCCGCAATCTCGTTTTCTGTTTTGTTGGGCAGCGAAACTTCATGTGCGTCGGGTGCCTGCTTGCGCTCGGTATCCGCTTTCTTCACTTGGCTAGGTGGCACTGGAGCAGGTCGGGCCGCAAGCGAGTCAGTAAGCCAGCCAGCATGACCAGCCTTTGTCCACCCGTCGTGGGTGCCATGCCGAATGGATGTGGTCGAGATAATTTTCCCCGCCTGGCAGAAACTCTTAATGTCTCGTGATGAAAACGGCCCGTATATAAATTCGCCATCGTTACAATACCATGCCGGGAAAATCTCGTTGAGGGCTTCTGTACTACCGGCAGAACGCCAATTACTCTCCGACTCGGCCCTAACCAGCGTGCCTGGCAAGACTCGCTTCTCGCGGACGCACTTCGCCATTTCATCCAAGGAGAACGGCCCATACTCCTCATCTCCGTCTCGTACATGCCAGTTTCCGCCCATTGCCTCACCCACTGATTTGTGATTGACGGTGATTATTGACGCATCGCCAACCGACTTTACACTCATTATACTTAGATCGTGAAGTTCGTCTACTATTATTAAAGCAACCCACCAACAGGGGCGTTCCATGTCCGTTCAATGGTTTGTAAAGACCCAGGCCGGTCAGGCAGGGCCGTTTAGTTCGCAGCAACTGAAGCAATTGGTTGTTGATGGGAAAGTAAAGCCGGAAACGGGGGTTCGCCGCGAAACCGATGAAAAATGGTTTTTAGCGAAACAGTTCAAGGGGATGTTTGACCAGCCAAGTGCGCCGCCGCAGGTTGCGGCAGCTAAGAAGCTCCCTCCGGTGAAAACACCTCATCAAGTTAAGGTGTCAGGAACGAATGGCACTGTCGCTTGTTGTGTAAGGAGTTACGGCGATGTGTTGCCGTCGGGGGGGATGCGTGACGATGCATCGTAAAGCGACTCACACTTGGAAATCGTCGGCGCAGAGTGTGGCGGCAGTC
>Ga0194056_10000229_pt1 | contig 28601 bp, 27 predicted proteins | sample SepL4413m_MetaG_FD_155458 | JGI IMG/M metagenome (GOLD analysis project Ga0194056, IMG submission 155458) | Anoxic zone freshwater microbial communities from boreal shield lake in IISD Experimental Lakes Area, Ontario, Canada - Sep2016-L442-13m | ecosystem: Environmental > Aquatic > Freshwater... | reverse complement strand
AAAACAATCAATATGTTAAATTTTAGAGTAGATAACAAAATTGCCTTGGTAACCGGCTGCAGCAGTGGAATAGGGATGGATATCGCCATTGCACTGGCACAATCTGGTGCAGATATTATTGGGGTATCAAGCAAATTGCCTGAATCAGGCAGTGAGGTATCAAAAGGAGTAGAAGCGGCAGGTAAAAAATTCTTTTCTTATCAGGCAGATTTTTCAAACAGAAAATCTTTATATAATTTTTTAAATAAAGTAAAAGTCAATCATCCAAGAATTGATATCATTATCAATAATGCAGGACATATTATGCGTGAACCTGTTGCTACCCATTCTGACGAATATTGGGATAGGATTATGGATATAAATCTGAATGCACAATTTATTATTACAAGAGAATTGGGTAAAAGAATGTTGGAACAAAAATTCGGGAAGATTGTTTTTACTTGTTCATTGTTAAGTTTTCAAGGTGGCATTAATGTTCCTGGATATGCTGCAAGTAAAGGAGCTATAGCTTCTTTATTAAAAGCGTTTGCCAATGAATGGGCACCTTATGGTATTACTGTAAATGGTGTAGCACCAGGCTATATTGCTACAAATAATACTACAGCTTTAAGAGCCGATGCGGATCGTAGTCAAGCTATACTAGCTAGGATACCAGCAAATCGGTGGGGACAAACATCAGACTTAACAGGTGCGTATGTATTTCTTTCCTCTCCAGCTTCTGATTATATTAACGGAACTATTATTACAGTTGATGGTGGATGGATGGGAAGATAAAAATATTAAAAATTTAATACTTACAAATTAATACTAAAAAAAATGCAAATCAGATTTCAAAACAGCCCAAAAGAAACTAGTCAGATGAACACGCAGCAATTACGTGAAAATTTTCTGATACAACATTTAATGCAGCCAGGGAAAATAGAGCTTGTTTATTCACACTTTGATCGTTTAATTATAGGAGGTGCAGTACCCACAGCTTCTTCTATCAACTTGCCCAATGAAGATGAATTAAAGGCAAATTATTTTTTAGAAAGAAGGGAAATGGGAATTATTAATGTTGGCGGCAAGGGTACTGTTACTGCCGATGGTGTTGCATATCAAATTGATAAATTAGAATGTGTCTATCTAGGTAAAGGCACTAAAGATGTAAATTTTAGCAGTAATTCAGTTGATGCGCCAGCATATTTTTATATACTTTCACTCCCAGCTCATCAAAGTTATCCTAATAAAATGATGACTAAGGCTGAGGCTGCACCAGTTAACTTAGGCGATATCTCTACTTCAAACAAAAGAACAATTTATAAATATATTCATAATGATGGGATACAAAGCTGTCAGCTTGTAATGGGATTAACAACATTAGAGGCGGGTAGTGTTTGGAATTCGGTTCCACCACATACTCACACAAGGCGAATGGAAGCGTATTTTTATTTTGATGTTGATGCTGCACAAAGGGTGATGCATTTTATGGGCGAGCCTCAGGAAACAAGGCACTTGGTAATTGCCAATAACGAAGTGGCTATCTCTGCTCCATGGAGTATGCACTTTGGTGTAGGTACTGCTAGTTATGGCTTTATATGGGGAATGGCAGGTGAAAATAAAGAGTTTACTGATATGGATCCTCAGCCTATTGCTTCATTAAAATAAAGATACGGTATCAGTTATTGAAGGTTAATGTATTATTTGTAATAAAGCAAATTTGGTAATTGATACTGTAAGCTTTCAAACAAATAAAATGAAAATTAAAGGCCTTCGTTGGTGGATTATTGCTTTAATAGGGATAGCAACCGTTATTAATTATATTGATAGAAGTGCCATCAATATAATGTGGCCCTATATTTACAAAGATTTTGGTATTGCAGATGTAGATAATAAAAATGCATTGGCTTTGCTTACTACATTTTTTATGATTGCCTATGCTATTGGCCAAACGGTAACGGGTAAACTAATGGATGCTATTGGTACTCGCTTGGGTATGGCGTATTCCATTGCAGCTTGGAGTATTTCCATTGCATTACATTCCCTAGCTAAAGGGATTGCCTCGTTTAGTATTTTTAGATTTTTTCTTGGTATTAGCGAAGCTGGTAATTGGCCGGGCGCCACAAAAAGTAATGCAGAATGGTTTCCTCAAAAAGAAAGGGCTATTGCACAAGGAATTTTTGGAGCTGGCGCCTCATTAGGCGCTGTGGTAAGTGCACCAGTAATTGCTTCTTTATACATTTTTATAGGATGGAAAAGTACATTCGCATGTATTGCTGTGCTTGGTTTATTATGGCTTATTCCCTGGTTAATAATAAATAAAACTACGCCAGATAAACATAATTGGATTACAAAAAAAGAACAAGACTATATTTTAGAAGTTAAAACGAACGAAGCTGCATTTACCAAGGATGAAAAAATATATAGCTGGAAAGAACTGCTTAGTTTTAAAACTACTTGGGGTATTATTTCATGTCGATTTTTTATCGATCCTGTTTGGTGGTTGTTTGTTACCTGGTTGCCCACTTTTTTAAAAGAGCAATTTGCATTTGATATTAAGCAGATTGGAGCTTTTGCATGGTTCCCATATTTATTAGCCGCATTGGGAAGTATACTTGGGGGCTATTATTCTTCAAGGTTAATAAAAAAAGGAGTTCATGCTGTTTCGGCAAGAAGAAAAGCAATAGCTATTGGGTCTATTATTATGTTGGTGTCGCTGGTAGCAATTGTGGTTATGCTTCAAAATTTAAAAGATCAACCTGCAATTACCATTGGCTTAATAAGTATCACTCTTTTTGGTTTTCAATTTTTAATTGGGAACATACAAACATTACCTTCCGATTTATTTAATGGCAAAAATGTGGGCACCGTTGCTGGTATGGGTGGAACTGCAGCAGTTGTAGGGATACTAATTACCACATGGATGGTACCAGTGTTAACTAAAACAAGTTATGTTTCCTTTTTTATTCTAGCTGCTATATTAGTACCGCTATCCTGGTTGTCGTTAAAATATTTTGCAAAGCAATAATAGTCGCTTAGGGCTCACGTATTAAAAGTTTCATACTAAACTCAATAATTTTATGCCCACAAAAAAGGATGATCAATTGATCACCCTTTTACAAAAACAAAACAATATTTATTCTGCAATAAGTTTTTCTGCTAAAGGAAACAAAATATAGTTCTCTAGATGCACATGTTTGTGAAGGTCTTCTTCAAATGCTTTTAATTCCTCAAGGCTTACCTTGAATGTAGTACAGGCATCTTCTGGAGCGGTATAATTATTGGTGAGCCTTCTAATCTCATATAGTAATTCTCCAGCGTGCTCATGTTCGGCTAACATTACATTTATTGGGCCTGATAGATACCCAATTATAGTAGGGGGAGTATTTTTATCTTTAGCCAATTGCTCTATTTCTTTAATTCTTGGGAAAAGGATCATTTCTTCCTTTTGCATATGCATGGTCATTTCTTCTTGAATAGTACTAAACAATTGTAATACTACTGGCATATAAGGGAACCTATCGCCATGTTTGTTGGCTACTTTTTCCAAATGTCCAAAAATGGTAGGCATAGATTGCTTAACATAAAAATGATGGTGTATAAGAATATAACCGATCAGTTGTTCTGCACTCATCTGTTCAAAGGGAAGATGTAAATCATTAGCAGGTGCAGTATATAATTGTAATTCGTATAAAATATCAGTAAGCGATACATTTTTTTCATTGCAGGCTTCAGCTAATGTTCTTTTTCCCTTACAGCAAAAATCGAGATTGTACTTTTCTAATACTTTTGCAGATTGATGATGCTTTGTTACCAGCGATGCCAGTGTTTGTTCTGAAATATTTGACATAGTTAATTGTTTTTGCAAAGGTCTGATAGCATCCACAATTCTTTTATGATTGTACGCAGTTTTGTTATTTATTTTATTTGACTAAAATTCAACAACGCAATTCCAATAAACATAATCACTGCAGCAGTTAAAAGCAATTCATTAATAAAAGGAATATTGGTATAATCTAAAGCCGCTACTCCTTGTGCCATTAAAAAAATTTCATTAATAATAATTCCTCCAGAAAATATACTAGCACCCACAATGGATTTTTTATTGATCACTATAAGGTTTTCTGTAAACATATATCCAATAATAAATAAAGTAATAATCCCTAAAAGAACAAGGTGTAAATAACCAATTACTATTGGCCTAAACCCAAATGCCAATGTACTTAATGAAGGGATGGTTGAGCCAAGTTGTAATAGCAGCTTAATGGTTAATGCTACCGCTGGTAAAATCAATAACCATTTTGTATTGCTTGTAAATGACTGTTTTATTGTAAGCCAATCTTTTCTTATCAATACAATCATATAGCCCCATCCAATTACTTGTGCCATAGCTGCAACAATTACCAATATATAAATCCATAGAGGTATATCCATCCATAGTGCAGATAAAAAATATGCAGGAATAATGGCGCTGGCAAAAAACCAAAAAATATGTTTTAGTGTTTTACTGGTGTTGGCAAAAAATATTTTTGCATTGAGTAAACCCATACAAGAAAAAAAGAACCAGCCATTGTATTGAAAGTGGAGGTAAAAATATTGAGCAGCTAAATACCAAGTTTGGTGAATAATTTTTTCTGCCATCATAAATGCTAATGCAAACGCACCTAATGATGAAATGGCATTGCACAACAATGCTGTTTTAAACCACCAATGCGCAATATGCTTTGTTGTAAGTCTGCTAAGGTCTTTCCAGTACATCACTACAAAGGCATAGGAAATAAAAATAGATGAAGTGGAGAATATGATGGACCACATACCATATCCCTGTATGGGGAAAGTAATCAACATGCCGTATGCAGTAAATAAATTCCCAATTAATACCCAGCGATATTTTTTATAAACAGTAGGGCCTATTTGTTCTGCCAAATAAGCAATCATTAGTGTCATGATTGCTTGGCTAATCCATCCCGAAAAAGCAAAATGAGAATGTCCGTGTAATAAGTGCTTTTGATCAACAAAAGGTAATGAGTAAGCAATTTTATACCTCAATATGATACCAATTGCGGCAATCAGTAATAAATTAAATAGAGAAAATTTTATCCAACGGTGTATGGGCGAAAACATAAATCCTTTTACAGCAAAGTAACAATGCACTTTAATAAAGCATTATGATTTGAGTCATACTAGCAATACACTTTACCTTTTTCAATATGCAGATCACCTTTTTTATGCATATTTCTTATAGTACGGATTACTGTTTCAACTCGTAAACCAGTCATGTCTGCAATTTGTTGGCGTGTTAATTTAACCATGTTACATTTAATGCAGATATTCTTTTTGGTATGTTTAAAGTAATTGAGCAAAGTAGAAATACTATGTTCTGGATTGTGATTGGCTATTTCTTTTATTATCAGAAATTTAAAACGTACTCTTTGAGATAATAATTTATTGAAGGCTAAATGTATTTCAAAATTATCTTGAATCAATTGTAAAAATGTTGATCGGTGTAGCCTGATAATTACCGAATCTTGGTTTGCTATTGCAGTGGCTGCATAAGGTTCGTCATCAAACAATGGCAATTCGCCAAAGCATTCTCCAGGTTCAATCATCATTTGTAAAAATTCTTTGCCCTCTTCATTTACATTCATCCATCTAACAGTTCCACTTACTAGCTGGCAATAGAATTGCGCCTCTGTTCCTTCACGAAAAATTACTTCACCAGCTGCAACTTTTTTATAAACCGCACCCCATGCTAACAATGTGTCAATATCAATCATAATAAATAAAAATTAAAAAGTTGCTTCAATCAAAGCTATTGTTACTAGTCTTTGTCATTTATGACATTGCTTATATTTCACTATGAGTTTAATCATAGCCTTACAAGATGATTTATTCATAAGTGCTTGTAAATAAGGCAAGTAAATGAGTAAATATATTTTTCTTGCTATAAAGAAAGGATGTTTTAAAAAACACTTTAATCAATATGATTAGACGCATAAATAAAAATTCTCTACTGTAGTAATCTTGTGTAATCAATTAAAAATAAAAAAAAAGTTATGAAAAAATTGGCAATCATTTTATGTATAGGAGTTTTTGTATCAGCCTGTGGAGGTTCAGATAACAAAGGTGGCAAGGATCCTTATGAACCATCAAAAACCACTGAGAATGGCAATCCTTCTTATGATCCTAAAAGAGGGGAAGGAAAATTTACGAAGGTGGAGGTAAGTGCTGTTCTTGATCCTTCAATGGCCGATTCTGGTTCAAAAATTTATGGAGTAAAATGCAGCAGTTGTCATAAACTAACCGAAGAAAAATTGGTAGGTCCAGGTTGGTCTGGGGTAACAAAAAAATTAAGTGCAGAGTGGATTATGAATTTTGCAACCAATCCAGATGCTATGATTGATAAGGATCCAGAAGCACAGGCACAATTGGCCATTTGTTTAGTACGTATGCCCAATCAAAATTTAAATGACCAAGAAGCAAGACATATTTATGAATTCATGCGTAAAAATGACGGTATTAAATAATTATCTAAACAATAATAATATGAAAAAAATAACCTTAAACGTATCGGTAATTGCTTTTGTAGCAATATTACTTAGTTTACAATCATGCAAACCAAAAAATGCTGGTAATGCAGTCAGTTCAGATGCTGCCTCAAAAGCTTATGTAGCTCCGGGAAAATATGATGAGTTTTACAATTTTGTTTCTGGAGGTTTTAGTGGGCAAATGAGCGTATATGGTTTGCCGTCAGGCCGCTTACTTAGAGTAATACCTGTATTTTCTGTAGATCCTGAAAAAGGATATGGCTATAGTGAAGAAACTAAGCCTATGCTTAACACCTCACATGGCATTGTACCATGGGATGATTTGCATCATACCGAAATGTCCCAAACCAATGGCGAAATTGATGGTCGCTGGGTATTTGGTAATGCCAATAATACACCACGTGTAGCTCGCATAGACTTAAGCACTTTCCGTACACAGGAAATTATTGAATTACCTAATAGCGCAGGCAATCACTCCTCACCTTTTATTACAGAAAACACAGAATATGTTGTAGCTGGTACCCGGTTTAGTATACCTCCAGATGATAAAAATGGCGATGTTCCTATAAACACATACAAACAAAATTTTAAAGGCACATTAAGCTTTATAAGTGTAGGGAAAGAAGATGGGAAAATGGATATTGCATTCCAGATTCAATGCCCAGGAGTGAACTTTGATTTAAGTCATGCCGGTAAAGGAAAATCTCACGGTTGGTTTTTCTTCAGTTGCTATAATACAGAACAAGCCAATACTTTACTTGAAGTAAATGCTTCACAAAAAGATAAAGATTTTGTTATGGCAGTAAACTGGAAAAAAGCTGAAGAATATTTAAAGGCCGGTAAAGGAAGAAAACAGGCTGTTAGATATGCTCATAATGTATATAGTGATAAAACACATACTGCTACTTCCGAAATAAAAACAGAAGTAACAGTTTTGGATTCAAAAGAGTTGAAAGACATTTGTTATTTTATGCCTTGTCCTAAATCACCACATGGTTGTGATGTTGATCCAACTGGCGAATATATTGTGGGCAGCGGAAAATTAGCCGCTTTAATTCCTGTATTTAGTTTTGATAAAATGATTAAAGCCATTGCTGCAAAAGATTTTATTGGCGATTATGATGGCATTCCAATTATTAAGTATGAAAGTGCATTATATGGCGAAGTTCAAAAACCAGGACTTGGCCCTTTACATACAGAGTTTGATGGTAAAGGAAATGCATACACTACGTTCTTTGTATCAAGCGAAGTAGTTAAATGGAATATTAAAGATTTGAAAGTGCTGGATAGAGTGCCAACTTATTATTCTGTTGGACATTTATGTATACCCGGAGGCGATAGTAAAAAGCCAAATGCAAAATATTTAATTGCGTATAACAAAATTACTAAAGACCGCTATTTACCTACTGGACCTGAGTTGGCACAAAGTGCACAACTATATGATATCAGTGGAGATAAAATGCAATTGATACTCGATTTTCCTACCATTGGCGAACCGCATTATGCACAAGCTGTTTCTGCAGATATCATTAAAGGTAAATCTGTAAAATTCTTCAAAATTGAGGAAAATGCCAATCCTTTTGTATCAAAAGGAGAGAGCGAAAGTAAAGTAGTAAGATCTGGAAATAAAGTTGATGTGTACATGACTTGTATTCGTTCACATTTTTCTCCCGATAATATTGAAGGTATAAAAATGGGGGATGAAGTATACTTCCACATAACAAATTTAGAGCAAGATTGGGATGTGCCACATGGCTTTGCTATTAAAGGTGCCAACAATGCAGAGTTGCTTATTATGCCAGGCGAAACACAAACTTTAAAATGGACAGCAGAAAAAGTAGGAATGTTTCCATTTTACTGTACCGATTTCTGTAGTGCATTGCATCAGGAAATGCAAGGCTACTTAAGGGTTTCTCCAGTAGGTAGTAATGTGCCTTTGTTATTCAGTACTGGTAAAAATTATCCAGTTGCAGATGGGGCAGCTAAAAAATAATATTATATTATACAAAAAGGAACAGGTGTTACAACTTGTTCCTTTTTTAAGCGTTAGTAATCCAAAAAGAAAATGCAGAAGAAAAAATTACAAAAATGGGTGCAGTGGGTATTGTTTCTTTGCGGAGCAATATTAGTAGCAGTTTTATTTGTGCCTTTGTGGAGGATAGACCTAGTAGCACCTCAATATCCAGAAGGATTACTATTGCTAATTTATCCAAATAAAATTGGGGGCAATGTAGATATTATCAATGGATTGAATCATTATATTGGTATGAAGACTTTACATTCATCAGATTTTTTTGAGTTTAGTGTATTGCCTTATGTCATTTCATTTTTTGCAGCAGCTTTTATTTTCACTGCATTATTTAACAGAAGATTTGTACTCAATATTTTATTTATTTTATTTGTAAGCTTTGGTGTGTTAGCTATGTACGATTTCTGGAGATGGGAATATAATTACGGTCATAATTTAAATCCAGATGCAGCTATAATTGTTCCTGGCATGGCCTATCAACCTCCTCTAATTGGCTATAAACAGTTGCTAAATTTTGGTGCTTATTCTATGCCTGATATTGGTGGATGGATTTTTGTTACCGTTGGGGCTTTATTATTTTTAGTAGTGATTACTTCTTGGCGCTCTTCAAAAAAAATAGCATGAAGACTACCATTTATTTTGTTGTGGCGATTTTGTATTTAGCAATAAATGTATTGTCTTGCAATACCGCCCCAGAACCACTTAAAGTTGGAACAGATAATTGTTATTTCTGTAAGATGACCATCAGTGATGATCGTTTTGGTGCAGAGATTGTAACTACTAAAGGCAAAATTTACAAGTTTGATGACATTCATTGTATACTTGCTTATTTAAAAACAAATGATCTTTTGGAAGCAAATATTAAATCAATATATCTTACAAATTTTTTAGACAACCATCAATTATTGAATACCAAAAATCTATATCTTTTAAAAAGCGAATCACTACACAGTCCTATGAATGGTAATGTAGCAGCATTTGAAAATTTAGATAGCCTGAAATTGACACAACAGAAATTCATTGGCGAACAAATAAGTTGGGATGAAATAAAAAAATAGTGAAAAAATATACATGCATATTATTCTTCTCAGCTTTTTGCTTTTCATTACAGGCTACCATAATAACAGCAGGGAAAAAACAAGCCATTGTTTCAATTCAACAGGCAATAAACCTAGCAAAAAGAGGAGATACCGTTATTGTTGATGCTGGTATTTACCACGAAAAAAATCTGGTCATCAATAAATCTATTAGCCTTATTGGTATAAATCATCCTGTATTAGACGGTGAACATAAATACGAAATTATTTCAATTAAGGCTCCTGGGGTTACTGTAGATGGTTTTAAACTGATTCATTCAGGAGTATCAAGTATCGAAGATTTTGCAGGAATAAAAATTTATAATGTTAGAGATGTTATTATACGTAATAATATTTTAGAGGATACCTTTTTTGGTATTTACTCGCAATTTGGAACCAATTGTACAATTGAAAACAATCAATTAAAATCTTACAATTTACAAGAGCAGCAAAGTGGTAATGGTATACATTGTTGGAAGAGCGACAGTATGCGAATTATAGGCAATACCATAAGTGGCCATAGGGATGGTATTTACTTTGAATTTGTGACCAATTCTGTAATTTGGCGCAACAGATCTTTTGAAAATTTGCGGTATGGATTGCATTTTATGTTTTCTAATAATGATGCATATATCAGCAATGTATTTAAAAATAATGGTGCAGGTGTGGCGGTAATGTTTAGTAATCATGTAAAAATGTTTCATAATTATTTTGAAGAAAATTGGGGGGATGCATCTTATGGTTTGTTGTTAAAAGAAATATCCGACGGATACATAGAGAACAATAGTTTTATAAAAAATACTACTGGCATTCATATGGAAGGCGTAAGTCGTATTGTTATGGAAAAAAATATTTTTAAAAGTAATGGATGGGCAATGAAAATACAAGCCAGTTGTATGGATATTAGTTTAAGCAATTCAAATTTTATTAATAATACTTTTGACGTAGCAACCAATGGTAGTTTAGTACTTAACACATTTAATCATAATTATTGGGATAAATATGATGGCTACGATATCAATAAAGATAAAATTGGAGATATCCCTTACCGTCCAGTAAGTATGTATTCAATGATAGTGGAACAAAATCCTTCTGCGATGATGTTGTTCAGAAGTTTTATGACAACATTGCTGGATAAAACAGAAAAAATTTTACCTACGCTGACTCCCGAAAATTTAAAAGACAATCATCCATTAATGAAACCATTGCCATTATGATTATAGCCAATAATGTGTCGAAAAAATTTGGTAAGCTAAAAGCACTCGATAATGTGTCTGTTACCTGTAACAAGGGTGAATGTATTGCATTAATTGGACCCAATGGCAGTGGCAAAACCACTTTAATAAAAACTATTTTAGGAATGGTGGTTTGTGATAATGGCTTTATAACAGTTAATGAAAAAAATATTTTACACGACTGGCACTACAGATCCAATATTGGTTATATGCCACAAATAGGTCGTTATCCAGAGAATATGACCATTGGACAAATTCTGGATATGATGAAAGACATTCGCAGCAAAAATGATCATATACTAGATGAGGATTTAGTACAGCAATTTAAATTAAATGAATTGTTAGATAAAAGGATGCGCACTTTATCTGGAGGTACTAGGCAAAAAGTTAGTGCAGCATTAGCATTTCTATTTAATCCTGATGTACTTATATTGGACGAACCTACAGCAGGCTTAGATCCGGTGTCTGCCGAAATGCTTAAAGAGAAAATTATAAAAGAAAAAACAAAGGGCAAATTGATATTGGTTACTTCTCACATTTTAAGTGAGCTGGATGAATTGGTTACACAAGTAATTTATATGCAAGATGGCCAACTACATTTTCATAAAGACATTGCCACACTACGAACAGAAACTGGTCAGCAAAAATTATCTAAAGCTATTGCAACAGTAATGCTAAAAATGAGTTCATGAAAAAAATTATCAAATATGTAATGATAGATATCCTGCGGAATAAAATCATGCTGGCATATACCGTATTTCTGTTGTTGATATCATTAAGCATTTTTAACCTTGAAGATAATTCGGCCAAAGGATTATTAAGTTTACTTAATATTATTTTAATTGTTGTGCCTTTGGTGAGTATTTTATTTTCTTCAATTTACGTATATAATAGCGCCGAATTTTTAGAACTACTGGCAAGCCAACCTTTAAAACGTCGTACCCTTTGGTTAAGTATTTTTTCGGGAGTGTCTGGTTCTTTGGTACTGGCATTTTTTGTAGGGGCTGGTATTCCTATTTTATTATATGAACCAACTCCCACAGGTTTTATAATGTTGGGCAGTGGCATTATGCTATCAGTGATATTTGTTTCTGTGGCCATGTTGGCTACAGTTAAAATCCGCGATAAAGCAAAAGGTATTGGCGTGGCAATTTTATTATGGCTGTATTTTTCTTTACTCTTCGACGGACTGGTTATGTTTTTATTATTTCAGTTTGCAGACTATCCTTTAGATAAAGCTATGGTGGCAGTAAGTTTACTAAACCCTATTGACTTGAGCAGGATTTTGATATTGTTAAAAATGGATATTTCTGCCATGATGGGGTATACTGGCGCTATTTTTAAAAATTATTTTGGCACCAATTCGGGGCTATTATTATCAGGTATGGTTTTATTGATGTGGGTAGTAATGCCTTTGTGGTTATCTGTTCGTAAATTTAACCGCAAAGACTTATAATATATGAAACGACATCCTGCATTAATTCCACTATCAAGAGAACATCAGCCAGCATTACTATTAGCACAATTGTTAAAAATAAATGCACCTGCTTTTAATGGTATGCCTACTACATTACCCGATAAAGCTGCTTTTGCATTAAAAATGTATACCCTCAATTTGAAAAATCATTTTATAAAAGAGGAGGCTATGCTGGCATCTATTAAAAATTTAAATAAAAGTATTGATGCACTTACTGAAGAAATTACAATGGAGCATCAGCTATTAAGGGCTGCTTTTCTTGCATTGGATAAACCAAACCATACTATCGAAGAACTAGATGCATTAGGAAATCAATTGGATGATCATATCCGCAAAGAAGAACGGATATTATTTCCATTAATACAGGAGCATTGCAGCGAAGAGGTGCTGGCTGCTTTTCAGTTAGGATAATAATAAAACCTGCATTATGAAAAAAGATATTGAAAATAAAAACGACATCGCTTTACTGGTGGATGAGTTTTATAAAAAAGTAAAGACAGATGATGTAATCGGATATATTTTTACAGATATTGCAATGGTAAACTGGGAAAAACATTTACCCGTAATGTATGACTTTTGGGAAAACACCATATTTTATACTGGTGCTTATGAAGGCAATCCTATGCTATTACACAAACACTTGCACAGGCTGATGCCTTTAACATTGGAGCATTTTAAGCGCTGGAATGATTTGTTTACTTTAACAGTAGATGAATTATTTAAAGGGCCAAATGCTAAGTTGGCAAAACAAAGGGCGGTCAGTATTTCTGCTGTAATGCAGGTTAAAATATTAAATGAATTTAATCCGTTAGATAATATTTTTTAAAAGAGGGGTTTAAATTATAGGAAATGAAAAGCATAAAAAAACATCAGCTTTAAAACTGATGTTTTTTTATTTATTTTATAGCATCATTTTATTTGCTTGCAGGGGGTAATAATACTTGGTCAATTACATAAATAATTCCGTTAGATGCAGGTATTGTGGCAATTATATTTGCGGTACCATTAATCATCAATTTTCCGTCTTTTTTACTGATGGTAATATTACCTCCATTTACTTGTCCAATAATTTGTCCATCCTGCATCATATCTTCTTTAAAAACTCCTACCGATACATGATATTGTAGGATATCAGTGAGGTCTGCTTTTTTTTCTGGTTTTAATAAACCATCTACTGTACCTGCAGGTAGTTTGTCAAAAGCTGCATTGGTAGGTGCAAATACTGTAAATGGTCCTGCATTACTTAATACATCTACCAGTTCGGCAGCTTTTACTGCTGCTACTAATGTGGTATGGTCTTTACTTCCAATTGCTACTTGCACTACATTTTTTGCAGACTGGTCATCTTGCACTGCAGATTGTCCACCTCCTGGTGCGGCGGCGGTTGAAGCGGCTGTTGCAGCTTCCTGTTGATTTGAATTACATGAAATTGCCATTACCAGTATACCTGCGGCAATAAGGGTTTTGATTTTACTTTTCATACATAATAATTTTTTACCTTAATAATATTGGTATTATAAAACTACTATCTGGGTATGCTAAATTATATGCGCTCAATCATAAATGTAAAATAAATAGGAATAAAAAAAGCCGCTTTCTGCGGCTTTGGTTTAGGAATAAATTCGATCAATGGCATCTTTGTATTTTTCCATAATCACTTTGCGTTTCAGCTTTAATGTTGGAGTTAGTTCACCCGTATCAATGGTCCATTCGTTTGGAATGAGTTCAAATTTTTTAACTTGTTCCACATGGTTAAAAAATTTATTAAATGAATCAATCAACTCTACATAAAGATCCAATACTTTGGGGTGGTGTATGGCATCTTCGGGAGTGGTAAATTTAATTCCTTTATGTTGCATCCATTCTTTTAAATTAGGCATCGAAGGTACAATAAGCGCCCCAACAAATTTTTGATCGGCACCAACAATCATCATTTGCTCTACAAAAGGCGATTCCTTCATTTTATTTTCTATAGGTTGTGGTGCAACATATTTTCCACCACTGGTTTTAAATAACTCTTTTTTTCGATCTGTTATTTTTAAATATTTCCCATCTTCAAAAACACCAATATCGCCTGTATATAACCAGCCATCAATAATGGTTTCGGCAGTAAGGTCAGGGCGTTTATAATAGCCCATCATTACAAAGGGGCCTTTTACACATATCTCGCCATCTGCTTGTAGTTTTACCTCTTGACCCTGTACTACCACACCCACAGTGCCATATTTTGCACCTCCTTTATAACGGCAATTCACACTAATTACTGGGCTATTTTCTGTAGGGCCGTAGCCTTCATACACTGGTATTTTGGCAGCATTGAAAATTCTTAATAACCTTACTTGACATGCGGCACTGCCTGTAATAATATACTCAATATTATTACCCAATGCTTCGCGCCATCGGTTAAAAATAATTTTATTGGCAAGGGCCAATTGAATATTGTACCATAAACCACCACTTTTAAGGTTATCGTACCTGCTGCCTAATTCTACGGCCCAGTAAAATAATTTTCTTTTTATACCAGTAAGGTGAGATCCTTTTTCCATGATCTTTTCGTATACCTTTTCTAGTAAACGAGGAACAGTTGTAAATAAAGTGGGTTTTATTTCTCTTAAATTATCAGCAATGGTTTCCAAACTTTCGGCATAATAAATTGAAATGGCGCTATTGATATAGATATAAGAAGCCATGCGTTCAAAAATATGATTCAGCGGTAAAAAACTTAATGCCCTGCCCTTAATATTATCCTCAAATGGAAATGCTATTTTAGAATTGTATACACAGCTTACTATATTTCTATGACTAAGCATTACACCCTTTGGAGTTCCGGTTGTACCTGAAGTGTAGATAATGGTAGCGCAATGTTCTTTAAGGATAGAAGCTTTGATGGTTTTCAAGTTTGAAATATCAGCATCAGTAACCGCATCAGTAATCATAGTCCAGTAATCCACTGCGGGTAGCTCATCAAAACTATAGATGTTTATTAGGCTGGGTACTTTATTGCGAATATTATTTACTTTTTCTAAAAGATCCTGGCCACTTAAGAAAATATATTTAACAGTGGCATCATTAAAAATAAATTCTAGTTCATTAATATTAGTAGTGGGATAAATAGGACAAAGCACTGCACCAATTTGCTGGCATGCCAAATCAAGCATGAGCCATTCTGGACGATTTTTTGATATTATGGCTATTTTATCTTGGTTAGCAATATTCATATCATTACCACTCACTCCTAACTTTAATAAGCCAGCGCTTAATTTATTTACGGTTTCCATTACAGTAGCGGTACTGTATTTAATCCACTGACCATTTTCTTTGGCAGCAAGCATATCTTCTTTAGGAAAATGAGATAGTTGGTATTCGAGGCAATCGAATAATCTTGAGTTTTCGTTCATAAACAATCGTTTTCTAAAAATTTATTGAATCTTGTTCTTCAATCTGTCATATTCCTTCTCCGTTAATGTGTCTTTATCTGTTTTGTATGCTTTTATGAATTTTAAAACTAGCATAATCCCTAATACAAACATCACCTAAAATGGCCAAGGGGTGTTGCCGGTATTAATAGGTGCCCATTTGCCATTTGTAAAAAACCAAACGGTCCAGCAAATGGTATTGATTACTATAAATCCAATCAGGCTGTCTTTGAAATCGGCCCTGCGTTTTGCAATCTCCCATAATTTTTCATCGCGTTGTTCATCCATAAAAAATTATTTTAAAACAAGGTAATGAAAATATTTACAAAATTACTGTCCAGATTTGTGATAGTATTGTCCGGTAGGGATCTTAAAAATTCGACCCTTTTGAAAACGGGCAAGTTCATTATATTGACTGGCATTTACATTAATCCAGTTCTGGTAGGCTAATAAATTTTGTGCTGCAGCAAATATCCATTGATTATAAGCATCGAACATGCCACCCTGTAATAACTGCTGTTGAAGTTCAAAAAGCTTAAAGGGAAATTTATCGCCAAAGTCGTTGTACCAATCCAATATAAAACGAGTTCTAATCATAGTAAGGGATTCGGCATTAATACCAGTGGATGCAAGCGAAGATTGCTTATTCATGGTTTTTAAAAAAGCTTCAGTAAAGCTACCTTTTTCGGAAATGCCATTTTCAAGGTTGGCATCGGCAAATAGTTTTTTATAGCCTTCTAATATAATATTTTTTATTTCGGGTGCTGTTGTGCCTGAAGGTTCAATGTTTAAAAATATTTCGCCGTATAAAATGCTCCATACTTTGTCGGTAGAAAAATAATAATATTTGCAGGCATTATAATAATTTCTAGAATACGATGGGTCAATCTCAATGCCTTTTTCCCATTGTTTTATAGCGCTGAAATCTTTTTGTGCCCATAATAATTCTCCTAATTCATTATATAAGGGACCGCTTTGGGGGAATTTCTTTAATCCTTTTTTATATACTTTTTCGCATTCTTTTGTATTATCCTGTGCCAAATAAATATCGCCTGCAACCTGAAAGCATTGGTCATCTGCGTCATCTCTATCGAGAAGTGGTTTGTAAATATCAATTGCTTTAGCAAAATCTTTTGAAAAATAATAGTTCAGTCCAAGGTCTTTTGCAATTTCAAGATTATTGGGTTGTAATTTAATAGCCCTATTTAATATTAAAATGGCATTGGAGAAATCGCCCTGGCGCATAAAAGTGCGGGCAGTTTCATGCATGGCTTCAATATCCTGCGACATTACTTGTACAGCAAAAAAAATAAATGCCAAAGAAAAAATAAATCTTTTCATCATTGTAAAGTTACAGTCAAAAACAATACCGTTTCTCGAAAGTCAATTCATTGTATTGTGACTTAGTCAATTAAATGAGTAAGCAATCCATCCCTTAACTTGGGTTCAAACCAGGTGCTTTTTGGCGGCATAACATTGCCGCTATCGGCAATATCAAATAATTGTTGAATGGTTACTGGATGTAGACTAAATGCTACTGCCATTTCTCCGCTATTTACTCTTTTTTCTAATTCACCTAAGCCACGAATGCCACCAACAAAATCGATACGTTTATCGGTACGTTGGTCTTTTATATTTAAAATGGGGTCTAATAAATTATTAGAAAGAATACTGATATCTAATATGCCAATTGGGTCGGTAGTAAATGTATTTTCTTTTGCAGTAAGTTGATACCATTGGTTATTTAAATACATACCAAATTCATGTAACTCAGCAGGAGATAAAGCACTATCAATTTTTGCTATTTCAAATTGGCTATTAATTTTTTCAATAAATTCTTCAGTTGTTAAACCATTCAAGTCTTTTACTAGTCGGTTATAATCCATGATGTATAACTGATTGGAAGGAAACAGGGTGGTTAAAAAATAATCTGCGCCTTCAGGAGAATTTTCTCCTCCCAAAGCTGTACGTACTTTTGCGGCAGAAGCTGCCCGGTGATGGCCATCGGCAATATAGCTTACGGGTACTTCTGTTTTAAATAATTCTGTAATGCGGCTAATGGTTGCGGTATCATTAACAGCCCAGATGCTATGTTGAATACCATCATCTGCAATAAAATCATAAACTGGGCTGCGGTCTTTTTTCCAATCGTTGATCAGCGTATCAATTGCATCCACATTTTTATATGCTAAAAAAACATTTCCAGTTTGTGCGCCTGTAGTTTTAATATGATTGATGCGATCTTGTTCTTTTTCGGGCCTTGTAAATTCATGTTTTTTAATCAGATCATTTTCGTAATCATCTACACTGCTGCCACATACCAAACCAGTTTGGCTTTTGCCATTCATAATCAGCTGGTATATATAATAACAGGGTTTGCTTTCGCGGAATACAATATTGCGACTAATGAAAGCATCTAAATTTTCTTTTGCCTTATCATATACTTGTTGTGCATGGATGTCAATGTCTTCGGGAAGGTCAATTTCGCTTTTGGTAATGTGTAAAAAACTAGCAGGATTTCCCTGCGCTTCTACTTTTGCTTCTTTACTGTTTAACACATCGTACGGTCTTGATGCTACTTGTTTTGCAAATTGGGCTTCGGGTCGTAATGCTTTAAAAGGTGCTATGGTTATCATTATAATAAGTTAGGAGTCGATAAAATTAAAGAATAAATATTACTGATGTATACGGGTAAATTCCTGCATTACTTCTACTAAAACTTGTACGCTGCTTAATGGAAGCGCATTATATAATGAAGCCCTGAACCCACCTGAAAGGCGATGGCCTTTGATGCCGATAATGCCATTTTCTTTGGTAAAATTTAAAAAGGGCTCTTCTAAATAACTATGGTGCATTACAAAGCATACATTCATTTTACTTCTGTCTTCTACTGCAATGGTGCCTTTAAATAATGGATTGCCATCAATCTCGTTATATAGTAAAGCGGCTTTTTGATTATTTATTTTTTCAATGGCTTTTACACCGCCCAAAGCTTTAAGCCAACGCAGAGTAAGTAGGCATATGTACACCGCAAAAACTGGTGGGGTATTTAACATACTGCCCTCTTTAATGTGATTGCGGTAATCCATTATGGTAGGGATGCTGCGTTTAATTTTGCCTAAAATATTTTTATTAACTACTACAATATTTACTCCTGCTGCACCAATATTTTTTTGTGCACCTGCATATATTAAGCCAAATGAATTAAAGTCCAATGACCTGCTTAATATATCACTACTCATATCAGCAATCATTACATTACTGGTAACCGGTATTTTTTGCCACTGGCTTCCGTAAATGGTATTGTTGGTAGTAATATGAAAATATTTTGCATCGTTGGGTACAGCAAAATCTTTTGGGATGCTGGTATAATTATTTTCTTTACCGCTACAAACAACTTCTGGTTTACCAAACAGTTTGGCTTCTTTAATGGCTTTACTGCTCCAAACTCCTGTATCGGCATATGCAGCACTATCTTTTTCATCTAGTAGGTTCATGGGCACCTGCATAAATTGAGTAGAGGCGCCTCCATGTAAAAACAGTACTTCATGGTCATCATCTAACTGCATCAATTCTTTAAGTAACGCACGAGCTTCGTCCATTACTGCCTGAAAAGTGGAGGTACGATGACCCAGTTCTAATATCGATAATCCGGTATTATTAAAATTTAAAACTGCTGCTGCGGCCTCTTCAAATACTTCTTTGGGTAAAATAGACGGACCTGCGTTAAAATTGTGCACCACTGTTTGTTGATTGACGTATTACTAAAAATTAAGGAGCAAAAATACCCAAATCAACCTAATCATTCGTATAAATTGCCAAAACATCGAAATCATTTATTAATCTTCCTGTTTTCCAATCATTTTGCTTCCCGCTTTCCAATTATTATTTAATTCTTCAAATTCTTTTAAATCCTTTTCTGTAAACCTTTGATTTGCTATGCTTTTTAGGTTAGGTTGCCCTGCATTTACCCAGGCGGTGTACCAAAAGCTGGCCACCGCAAATATGCTTTGGCGCATCCTTCTTTCTATCATTCCATGTAATTTATTATTATATGCAATAGTAAAAGCAGTGGAGTATTGCCTTACTATTTTTCCATTGCGTTCTTCAAATGCATATTTTTTATCGTCGCCAAATTGTTTGGTCAGTTCTTTTTCAAAGCGGAGTACACTGTCGGCAGCTTTGGCACTTTCTAAAACTCTTTTCCAAATGAAGTCGGCTGGGTTGTTGATAAAAACTGCTTTACCAATAAAAAAATCCCATTCCTTTTCGGCTAGCAATTCTGGCACTCTACTTTCCCAAAAACCATGTATGCCTCTTTGATTAGTCAGTTGTCCGTTATGGTTGCTGTTGGCGTGTAAGGGCACATGGGCATCGGCAATATAATGGCCAATCTCGGCACTGGTTTTCATAATATGGCTAAAATCATTTTCTTTAAAAGCATTGGTTAATCTAGTTAACATGATTTGTACATGCCAGGGTACAATGCCATAAGTCATTAAAGAATCAGCGCCGTATTTATCAATGGCAACATTCCATTTTCTGGGTAAACTATCGTAGGGGTATATTCCGTAATGGTCAATATCAATGAAATGCCGGGGCCCTTCGTTGTTAATGGCATAGCGCCTTTTGTCTGGATCAACAGCATGTTCGCTTAAAAAAGAAATGTTGGGTTTATACAATACCATCATTTCGGGAGGCAATAAAAAAACAGCGTAGTAATTAATTCTTTGATGGCCAAAAAATCCCCAGCTATATACGGGTTGGGTGCTTATCACTAACAATAGGGTTAGCAATGCTAATGTAGGAGTACGGTTCATTTATAAAAATTTATATTGGAAGTAATTTTTAACGAATCACTTTATACAAACTTTAGACTACAGGGACTTGGCTCTTATCTTCCGGGTCATCATCTACATCAGTAATACCGCCACTAACTGCAAATTTCATGGTTTGTGCAGCGCTAATATTGGTAATATGTTTTACTCTAGATTTAGGAATTACATATACATTACCTGCAACAGAATAGGCCATAGGAATATAAACAGTTACATAATCTTTAAAATTAAATTCTTCCATATCCTCTCGTGTAATAAAACCAAAACGCCAAACATCATTGTCGTCTACATTAGCCAGTACATGTTTGGTGAATTTTTTTTTGTCGCCTGCAAAAGCTTCAAAAAAATCGCGGGTAGTTGAATAGATGTATTTGATTCCAGGCGTTTTTTCTAAAATTTTATCTACAAAACTCACAGCCCTACCTGTAATAAAAAAGGAGCTGAAATACCCAATTATAACTAATGAGGCTATGATAATTAAAAAGCCAATACCATAGTTTTGCACTTTTACATTTCCCTGCAAATCCTTGTAAGTAAAAATAGGAATCAGGCTATCAATTGAACTTACCACCCAAATCATAGCATATGCGGTAATGGCTATGGGAGCTAATATTAATAATCCTTGCAAAAAATACTGTAACAATTTTCGATAACTAAAAGGCTTGCTCATTTCTGTCATTTATACAACAAAGATAATAATTTACAATAGAAAAGGAGTAAGCCGCATTTCTCTAGTTAATGGGCACAGGGATTAAAAAATTGTTACGAATGGTAAAAAAAGATGATGGAAACTTTGGCAACTTAAAAAGTTTCCATAGTTTTGCATCCGATATAATTAAAAATAATTGAAAAACAGAATTAAACAAAAGGCACATGATTTGTTCATGCAATACGGGCTTCGCTCTGTAACCATGGATGAAATTTCAGAGCAGATGGGGGTTTCCAAAAAAACTATTTACCAGTATTATGCCGATAAGGACGAATTGGTGGATGCTGTAATGGTGGAAATACTGACTTATAATCAGGACTGTTGTTTAAAAGACAAGCAATTGGCAAAGGATGCTATTCACGAAATTTTTTTGGCAATTGAAATGATGCAGGAAATGTTTCAGAACATGAATCCTTCTATTTTATTTGAGCTGGAAAAATATTATCCTAAATCATTTGAAAGATTTAAGCAACACAAGTATACTTTTTTATACCAAGTACTTAAAGAAAATCTGGAAAGGGGTATTGCAGAGGAATTATACCGCAATGATATTGATATTGATATCATGATCAAATTACGCCTCGAAACAATGATAATGCCTTTTAATCAGGTATTATTTCCAAAAAACAAATACAGTTTAATAAAAGTAACAACAGAATTTACAACCAATTTCTTGTTTGGAGTGGCTAGTGTTAAAGGGCATAAGCTGATTATTAAATACGAACAGGAAAGAACCAAAATTTACGAACACAAATGAAAAAAAATTGGCTTAGCGGTACCGCTATTTTAAGTATGGTATTATTTTCTGCAGTAGCAGTTGCACAGCAGAAAAATGAATTCAGTATTAACCAGTGCGTGGAATATGCAAATAAAAATTCTGTAACAGTAAAAAATGCATTGCTGGATGTGCAGATACAAAATCAAACCAACAGGCAAATTACTGCTGTTGCGTTTCCACAAGTTGGTGGTAGTATTGGTAACACACATTATTTTGATGTACCTACTACTTCTTTACCTGATTTTATCAGCCCTTCTACGTATCAGGTATTAATCGACCAAGGCGTTAAAAATGGTTCGGGACAACCTATTACACTTCCTACTGGTGGATTTGGTACCATACCTGCAAAATTTGGAACTGCATGGAATGCAAGTGGTGGTATTGATCTATCGCAATTATTGTTCGACGGACAAGTATTTGTGGGCTTGTTAGCAAGAAGTGCAGTACTTAATTTTTCTAAAAAAAATGTAGAAATTACAGAAGAACAAATTAAAACCAATATTCATAAAATTTATTACCAACTGTTAATAGGGAAAAAACAACTGGAGTCATTAAGTGATAATATCCTTCGCTTTGAAAAACTATTGCATGATACAAAGGAATATTATAAAAATGGCTTTGCAGAAAAATTAGATGTTGATAAAGTAACCGTACAAATCAATAATATAAAAACAGAAATAGTAAAGTTTGAAAATATATTAACTACTGCAAATTCTGGATTAAAATTTTTGATTGGTATGCCACAAACAGAAGAGTTGATATTAATCGACACTTTAAGTGAAGAAGCTTTAAAAGAAAATATTCTTAATCAAAATTATGATTATAAAGACCGTAAAGAAATACAACTACTGAATATAGCAGAAAAATTAGGAGAGTATAATATTAGTAGGTATAAACTAAGTAAGATACCCACTATTGCTGCTTTTGCCAGCTATAGTAAAAATGCCCAACGCGGAAGCTTTAACTTTTTTAATAAGGGAGATTGGTTTACCACTTCTATTGTGGGTTTTAAAATGGCCATTCCCATTTTTGATGGCAACTCACGCAATGCCCATATTCAGCAATCAAAATATGAATTACAAAAAACAAAAAATAATATCGATCAGTTGAAACAGGCTATTGATTTTGAAATTGTACAATCAAAAACTAAAATGGCCAGTGCATTACTTACAGTAGATGAACAAAAGAAAAATATTGAACTGGCAGAAAAAGTATATAACAGCACTAAAATTAAATACGAACAGGGCTTAGGTAGTAATACAGAAATATACAATGCACAAAATGAGTTGAAAATAGCACAGTCAAATTATTTTAGCAGTTTGTATGATGCAATTAATGCTAAGATAGACTGGTTAAAAGCAGCAGGAAAATTATAAACAACAATAACTAAAGTATCAAATTAATAATATGAAACAATTTAAAACACTTGGATTAATTATCACGCTTTCTATCATTATAGCAAGTTGTGGCGGCAGTAAAAAAGAAGGAGATGCTGCTATAAATGATGTAAAGGCTAAACTAGAAAAGGCAAAAAAAGAACAAGCCGATAATGAAGCAAATATTAAACAACTTGAAGCTGATTTGTTGAAAGTAGATAGTAATTCTGCCAATGCAGCTAAGGTAAAACTAGTAAGTATATTACCTGTAGCTGTAAAAAAATTCGAACACTTTATCGACCTTCAGGGAAAGGTAGACGCAGAAAATATTTCGTATATATCGCCACGCGGTATGCCAGGTCAGGTTAAAGTCGTTTATGTTATACAAGGCCAGTCCGTTAAAAAAGGTCAGCTGGTTTTAAAGCTAGATGATGCCATTGTACACCAGCAAATTGTTGCTGCTGAAAAGCAATTAGAAGTAACCAAAACTCAACTTGCATTTGCAAAAAATGTATACCAGCGCTGGAAAAATTTATGGGATCAGGGAATTGGAACTGAAGTGCAGCTATTACAATCAAAATCTAATGTAGAACAATTAGAAAATGGATTGGCTGCTGCTGCCGAAGGAGTAAAAACCGCAAAGGAACAGTTGAACACCACCAATGTATTTAGCGATGTTAGTGGAATCGCAGATATAGTTAATGTAAAAGTGGGTGAATTGTTTTCGGGGATGACTGCAACAGGACCTCAAATAAAAATTGTAAATACAAGTGCTTTAAAAGTAGTAACCAATGTGCCCGAAAATTATTTAACTAGGATGCATGTAGGAACATCAGTGTTAATTACTATTCCAGATGCACAAAAAGAAAACATACCTTCTACCATATCAGTAATCAGCCAGAGTATCGACCCCACATCAAGAGGTTTTTTAGCAGAAGCAAAAATTCCTTTTAATGCAGCTTTAAAACCAAATCAAACAGCTATAATGAAGATTAAGGATTATAGTGCCGACAATGCCATTGTTATTCCAGTAAATATGGTACAAACTGATGAAAAGGGAAAGTATGTATATATCATGATACAAGTAAGTAATGGAAAAACAACCGCTAAAAAAGTAACGGTTTTATTGGGTGAAGTATATGGCGAGAATGTAGAAATTAAAAGCGGCTTAAGAGGTGGTGAGCAACTTATAACAGAAGGGTACCAGGGATTATATGAAGGCCAAGCTATTACAACAAATGCTAAGCTATAATACAGCAATAGATTTTCGATACAAAAACGAATTTCAAATTTAGATGTCACACAATTTTTGCAAAAGCAAATAAAGAAGTTAAAATTATTTTATGCATTTTATAGAAGGGGTAGCCAAAAAGTTCAAACAATTTAAACCAACTAGTTGGGCAGTTGATAATAGAACAGCAGTATACATTATTGCAGTTATCATCAGTTTAATGGGGTTAAATACTTTTAATACATTACCTAAAGAGCAGTTTCCAGATATTGTAGTACCAACTATTTCAGTAGTTACTGTTTATGTTGGCAACTCGCCAAAAGATATAGAAAATTTAGTAACAAGGCCAATTGAAAAACAACTTAAGGGAATCAGTGGTGCCAAGGTTAAAAAAATTCAAAGTACTTCACAAACAGACTATAGCTTAATTGTAGTTGAATTTGATACCGACGTAAAACCTGAAATAGCCAAACAAAAAGTAAAAGATGCTATTGATAAAGCAAAAACAGATCTTCCAACGGATCTTACTTCTCAACCCGAGGCACAGGAATTTGCATTTAGCGATATGCCCATTATGTTTGTAAACGTTAGTGGCGATTATGATGGTATAAAACTTAAATATTATGCCGATAAGTTAAAAGATAAGTTTGAAGAACTAACTGAAGTAACAAGAGCCGAAATTGTTGGTGCTCCTGAAAGAGAAATTCAAGTTAACGTAGATCCTTACAAAATGAGTTTAGCTCGGGTAAGCTTTACCGATATAGAAAATGCTATAAGTAGAGAAAACAGAGATATTACCGGAGGACTTATTGACGTAGGGAATATGAAACGTACTTTAAAAGTAAAAGGGCAGTTTACAAGTGCTTTAAATTTACAGAATATTGTAGTACGTAGTAGTGCCCAAGGCGCTACCGTTTATTTAAAAGATATTGCTCAGTTAAAAGATACTATTAAGGATAAAGAAAGTGTTGCAAGACTTGACGGTAAAAATGTAGTGACACTAAATATTGTAAAACGTTCTGGCGAAAATTTAATCAATTGTGCGGATAAGGTTAAAGATTTAGTAGCAGAAATGTACAAAAGTTCAGAATTACCTACCGATTTAAAAGTAGTCATTACCGGCGATCAGAGTATTAAAACAAAAACATCCTTCACTGATCTTGTAAATACTATTGTAATCGGTTTTGTGTTGGTATTGGTTATCCTAATGTTTTTTATGGGCGTTACCAATGCATTTTTTGTTGCGCTGAGCGTACCACTGAGTGTATTTGTAGCATTCTTATTTTTACCACTTGCCGATGCAATGGTAGGTGGCAGTATCACACTTAATTTTATTGTGTTGTTTGCATTGTTGTTTGGCCTTGGTATAATTGTAGATGATGCTATTGTGGTAATTGAAAACACGCATCGTATTTATAATAATGGTAAAGTACCACTAATTAGAAGTGCTAAGGAAGCAGCTGGCGAAGTATTTATTCCAGTATTGGCTGGTACTGCCACTACACTGGCGCCATTTTTCCCACTCTTATTCTGGAAAGGTATCATTGGTAAATTCATGATTTATTTACCAGCTATGCTCATCCTTACTTTGGCTGCCTCATTGATTGTAGCATTTATATTTAACCCAGTTTTTGCAGTTAGTACTATGAAGCCCGAAGGAAAAGACTATGTGGAACCAAAAAAACTAATTTTTAAAAAATGGTGGTTTTGGGCAATGCTTATCATGGGTATATTATTAAATGTATTTGGATTTGCAGTGGGTAGTCAGATAGGATCTTTAGGATCTTCAATTGTAGAATTAACGTCAAGAAAATATACCCTGCATGGTTTTGGTAATTTTTTATTAATCATGACCGGCTTATCGTTATTAAACAGATTTTTTGTAAGTGATGCCATTCATGCATTTCAAGATAATGTGTTGCCTAAATTAATGAATCGCTACGAAAAATTATTGCGTTGGGTATTACAAGGCACTCGTCCTGCATGGATGTTTGCTTCTTTATTTTTACTTTTTGGTGCGGCCGTAGGGTTATTAAAAATTAGAGGGAACAAATCAACATTCTTTCCTAGCGGCGATCCAAGTTTTATATATGTGTATTTAAAAATGCCTGTTGGAACTAGTGTTAATTATACCGATAGTGTTACACATGAACTTGAAACTAGAGTGCAAAAAGTACTCGCCAATGAACTGCCCGAAAAAAATGGTATTGTAGAAAGTATCATTACCAATGTGGCCATTAGTGCTAATAATCCACGAGATAATAACCGTAGTGTTCAATCTAATTTAGGAAGAATACAAGTAAGTTTTGTAGAGTATGAAAAAAGAAATGGCAAAAAAACCAGGCCATTTTTAGATGAGATTAGAGAAAAAGTAAAAGGAATACCGGGTACAAGTATAAGTGTAGAGCAGGAGCCTGCTGGACCACCTACAGACCCTCCGGTAAATATTGAAATTATAGGCGATAATTTTGATGATATTGCAAAAGTATCTACACAGTTAAATAATTACCTGGATGTAAACCCTGTGGATGGAATTGAAAATTTACAATCTAATGTAGACCTTAGCAATCCAGAAATTACCATTAATGTTGACAGAGAAAAAGCAATGATGGAAGGATTAAGTACCGGACAAATTGGTATGGAAATACGTACTGCTGTATTTGGTAAAGAAGTAAGTAAATTAAAAGACGGGGAAGACGAATATAAAATTCAATTGCGTAGCAATGAACTCTTCAGAAATAATATAACCGACCTGATTAACATGCGCGTCACTTTTATGGATATGAATACGATGCGTATTAAATCTATTCCTTTAAGTGCTGTTGCAACCGTAGATTATACTAATACTGCTGGCGCCATATTGCGTAAAAATGTTAGACGAACTATTCAATTGCAAAGTAATGTGCTTGATTTAACAATGGTGGGTGCGGTTAATTCGGCGCTAACATCAAAAATCGAGCAATTTAAAGCAACAAACAAAATACCAGCCGATGTTACTATTAAATTAAGTGGCCAAAGTGAACAGGAAAAAGAAACCAGTAGCTTTTTAGGAAAAGCATTTTTAATTTCTATGGGTATTATCTTCATGATTCTGGTACTACAGTTTAATAGTATGAGCAAGCCATTTATAGTGCTTACTGAAATTTTCTTCTCAGTAATTGGGGTGCTATTGGGCTATGCTTTTACAGGTATGACCATTGCTACCATTATGATGGGTGTTGGCTTAGTAGGCTTAGCAGGTATTGTAATTAAAAATGGTATACTACTAATTGAATTTACCGATGAGCTGCGCGGTAGAGGATTCCGCATACGTGAAGCCGCAATTCAGGCAGGTAAGATTCGTATTATTCCAGTAATGCTTACTGCTATTGCAACAATATTGGGCTTATTGCCATTAGCTGTTGGATTCAATATAGATTTCATCTCCTTATTTCAACATTTAAATCCACATATTTTCTTTGGCGGCGATAGTGTGGTATTCTGGGGTCCTTTAAGCTGGACAATTATTTTTGGATTGATATTTTCATTCTTCCTTACTTTAATAATGGTACCCAGTATGTACTTAATTGCTGAACGACTAAGAAGGCCAATGGAAAGATTTTACGGAGGTAAGTGGATCGCCATATTTGGATTTTTAGGCCCCTTATACTTTATTTTTGTTGGCTTGATGTACTTAGTAAAAAAATTACAAGGTAAAAAAATATGGAATGGGCAATTAAAAAACACCCAATCATAAACCGAATAGTGATTGTAGAAAAGTCATTATACTGATGATACTGTTGCCGCTCTTTTAAAGAGCGGCATTTTTTATTTGATTCATTTAAATTTAACAATTACAAAAGCTAATTCGCAATAACTTTATTCTTTAAATAATTTTAACCAACCCGGAAAAAGGATTACTAAAAATCC